>ERZ724514.907-NODE-907-length-13238-cov-7.283775_pt1 | contig 13238 bp, 16 predicted proteins | sample MGYA00376047_ERZ724514 | MGnify/ENA primary metagenome ERZ724514 (study PRJEB28724, sample SAMN07190883) | activated sludge metagenome | isolation source: activated sludge of sewage treatment plant in Hong Hong | place: Hong Kong | collected 2016-03-17 ...
TCCGTGCCGCCGGCATCGTTGTCGGTCGCCAGCGCCCCGGCACGGCGACCGGCATTGTCTTCGTCACGCTGGAGGACGAAAGCGGCCTGGCCAACGTCGTCGTCCAGCCCTGGCTGGTCGAAAAACAGCGCCGCGAACTGCTCGGCGCGACGCTGCTTGGCGTCTATGGGCAACTGCAGGTGGAAGGCGAGGTGGTGCATCTGGTCGCCAAGCGGCTGGTCGATCTCTCGCCTTGGCTGGGGCGGCTGGAAACGAGCAGCCGGGATTTCCACTGAGCGGATGCCGGCCCGACGCGGAATGCGAATCGGCGTGGAGGCATGCCGTTTTTCATGGGTGCTTGTCCGTATAGCTGTATGGGAAATCCAGTCATTTACCTGCTTCCAGGCGAGACCACGGAACAACCGTTTCCATCTCCGCCAGGAACACCGCCGGCAGCCAATTTCAGCGGCGTTTCTTGACGCCCGTACCGGTGGAATCGCGGGTAAGCACGATGGTGCCCCAACCGGGATTGGAGGGCGAATTGCCGGTCGAGTCCGTGCCGTCCTGGTAGGCGTGGATGCCAGTGGTCCCGTAATCCGGTGAATAGTCGCACGCGCCGAGGCGCAGGTGCCGGACCGGAACGTCAGCCTGAACCTGCTGCCAGGTATTGGATTCCGGAAGATAGGCAAAGAGGTTGGCCGGCGGATCGGCGGCTAGGCGGACCAAGATTACATTCAACTTCTTGTCTGCGGTTACGCAGGGGAAGTTCATGCCATGGTCATTGGCCGGTGGCGACGACTGGGTCACGGTAAAGGTCAGAGGCGCCATTTTCACAAGCGAAGACATGCCTACGGGGCCCAGCAGATCATACCTGTAGAGATCATACTTGAGCGAGTAATTCTGGCCGCCAAGACTGGTGCGGCTCGTCAAGGGGTCCACGGACAGGAAGTAAAAATGATTTCCCAGAATGCGGCCGTTATGCCTGCCGTTGAAGGTGGAGGTGTAGATGTAATTGCGTGCATACCCGGGCGGTGCCAGAACGGAATCGAAATTTCCCGCGTTGATGAATACGTAACGCTGCTCATTGGGAGTGGGATTGCGTTTGATCAGGTACAGGTCGTTGGAAACGCCCATTCCCGTGTAACTCACGCCGCTGAAGATGACGCCTATGTCCAGGGAATCGTGCCAGGCCACCATGGAGTTCCATTTCATGAAATCGGAAGGCCAGTTCTTGATGTCCGCTGCCTTCCCGAAGGCCGCGTTGTTAAGCGAGGCACTCCAGCCGACGGCGCCGTAGCCCGGCGCGACATTGCGGTTCGCCCAGGCCGAGGCCACGTCGAGAATGAGGTTGTCGCCAGTCACGATCCATATCTTTTTCGTAAAAGGGTTGTACAGCATGTTATGGTTGTCACGGTCCCGCGGCGCGCCCGGTACGTCCTTGGGATGGATGTACTCGATGGTGTTGGTGGCCGGGTCGAAGGCGCGCAAGGAATTATCCTGGTAGCCTCCCGGAGAATAGTGGTTCACGAAGATGGCCAGAAATCTTCGGAGCGAGGGGACGTAGTTCGTGGAACACCAACCCTGCCCGACGTCGCTGACCACGTGGTTCCTTACCGTAGCCCTGATGGTGATCGCGTCATCACTGGTCAGCCGTGCCGCCTCGGTCAGCGTCCCGATCTTTTCGCCGGGTCCGGCCACCATTGTCGCCTTGGGCACCCAATCGGCTGAAGCCTTCTGGGCCGGTGGCTCGGGTGCCGGAATCACCATCAGCGTGCCATCCGCACCACGACGAATTTCGCCTCGGTAATCCGGCGCCTGCGCCAAGGCAGGCACACTCCATGCCAGCAGAATGATGAGAATCAAGAAGCTTGCGTTGCTATAGGGCGTTTTCCTTGGCAAGGTTCTTTCCTTTCGGGCGGGCAACCTGATGGACAACAATGAATGGCGTTTCGTTCTGCTAACCCGGCAATCAGCTGGCTGAGAAAGCCCAATTCAATTCTACTTAGCCAACCGCCAATTCGATCAACAATGGGCCACCGGCGAGGAAAGCCTCGCGTAATGCCGTGCGGAATGAATCGTCGCTATCCGCCTTGGCATAGGCAAGTCCGAAGGTCAGCGCGGCGTTCTCGAAGCTTATCCGCTGTGGTGTCCGCCAGGCTTGCGCGAATTCGGGGAGGGCGGCCTGTGGCAGATGATCGAAAATACCGCCCCCGCCATTGTTGACCGCAACAATGACGGCATCGCGTCCCTGCGCCAGCGCAAGGCCGCCGAGGTCGTGCTGGCAGGTCAGATCGCCCAGCAGCGCGACAACCCGTCCATGCACGGCGGCGATGCCCATTGCCGTCGAGATGTTGCCGTCGATGCCACTGGCGCCACGGTTGCCATGGAACAGGAGCGGCTTGTCACTGCTGCCGGAATGACTGTCCAGTTGCCGGATGGCCAGCGAATTGCCGACGAAGACGGCGGTATTTGCCGGAAGTTCGTCGATCAGAACACCGATGTGCCCGGTGCCTTCCCGTGACGCAGTCGCTTCCCTGGCGATGAAGGCTGCATGCCAGCCGTCAGGGGAAGGGTCCGGCGCCGCGGCGAGAAGTGCCCGGCAGAAGGCGAGCGGGTCCGCCCGCAGGACATGGGTCACGCGGTGCATCGGGTCGGTCCAGCGCGGCCACGGTTCGACCAGAGCATGAACGGCGACCTCGTTCCCCAGAAACGCTTGCAGGTGGCGGGTGACGGGATAGCTGCCGAAACGCAGGATCCATTCGGGTCTCGGGGGCTCACCCGTTGGGTTTTCGCCAAGCCAGGTGTTGTAGCGGAAGCACACGTGCGAACGGTCATGCGGTCCGAAACGCAGATTGGACAGCGGCTCGGCCAGAACCGGACAGTCCAGACGGGCGGCGAGCGCGGTCAACGCTTCCGCAAGGCCATTTTTCATCGGCATTTCGCCGCAGACGATGATCCCCGGTCGGCCGGCAATACTGGCGGACAACTCGCGAATGGCGTCGGGGCTGGGCGGCAGTTCAGGCCGGACAATTATGATTCTTTTCAACGGGCTGGAGGCAGGTGTTTCCCGACCCGGGACCAGTGGCTCGCGGAATGGCTGGTTGATGTGCACTGGCCCCGGATGCGGCCAGGCCGCCTGCTCGCAGACCTGGGCCGCCAACCGGTGCAGATAGCCGGGGTCGAAGCCTGCGAAGGGCGCGCCACGAACGTGGCTGGCACGCACATGGGTCCCGAACAACCCGATCTGGTCGATGGTCTGGTTGGCGCCACAGCCCTGGAGTTCGGGCGGCCGGTCGGCGGAGAGCAGAATCAGCGGGACGCCGGAATGGCTGGCCTCGATCACCGCCGGCAACCAGTTGGCCGGGGCCGTGCCCGAGGTGGCCAGGAGCAGCACCGGACGTCGGCTGGCCTTGGCAATGCCGAGAGCGAAAAATGCCGCGCTACGCTCGTCGACCGCAACAGTGCACAGGAGCCCGGGCTGACGCAGCATTGCGAGCGCCAGCGGCGTCGACCGGGAACCGGGAGAGATCACCGCATGTGTCGTACCGGCAGCCACGAACCCGGCGACCATCGCCTGCGACCAGAGAAAGTTGAGCGTACCGGTGTCGATCATGGTTTGATTGACTGGAAGGCGCAGATTGTAGTCGCAACGCGATGCCAAATTTCGGCTGCGGCGGCTTGCGCCGTGCCGAGATGCTGTCCGCTTTTTGCGGTTCAGCTATCCCGAGTCGGCGGAGGAGGCGTGGCAGTCCAGTGGCAGGAACGGTGGGGGCAAAAACAGGGATGCACCTGCCCGGCGTTTCAGAACATGATCAGGCGGTCGGCAAACAAGGCTGCGAACAGCAAAGTCAGGTAGAGGATCGAGTAGCGAAAACAGCGACGGGCGAGGGCGTCGCTGTAATTGCGGACGAGGGCCATGGCGTAGCCGAGGAAGATCAGGTCGAGCACGCTGATCGCCACCAGATAGAGCCAACTGGTCATTCCGAGTGATACCGGAATCAGGCTGGCTCCGGCGAGCATCACCGTGTACATGAGGATGTGCTGGCAGGTGAAGGCGATGCCATGGGTGACGGGCAGCATCGGCAGCCCCGAGCGCGCATAGTCGTCGCGCCGGTAGCATGCCAGCGCCCAGAAATGCGGCGGCGTCCACAGGAAGATGATCAGGAACATGACCAGCGGTTCGGCCGACACCTGCCCCGTCATCGCTGCCCAGCCGAGCACCGGGGGCATGGCGCCGGAGGCTCCGCCGATCACGATGTTCATCGGCGTCGCCGGCTTCAGGATCAGCGTGTAGATGATCGTGTATCCGACGAACGTGCTCAGCGTCAGCCACATCGTCAGGTCATTGATGAAGGCATGAAGCAGCCAGAGCCCCGCGGCGCCAAGCAGCGTGGCCAGGGTGACCGTTTCGACGACGGAAATGTCGCCGCGGGCCGTGGCGCGCCAGCTGGTGCGAGCCATTCGCGCGTCGATGGTGCGCTCGACCAGGCAGTTGAGCGCTGCGGCCGCGAAGGCGACCAGCGCAATCCCGATGGATGCGACGGCGAAGCGCAGCAGTGGCGGGAAGCCGGGCGTTGCCAGGAACATCCCGATCATTGCTGTAAAGACGATGAGGCTGTTGACCCGCGGCTTGCACAGATGAAAGAAAGCGGCCAGGCGGCGTGATACGGGAAGGTTCGGTTCGACGACGGTTTGCATGTTGGGTCTCCTAGCCGCCCCAAGAGAATTTGAGCAAGCGTTCAAGGTCGCTGCGCACCCCTTTGGCGGCGACCTCAGAGGGGTAATTCATGATCAGATTGCCCTGCGAGTCGACAATGTGGAGTTTGTAGCCTGGGCCGTCGCCCAAACCCGGCAACCAGTTCGCTGGCGCCTCGGCCAGCACGAGATCCGGCTGCCGGTGGAGGGCGGCTGCGAGTTCCACATCGGCTATCCGGTCGGTGACGACGACGCGGCGCAAGCGTCCCATTTGCTTATCCAGGGAAACCTGGATGCGGCGCATTTCATCGATGCGCCGCACGCAGTCTGAATCGCAACTGCCCGTCCCGCTCAGCAGCAGCAGCCATTTTCCCTTAAGTTCGGCTGTTGCCAACGGGCGACCATCAGTCGTCTTGAGTCCGGTGGCCGGCAAGGGAACTGGCGGATTGACTAGGTGCCCGTTGTTCGCTGTGTGGTCGGGCTGCCAGCCGATGAAATAGAGGCCTGTGGCGATGACGAAGGGCAGGGCGAGCAGGCTGACGACCAGCGCCAGGGTGGGCAGGCCGCTGGCCTTGCGAGGGGCTTCTTCCTGGAGCGCCATCGTCGTCACGGCCGGCGCAACAGGAAAAACACCCAGATGCCCACGCTGGCTGCAGCGAACCCGAACCATTGCAGGGCATAGCTGCGGTGGCGCTCCGCGCGCTCATCGGGACGGGGCCATTCGCGCAGATAACCGCCCGGCGCTTGGGGATCGAGCTGGATGACCACCGGTTGCAGCGGAAAGGTCATCACCTGACGGAAGCGCTCAAGATCGAGATTCTGCCAGACCGGCTCCCAGCCACTGGCTGGCTGCGGAGCCAGATTGAAAAAACGCTGGCCGGGAACGACGGCGATGCCCGTCACTTCGACGATGCCGTCCGGCACGCTGGCCTGCGGTAGGATTCGGTGATCGGCAGCGGCCTGCAGCCAGCCGCGATTGACCAGGACGTGCATCTCCGAGCCTTCGAGGCGCAGCGGGGTGATCACGTGATAACCGGCCCGCTCCTGATGCAGTCGGTTGTCGATCAGGACCTGGCGCGAGGCATCGTAGGTTCCGCGCAAGGCTACATGACGAAAGCGCAGCGACTCCCCATCGCCGGGAGTCGCCGGCATTGCAACCAGCACTCCGGTGCTGCGCGCATCGAGTTCGGCCTGCATGACAGTCTTGATCTCGGCCTTGCGCCATTGCCACAACCCAAGCGAGATGAACATCGGAAGCAACACGGCGAGCAGCAGGCCTCCAAGTATTGCCACCTGTCGCCGACTGGCCCTTGCCGGGTTGCCCGACGGGCGCGCATACTGTTCCAAGGTCTTTATTTCGAGGGAGTCAGCGATGATCAAGGTACTCGTGGTTCTGCTGTTGTTGGGCATTCTCGGAAGCCTGTTTTCCGGGCTTTTCTACATCTACCGTGACCGGGGAACCGGCGTCCGGACAGCCCGCGCGCTGACCTTGCGCATCGGACTGTCCATTTCGCTGTTTCTGTTGTTGCTTGCCGGTTTCCGGTTCGGGTTCATTCCAGGCTATACCCAATAGACGAACACGAACAGGATCAGCCAGACGACATCGACAAAGTGCCAGTACCACGCCACGCCCTCGAAGGCGAAGTGGCGTTCTGCGCTGAAATGACCGCTCATGCTGCGCAGCAGGATGACCAGCAGCATGATGGTTCCCAGCGTCACGTGAAAACCATGGAAGCCGGTGAGCATGAAGAAGGTGGCGCCGTAGGCGCCGGCGCCTAGGGTCAGGCCCATTTCGGTGTAGGCGTGATGGTATTCGTAGGCCTGAAAGCCAAGGAACAGGATACCGAGCAGCACGGTGGCGGCGAGACCGAGGATCAACTGACTGCGGTTGTTGCGCAGCAAGCCCCAGTGAGCCCAGGTTACGGTCGCACCGGAACTGAGGAGCAGCGCCGTGTTGATCGCCGGTATGCCCCAGGCGCCCATTGGCGTGAACTTCGGCCCCGCCGGTCCACTCGTTGGCCAGGTGCCAGAAAAATCGGGCCACAGGCTGAAGCCGTGGGCCTCGTCCATACCGCCGAGCGTCGGCACCGAGATTATGCGAACGTAGAATAATGCGCCGAAAAAGGCAGCGAAGAACATGACCTCGGTGGCGATGAACCAGATCATGCCGTAGCGGAAGGAAAGATCCTCCCAGTCACGATAGGAACCGCTCTGCGATTCGCTGATCACCCGCCCGAACCAGCCGAAGAGGACATAGAGGATGACCCCGAAACCGCCCAGCATGACCCATTTTCCGAGCGGGAAATTGTTTATGGCCTGGATGAAACCGAGTGCGAGGAGAAACATGCCGCCCGATAGTATTGTCGGGTAGAAACTGGGCTCGGGAACGAAGTAATGTTCGCGCGAACCGGCTTGGACAGTGCTGGTTTTCATCGGGCCTCCCTGGCGCTGGTCAATGTCTGTCTCTGCCCGTCGACGCCGAAAAAGGCGTAGGACAGGGTTATGTGGGTAATGTCACGGCTGATGCCCGGCTTGATGATGAACGCGAGCGGCATCTCCTGCGCTTCACCGGGACCAAGCGTCTGCTGGGAAAAACAGAAACACTCGATCTTGTCGAAGTATTGGGCGGCCTGACCCGGCGTTATGCTGGGAACCGCCTGCCCGGTGATCTCGCGATTCGAAGTATTGCGCACCAGATAGGTCACCTGTTGCAGTTCGCCGGGATGCGCGTCAAGCTTAAATGTGAGCGGACGCATGTCCCAGGGCAGGCCGGGCATGACTGTGCCGGTGAATTCAACGGTGATATTTCGCGTTACATCCACGTTCGCGGCCGGCGCCGATTCCGTCTTGAGACCACCGACGCCGAAACCGTCACGTATCGGTTTCTGACCGGCAGTCTTGCCGTTGAAGCCAGTAGCTTCGCAAAGCACGTTATACAGCGGGACCAACGCGAAGGCGAACGCGAATGCTGCCGCCACCAGGAGCAGGAGGCGGCGCACGAGCCGTTGATTGTTCGGCGCGACCGAATGCGTCCGCTCCATCATCTAGCGCTTGATGAACAGGCCGGCAATATAGACCAGCAGCACGATCAGCCCGATCAGCCAGCCGAGGCGACGCGATGCGGTGCGGCGCCGTTCAAGGTCGGCTCTGCTGAATGGCTGCTCTTCCATGGTGCACTCCTTCCTTACTTGACTTGCGGCTGAATTTCCCAGCTATGGTGCGGCGGCGGCGACGGCAGTTCCCACTCCAGGCCCTTGGCGCTTTCCCATACCTGATCCGTTGCCTTGCGACCACCGCGGATGCAAGCCCAGACGTTCCAGGCGAAGAGCAGCTGGCTTATTCCCAGAATGAAGGCGCCGATTGTGGAAATGGCGTTGAACTCGGCAAACTGCAGCGCGTAATCCGGAATGCGCCGTGGCATGCCGGCCAGACCGAGGAAGAATTGCGGTATGAAGGTCAGGTTGAAGGAAACAACCGTCAGCCAGAAATGCCACTTGCCCAGGGATTCCCTGTACATGTGGCCGGTCCACTTAGGCAGCCAGTAATAGACTCCGGTCATCACGCCCATGATGCCGCCGGCAAACAGCGCGTAATGGAAGTGGGCGACAACAAAATAGCTGTGATGGTACTGGGCATCGGCGGCGACGTCCGCCAGAATGAGGCCAGTCAGGCCGGCAATGCCGAAGAGAACGATGAAGCCGATGGCAAAGAGCATTGGCGTCTCGAAGGTCATCGCGCCCTTCCACATGGTCGCGATCCAGCAGAAGAAGAGGACGGCGAGGGGCAGCGAGATCGCCATCGTGCTGAACATGAAGTAGATCAGCGCCGGCACCGGCATGCCGGCGGTAAAGAAGTGATGAGCCCAGACGATGACCGAGAGCAGGCCGATGGCGATGAAGCTGTACACCTGAGCCTTGTAGCCGTAGGTCGGCTTGCGCGAAAACGTCGAAAGCACGTGCGGGATGAGTCCCCAGACTGGCAACAGCAGGATATAGACTTCCGGATGGCCGAAGAACCAGAACAGATGCTGGAACAGGATCGGATCACCGCCACCGCCCGCGTCGAAGAAATGAGTGCCGAAATGACGGTCCGTCAGCAGCATCGTCACCGCTCCTGCCAGCACCGGCAGTGTCGCAATCAGCAGGAAGGCAGTGATCAGCCAGCCCCAGGCAAAGAGCGGCAGCTTCATCATGGTCATGCCGGGCGCGCGCATGTTGAAGATGGTGACGATGATGTTGATCGATCCCATGATCGACGAGATGCCGAGAATGTGCACGGAGAGAATCGCGAAATCGATCCCCATGCCACCCTGAACTGAAAGCGGCGCATAGAAGGTCCAGCCGGTGGCGATGGCCCCGTCACCGACCCCGAAGAGTGCCAGCGTGAAGGGCAGGGTGAGCAGCGTGGCGGCCGGCGGCAGGAGCCAGAAGCCCCAATTGTTGAGGCGCGGCAACGCCATGTCGGGGGCACCGATCATCAGCGGGATCATCCAGTTGGCGAAGCCGGTGGCGGCCGGCATCAGCGCCGCGAAGATCATGACCAGGGCGTGTACCCCAATCAGTTGATTGAAGAACTCGGGCTTCATCAATTGCAGACCAGGCTGGAAGAGTTCGGCACGCACCGCAAGGATCATCAGGCCGCCGACGAAGAACATAATCAACGAGAAGGTCAGGTACATCGTGCCGATGTCCTTGTGATTCGTCGTCGTCAGCCATCTGGCGAAGCCGCCCGGGTGATATCCCGCGTGGTGTTCGGTGTCGTGTCCTGCGGGATGGGTGGTGATGCTGCTCATCTCGATTCTCCTAACGCAATGTCTTGATCTGGGCGGGCTGAATCATGTCGCCCTGGCGGTTGCCAAAACTGTTTCGCTCGTAGGTAATGACCGCTGCCAGTTCGACATCCGACAGGGTGTTGCGGAAAGCCTGCATGGCCGTGCCGGTCTTGCCGTTAAGGACCCGGTCGACGTGACTGTCCTTGAGGATCTTGCCATCCTTTGCCAGCAGCGGACCCTTGACGATCGGGCTGCCAGAGAGGGCCGGAAAGGCTGGAGGCATGCCCAGGCCATTCGGCTGGTGACAGACCGCGCACTGCTTCTCATAGACCTCCTGTCCCTTGGCCATCAGTTCGTCACTGCTCCAGGTCCGGTCAGCGCCGCCAGCGGCAGCCTTGGCCTCGGCCTTCTTTTCTTCCAGCCAGGCCAGGTATTCGGGCTCGGGTACGGCATGGACGACAACAGGCATGAACCCATGGTCCTTGCCGCACAGTTCGGCACATTGGCCACGGTAGGTGCCGGGTTTTTCAATCTGCACCCAGGTTTCCCGCAGGAAGCCGGGAATGGCATCGCGCTTGACCCCGAACTGAGGTATCCACCACGTGTGGATGACGTCGGTCGAGGTCAGCAGAATTCGAACTTTCTTCCCGACCGGAAGCACCACAGGCTTGTCGACCTCGAGCAGATAATGCTCGCCCTTGGCTTCGGCATTGCTGATCTGCTCACGCGGCGTGGACAGTGTGCTGATGAACTTGACCCCGGCTTCCGGGTACTCGTACTGCCATTTCCACTGCATGCCCGTCACCTTGAGAACCATGTCGGCGCGGGTCTTGGTGTCCTCCATTTCGATCAGGGCGTGAACTGCGGGAATGCCCATTAAGATGAAGTCGATGAACAGCAGGATCGCAAAGGGGACGAGCGCCCAGAACCACTGCAGTCCGCCGGTTGGCCCCGTAAACTTCGCGGGCTGGTGACCGACGCTTTTCCGGTGCTTGATCATCGAATAGATCATGATCGCGAACACCACCACGAACAGAATGGTGATGATCAGCATGAACTCGTTGTGGACGTGAAGCGTTTCCCGGGCGACGGGTGTCACCGGCTCGGGAAAGTTGTACCTGTATTCGGCGCCGGCAATGCCCGGCAGGAAAATTGTGGTTGCGCTCAACAGGCCCACCAATAGCGCATGTGCCGAAGCTTTTCGGCTCGCCCACGAATTCACCGCCTTCGCGTTGAGATCAGCACAGCTACCCATCCTCTTCACTCCCCCTTGTGAGAACCGACCGCCAAGTTCACAATTGACCTGCATCAAAATGTCGCGGGATGGTATAATGTTTTACTGGCGGATAGCTACATTTTTTTTCCTAATATTCCTTGCTGCCTGTAGTCGGACCCCGGTCGAATTTCGCAATACCGACCTGACCGGGGCCACCTTCGGACGCCAACTGATGTTGAGCGATCACAATGGGCAGAATCGTTCCCTTGGTGATTTTCGCGGCAAGGCCGTCGTTGTCTTCTTCGGGTATACGTCCTGCCCGGACATCTGCCCGACGACGCTCTTGCGCTTGGCCGAGGTGCTGAAGGCCCTGGGGCCCGAAGCGGAGAAAGTACAGGTTCTGTTCGTTTCGCTGGATCCCGAACGCGATTCCGGCGAGCGACTGAAGGAATTCGTCCCCTGGTTTCACCCGTCCTTTCTGGGATTGTATGGTGACGCGGCGCAGACGAAGGCGGCCGCCGAACAATTCCGCGTCTTCAGTTCGCGCAAGGAGGTCGGGAGTGGGCTCGGATATGTGCTGGACCACTCGTCGGGAGCCTATGTTTACGATCCAGCGGGGCGTCTGCGGCTATACGTGAGGGATACAGCCAGCGTCGAAGATATCGCCGCCGATATCCGACACTTGCTCGCCGGCTATTGAACCGAGTGGCGAGGGGGATGGCTTCCGACCTCAGCGTTGGTGTACCTTCATCGCACGCTGCGCCTCGCGCTTCGAGTCCCTTTCCAGTTCGTCAGCGCGTTTGTCGTACTGCTTCTTGCCCTTGGCGAGGCCGATTTCCAGCTTGATGCGCCCCCGCATGAAGTGCAGATCGAGCGGCACGAGCGCATAGCCGGCGCGTTCTACCTTGCCGATCAGTTTCATGATTTCACGTTGGTGCAGCAACAGCTTGCGCGTACGCCTCGGATCGGGACTGACATGGGTCGACGCCGTCAGCAGCGGCGTGATGTGCATGCCGATCAGGAACAGCTCGCCGCCCTTGATGATGACATAGGATTCCTTGATGTTCATCCGGCCGGCACGGATGGCCTTGACCTCCCATCCTTCGAGGGCAATGCCCGCCTCATGCTTTTCCTCGATGAAGTAGTCGTGGAAGGCTTTTTTGTTGACCGTGATGCTCATGCTGCCGGCGATCCATTAAAATCAGCCATTCTACAGCATTAAGGAATTACCCCCGACGCATGGCCTTGGTCGAAAAATCCGTACTTATCGGACAGTCCGCCGACCGCATGTTCGAACTGGTTGACCGTTGCGAAGACTATCCCGTTTTCCTGCCATGGTGCAGCCAGACTGCAGTGAATTTTCGCGACGTGACGAAGACGGTGGCGACTCTCCATGTCAATTATCACAGCGTCAAGACCTGCTTCACGACCGAAAATCACAAGGAGGCACCGCATTCGATGCGGATCTGCCTTGTTGATGGACCTTTCCGTCGCCTTGAGGGATCCTGGTATTTCAAGGCGCTGGCGGAGACCGCCTGCAAGATCGAGTTCCAGCTACACTATGATTTTTCCAGCAGGGTCTTCGAAAAGGCGATCGGTCCGGTGTTCAGCCACATTGCCAATACCTTCGTTGACGCTTTCGTGCGCCGTGCCGGACAGGTCTATGGAGAAGCAAGTGGCTGAAATGCTCAAGATCGAAGTGTGCTATGCCTTGCCGGATAAGCAGGTTCTGGTGCCGTTGGTCCTTGCGGAGGGCGCAACGCTGCAGCAGGCGCTCGAAGCATCGGGGCTGCTCGAGAAGAACCCGGAGATCGATCTGCAGAAGAACAAGTTCGGCATCTTTGCCAAACTGTCCAAGCTGGACACGGTATTGCGCAACCGTGATCGCGTGGAAATTTACCGGCCGTTGATCGCCGACCCCAAGGAGGTTCGCAAGCAGCGGGCCGCCGAGGGCAAGGTCATGAAAAAGGGCGCCGGCGATGCCGACGCCCCCGATGCCTGAACTACCGGCGCCGGCTCGGCAAGTCCTACCTACTTGCAGGACTCCGCAATCGTGTTGCGGGTGCGCTCGATTTCGTCACCCCGCTGGGCATCCTCGAGGAAGGTCTCGCCGCCCTTGCCGTCGGGCAGAATCATGCGGCGGCCTGATTCGAGAGCCTGCAGGTGGGTACGGGCGCGCTCGCAGTTCTCGCGATTCTGCGCCGCCTGAGCAGCCTCCTTCGCCTCCTTGTCGGACTTTTCCCTGGCTTCCTGCTGGCGCTTGCGGAATTCCATGTCCTTCTCTGCCGTTGTCTTGGGGGTATTCGCAGACGGCGGACCGCTAGCTGCTTGCGCGGAATCGCCAGTCGGCGTGCCAATCGACGGCGGAGGAGATGTGCCGATAGCCTTGGAGTTGCGCACCGACGCCGGCGGCGGCGTGTCGGAAATCACCGTCCGGCCGCTGCTGTCCTTCCATTGATAGGTTTGCGCATTGGCGTCGATGACGGTTGCGGTCGACGCGATTGCAAGGGCAAGAATCAGGGCGGCTTTCATGGTCATCCGGAGTCAAGTGCGATTTCGGTATAATACGTTTTTGTG
>ERZ724514.909-NODE-909-length-13217-cov-5.181811_pt1 | contig 13217 bp, 11 predicted proteins | sample MGYA00376047_ERZ724514 | MGnify/ENA primary metagenome ERZ724514 (study PRJEB28724, sample SAMN07190883) | activated sludge metagenome | isolation source: activated sludge of sewage treatment plant in Hong Hong | place: Hong Kong | collected 2016-03-17 ...
CACCAGCGGAGACTGCGCAATCGGCAGCGACAGTCACAGCATTGCAGTTGCGGACGTCTAGCAGAATGAAGGAGTGCGCAGTCGAGCCTACTTCGTGGTCTGTGGTGGGAATCGGAGTCCGTACATCCTTCCCTTGTGCGGATTCCGTGCGAAGGATGCGTTGCGATCAGCCGATGATGATGGTCTTGCTGGGGAGTCGGAAGATCAGAAATGCGCGGGTGGGATTGTGTCCACCGCTGTATCGGAATGGGCTTTTTCCGTCGGGGCTGTACCACATCCAGCGCGCACTGGAATCGACGCCACGCTTTCCGGTTGCATCCATCTGACAGACGATTGGGAAGTCACCACCAGACAGGCTGTTGTCTTCTCCGACAGCGAGGATTCCCTGCGCATTCTTGGTGACTGCGCCCTTGCTGTTGACCCAGCCTGCACTGGTGGTGGATGGACTTCCGGTTCCTGCGTTGCAGCGCGAGATCTCCTGGTTGACGATGTCGATGCTGGGACCACCGCCAGCAGAGCCGGTATCGTAGAACAGTCCGGTCGCACAGACTTCCCAGTCTCCGTCTCCGGTGTAGATGGGAAGTCCGCGTCGATCAAACTGTCCGATCACTCCTTGTGTCGTGGCGTCATCGGCCCACGCAACGATGTACAGATAGCTGTCATCGGGAGCCTCTTTCGCAGGAATGTCATACGCTTCAGGACCGACGCCAATCGGACAGTTGAAGATGTCTCCAGCCACTACGGTCATCGGTCTTCCGCTGAGCTTGGTGACGCGATCCGCATAGCCCCAACCGAAGGCATAGGCGTTGTCTGCGGTGATCACCACATGCACATCAGGAGCCGCAAGATCCGGTGGCGGAGTCAGATCAGGAGGTCGAGGTTCCGTGCGCAGATCGACCAAAACTCCCAGGTCTGTATCGTCGCTGTAGCTGGCATCGCGGCTGTCTTTGTTGCAGCTTGCAGCAAGTGGGACACAGAGACCAAGCAGCAGTGCATGCTTCCAAATGGCGGTGAGTCTGCGCATCGAACGTCCTTCCTTACGCCTTCAGCTCGCTGGTCTGAAACGGCAGCTTGCGGAGTCGCTTTCCGGTGGCCGCAAACAGCGCGTTGGCAACCGCTGGCGCAATGACTGGTGTTGCAGGCTCTCCGACTCCAGTTGGATTTTCCGTCGAAGAAACCGTATGAACTTCCACTTTTGGCATCTCTGGAAGTCGCAGCACCGGATAGTCATGGAAGTTGGACTGATCGACTTCTCCATTGGTCAGTGTAATCGCTCCAGAGAGCGCAGCAGACAGTCCGTAACCGATTCCTCCTTCCATCTGCGCCACCACCACATCGGGATTGATGATGATTCCGCAGTCCACTGCGCAGACCACGCGATCGACGGTAAACGATCCATCTTGCGAAACCGTGACTTCGGCCACCTGCGCAACGAAGGTATGGAAGGACTCGTGAACCGCGATGCCGCGACCGCGACGCTGGCCCGGCTTTCCTTTGGCGAGCGGCTTGCCCCAGCCTGCCTTGTCCGCTGCCAGCTTCATGACTCCCAGATGTCGCGGAAACTTGGCGAGCAGCTCGGTACGGAACGCGACCGGATCCTTTCCTGCAAGCGTGGCCAGATCATCCACGATCGTCTCTGTAGAGAACGCCGTGTGCGTCGAACCAACAGAGCGCCACCACTGAATCGGAATCCCAACACGCGGAGAGTGAAGCTCTACCTGAAAGTTGGGAATCGCGTAGGGCAGGTTGGCGGCTCCTTCGACCGAGGTTACATCGACTCCGTTTTGTACCATCATCGGCTCAAAAGGAGTCCCGGCTGCGATCGACTGTCCGACGATACGCTGCTGCCATGCGAGCGGTTTTCCCTGTGCATCCAGACCCGCGCTTACTCGGTGAACATAGAGCGGACGATAGTAGCCTCCGGCCATGTCGTCTTCGCGCGTCCACAGCATCTTCACCGGAACACCCGCAGTCGGACCTTGGTTGATGGCTTTGGCAATCGCCACCGCTTCAAGCAGATAGTCTGACTTGGGATTCGCTCGTCGCCCGAAGCTTCCGCCCACCAGCAGCTGGTTCAGCTTCACTTGATCGGGACGGATTCCCAGTGCTGCTGCGATCGCGAACTGATCGCCAGTCTGATTCTGCTCTCCGTTCCAGACTTCGCAGCCGTCTTTGGAGATCTGCACCACGCAGTTTAGCGTTTCCATCGATGCATGCGCGAGGAACGGAAACTCAAACTCAGCGTCGACGCGCTTCACACACTTGGGAAGTGCAGAGGCCGCATCACCTTCCTTTTTGGCCACCGCACCCGGAGTCTGCGCCAGTGCTTTGTACTGCGTGTAGAGCTCTGCGGACGATGTCTTGACCGCTTGGGATTCATCCCAGTCTACCGTGAGCGCATCGCGTCCTTTTTTGGCGGACCAGAAGTCTTTGGCCACCACCGCAACGCCGGTCGGAATCGCGACCACCGCGACGACACCAGACACCGCTTTGGCCTTGGTCGCATCAAACGTCTTTACTTTGGCCAAAAAGCGCGGCGGATGCGCAACCAGCGCTGTCAGCATGCCCGGAAGCTTTAGATCTTGGGTGAAGATCGCGCTGCCATTGGTCTTGGACGCAGAGTCTGTTCGCGGAAACTTCTTGCCAACATACACATACTGTTTCGGATCTTTGAACTTCACATCAGTGGGCACCGGCATCGTCGCTGCAAGCTTCGCCAGCGAGCCAAACGTCGCCTTCTTTCCCGATGCTTTGTGCTGCACGACTCCCTTCGCAACAGAGATCGAGTCCGCTGGCACATTCCACTGTTTGGCCGCCGCTGCAATGAGCATGGCGCGGGCTGTTGCTCCGGCTTGACGAAGCTGTGCAAAGGAATTGGCAATCGCACTGCTTCCGCCTGTCCCTTGGGCTTTGCCCCAGAACAAGTTGTTGTAGAGCTTTGCGTTTGCGGGGGCTCCTTCTGCGCGAATCTGTGACCAGTCTGCATCCAGCTCTTCTGCGACGATGGTTGGGAGTCCGGTGTACGTTCCCTGGCCCATCTCGGTGTGCTTACACATCACGGTCACGGTGTTGTCTTCCGAGATGCGTACAAAGGCGTTCGGTTCAAACACGGGGGCGGACTTGGACGGCTCTCCTTGGGCGGCCAGTGCCGACGGAATCAGGGCCGCAACGGTCAGTCCTGCGGAAGCGACCAGACCAATCTTGAAGAAGTCACGACGGCTCGGATCGCTGGGAAGAGGTGCACGTTGTTCGGTGCTCATGTCGGACTCCTTTACGGAAGGGTAGACGCTGCTTCTTTGATGGCCGCGCGGATGCGAACATACGTAGCGCAGCGACAGATGTTTCCGGCCATGGCTGCATCAATGTCTGCATCGGTCGGACGCTTGTTGCGAACAAGGAGTGCTGCCGCTGCCATGATCTGTCCTGACTGACAGAATCCGCACTGCACGACATCAAGCTTTCGCCACGCGGCCTGTACTGCCTTTCCTGCTGGGGTGGCTGCGATGTCTTCCACCGTCGTGACATTCTGTCCAACCACTGCCGATACAGGCGTCTGGCACGCGCGGGTCGGGACTCCGTTTAACCACACCGTGCAGGCTCCGCACATGGCCATGCCGCAGCCGTACTTGGTTCCGGTCATGTTGAGGTCATCGCGCAGCACCCACAGCAGCGGGGTGTCAGGTGATGCTTCGACGTTCAGTTGCTTGCCGTTCACGTTGAGCTTGATCATGGCGGGCCATTCCTTTCGTCGTGAAGGCAGAAACTTAGGACGGGCCCAGGTCGCTTGTATAGACGCTGAAAGGGGAGGGCTCCTGTTTTTCGATTCTCGACGGAAATGATGGCGGCATGTTCGCTGGCGAAGATCGGCTTGGATTTGAGATGACAAGCATTCTTTACGTAATGTAAAGAAGTCATTACATGTCTAGTTTGCCTCCCAATCGCGTTCGGACGCTGCGAGAGACCGCACAGCTGTCCCAGCAAGCGCTCGCGGATGCCGTGCAGATCACCCGGCAGAGTGTGCACCAGATTGAGACAGGACGAAGCATGCCTTCCGTCGACGTGGCGCTCCGGCTGGCCCATACACTGGATAGTACGGTCGAGACGCTGTTTGGCATGGCAACGCAAGAGCAGGTGCTGTGGAGCGAGTCTGCATCACCAGCGATCACGGGCCGGGTGGCGCTGGCACACCTGCAAGGACGCTGGGTGTCCTATCCGCTGGAGCGGGATCTGGCAGGTCGATCTGCCGATGCGCTGGTGACGCGAAGCAGAGGACGAAAGGTGGAAGTCGAGCTGCTCCGCTCGGTGTCTTCCCTATCGGAACAAGTGGTGCTGATGGGCTGTGCTCCGGCGCTGGGACTGCTCGCAGATCGACTGAATGCACGCAGCGGCAGTGGCCGATTTCTATGGCTTTCCCGTTCCAGTACACAGGCGCTTCAGTCGCTTGCACGCGGGCAGACTCACTTGGCCGGAGTCCATCTGACCGATGCCAAGACAGGGATAGACAACGTTCCTGATGTGCGCAGACACACGCGCCAGCAAGACGTTGCGATGATCACGCTGGCGAGTTGGGAAGCGGGCATTGTACTTGCCGCTGGGAATCCGAAAGGAATCCATCAAAGTGCGGATCTGCGTCGAAGAGGTGTGCGTCTGGCGATTCGCGAGTCCGGCTCTGGTGCGCGCAGACTGCTTGAAAGAGAGCTGGCACGCAGTGGCGGATCCGTGGCTTCTCTGTTCGATGATCCGCTGGAAGTGCGGGGGCACCTGGAAGTCGCAGCGGCTGTCTGTATGGGCGCAGCCGACGCAGGAATTGCAACCAAAGACGCAGCGCTGTCGTTTGGTCTGCCCTTCCTTCCGCTCGCAGAGGAGCGCTACGACTTGGTGATTCCCAGCGAGCTACAGAGTGAGCCGCGTATGCAGCGACTGCTTGACTTGATGACGGCGTTGACGTTTCGCAAAGAGCTGTCCGCGATCGGTTACGACGTGCGCTGCTGCGGTGAGCGCGTCACAAAGGAGTCTTCCACATGAAGTCTGGATCGTGGCTGCGGCCTGCGCTGCTGCTCAGTGTGCTGCTTGGTTTGCGCGGAGTCGCGCAGGCTGTACCAGCTTGTGATGATCCCAAAGAGATTCCCAATCCGGTCTACTTAACCGTCGGTGACACGCAAGTAAACTTGATGCGTGAGCTGGGGGCCAAGCTGCGCGCTACGGAGCAAGTGACGCTGGTCTATCGTGCCACCGGATCGTGTTCCAACCTGGATACGCTGTACGGGGATCTTCGCATGAGCGGAAACTTTTCCTACATTCCGGCAGGCTACGATCCACAAAAGACTCCGACGCCTCCGGTCTGTACGCTGGCTGCTCCTGGTGTGCTTGCGGACGTTGCCAACTCGATCGTGTTTTTGGATGCCTGCCCGACCCCGAAACCAGCCGATGTGATCGATGTACTGGGTCCGGTTCAGTCCTTTGTGTTCGCGGCTCCGTTGGCCAGCTCTCAGACGGCAATTACCGCTGAAGAGGCGTACTTCGTGTTCGGTTTCGGAATGGCAGGACAGGTCTTTCCATGGCTGGATAACAACCTGCTGTTTGGACGTCCGGTCACCAAAGGAACGGTGATCAGCGTCGGTGCATCGATCGGTGTTCCTGCTGGGAAGTGGCAAGGACAGAAGGTCAACCTGTCGCAAGATCTGGCCAGTATGTTGGCTGCGGCTGCCGATCCAACTCGCGCAATCGGAATCTTGGGAAGCGAGGTCTTTGACGGCTATCGATCGACGCTGAAGGCGCTGGCATTCCGGGCCTATCGACAGTCGCGTGCGTACTGGCCAGATGCCACGCAGAGCGGCTTTGACAAGCAGAATGTTCGCGATGGTCACTATCACCTGTGGTCTTACACGCACTGGCTGATGCGCAGTGATGCAATGGGAAACCCGCGCAGCGCACGGGCCCAGCGAGTGATCGATGTCTTGGTCGGAAATGCAGTGACTCCGCTGGCTGGCTTTGAGCCACTGGAAAGTACAGTGCGTGTTGGCTTGGTTCCCCGCTGCGCAATGAAAGTTTCGCGAAGCAGTGAAGGGGGAGACTTTTCCTTGTTCGCTGCCCCGCAGCCGTGTGGCTGCTACTTTGAATACACAGCGACGGGAAAGACCAGCTGTAGTCGCTGCTCCAGTGATGCAACCTGCGGTGGCGGCGTCTGCCGTCATGGCTTCTGTGAGGAGCGCTAGCCATGCGATTCCCAAACCAGCTGCTCGTGCGAAGTGGACTCTGTTTCCTCCTGACTGGGTGTCCTGATCCTGAGTCCATGGCTCCAGATTCACCGCGTGATCTGTCCACTGTGGATCTGTCGTGTGTGCAAAATCCACGGACCCACGTTGAGCTACTGAACGCTTGCACCAGCGCACAGTCCGTCGACAAGCGACCTGCTTTGCCTCTCCTCCGTTCCGATGGTACGCTTCCTTCCCTTCCGTAAGGGCTGCCTGCTCGCGCTGCTGTGTTCGTGGTTTTGGGCGGAATCGGGACACGCAGAATCGACGGAATCAGCGGCATCTCCGACCGCACTGGCGGATCGCGTCTTGGCGTTGGAAGCGCAGCTTGCCGCGCTCCAGGCCTCCTCGCAAACCGCGTCCGATCGCGCATCCTCCCAACCGCTGACGGATCAGTCCCAGACTCCTTCCCTGGCGCTTGTGCATCGCGGTCCGTTTGCGCTGTCCTTGAGCGGTTTTGTGCAGGTCGATGCGACGCTGTATCGTCAGGATTCGGAAGATGAGCTGGATGGATCGACCGGGCTTCCGCTCAATGAGACCCGCTTTGTCATCCGGCGTGCGCGCGTGCGTGTGCGTGCAGATTCCAAGTATGTTGGTGGTCTGCTGGAGCTGGACGGAAACACCATGCAGGGCAGTCAAGTCCGCTTGATGAGCGCAGAGCTGTGGGCGCAGTGGCCTGCGGAGATCGGACAGACTCCCTATCTGCGCGGTGCACTCGGTCTGATGAAGATTCCCTTTGGTCGGGAAGTGCTTGAACAGGATGTCGAGCGACTGTTTTTGGAGCGCAGTCACATCGTACGCGCGCTGTTTCCTGGTGAGTACGATCTGGGTGTTCGACTGCATGGAGGCTTTCGATTCCTTCGCTATTCCTTGGCGGCCATGAACGGTGCGCCGCTTGGGGATGCTGCGTTTTCCGCGCGCGATCCCAACCAGAGCAAAGACCTGATTGGAAAGCTTTCCATCGACGCTGCGCCCGCTTCCTGGCTGACGCTACGCGCTGGCGCTTCCTTTGTGTATGGAACCGGGTTCAGTCCGGGATCGCTGGCCAGCAAAGACGTGCTGGTGTTTCGCGATGACAACGATGATGGCCAAGTGCAGCAGAGCGAGATTCAAGTGATTCGCGGTCGTGCTGCGGTGCCGTCTCAAAACTTCTCGCGGGATGCGCTCGGACTGGATGCAGAGATCTCTGCGCGCATTCCCATCCTTGGTCGGCTGATGGTGAGCGGCGAGCTGATCTGGGCCCGCAACCTGGATCGCAGCCTGTACATCGCTGACCCTGTGGCGGTTGGTCGCGACCTGCGCGAGCTGGGATATTACGTAGGCGTTACGCAAGAGCTGTCTCCCTATGTTCGGGCCGGACTGCGCTATGACTTCTATGATCCCGATGCCGATGCACAAGAACAAAGAGGCCCCGATCGCGTTCCGTTGGCTACGTCGTTTTCGTCGCTGACAACCACACTGGCTGGCTACTATCCTGGCTACGGAAAGCTGGCGATCGAGTATCAGCACAACCGCAACGCACTCGGACGAAGTGCAGCGGGCATTCCCATCACACTTGGCCGCGATGTCGTGCTGATTCGCGGGCAGGTACGCTTTTAAGGGATCCTCAGATATGAGTCCTTTCATCTGCTTCATATTGGGCATCGTGCTGCTTGTCGAAGGCTGTGACTCCGCTTCTTCTCTGCGTCACCTGGGATCCCTTTTGCGCATCGAGGGAGCCCAGCGTGTGCCGGGTCCACCACCGCAGTCCGCGACGGGTCCAGCGGTGCAGGGCGTGACGCTTCTTCAGTCGCAGATCTGGCCCGGACAAGTGGACAAGCCGATGGGGGGAACGCTTGCGCAGGGATCGTCTGCAGTCTCTGTGTTTTTGGTCGGAGACAATGCGCACTACATCCTGGTTGCCAAAGCGCCGGATGTCTCTGCGCCCGAGCTGCCGACCTTTGCCGCACTGCTTTCCTTTTCTCCGCTGCTTCCGCATGGACCGATGACGCTGCACATTCAGGCCACCAATGTGCAAGGGGACTATGGGCTTCCGTCGGAACACTCCCTCTTGTCGATCGATGAGCCTTCCGTATCCGGCGCACTGGTGATTCGCCTTCGCTGGCAGCGTGCCGCAGATCTGGATCTGCATGTCGAGCAGCCAAACGGTCAGCACATCTATTCACGCCGCAAAGTCGATCGTGGATCGGTTCCGATGAGTACCGCGGGCTCGTTGGATCTGGACTCCAATGCGCAGTGTGTCATCGACGGAAAACAGACTGAGCAGGTGATCTACCAACAGGCTCCGCAGCCGGGTCGCTATCGCATTCGGATCGATACGTTTTCTTTGTGCGGACAAGCGACGGCCTACTGGATGGTGGATGTGCTGCAAGAAGGAAAGCTGCTTGCGCAGAGCGCTGGACAGAGTCTTCCTTCCGACACGCGCGGTGATCATGGTGCACAGTCGGGCGTCCTCGCGCTGGACATTGTGATTCCGTGATGCGTGCTGTGCGGACGCTCGCTGCGACAGCCTTGCTCTTGATGAGCGGACTGGCTGCAGATGCAAAAGAGCCCACATCGTTTGAGACCGTGGTGCGCAGCAGCGGATCCCACGCTGGTCCGTACTCCCATACGCAACAAGCAGACGATGCCCGTCATCTGCCCGGTGGCTTTGGTGATGCACTGCGCGCCGTCGAAGCTGTACCCGGAGTCTTACGTCCCGCGCTTGGCTCTGGACAGCTGGTGGTGTGGGGCGCTGCACCTGCAGAGTCACGAATTGTACTGGACGGAATCGAGCTGCCCGCGCTGTATCATCTGGGGGGACTTCGCACCGTGATTCCGACGGCAGCTGTACAGGAACTGACGCTCATTCCGGGGGGCTATGGATCCGCCTATGGGCGCGGGCTCGGTGGCCTGCTGATCATCAAAGCGCGTGAGCTTCCTTCCGGCATTCATGGTGATGTCTCTGCGGATCTTCTCGATGTCGGTGCGCAGCTCTCTGCTTCGCTTGGGAATCGACTGCGCATCGCTGTTTCGGGCCGCTATTCCTATCTGGATCGGGTCTTGTCTTCGCTTGCCGGTGAAGCGGTGGGAGACTTCCTTCCGCTTCCGAAGTACGCGGACTTTCAAGTGCGAGCGACGCTGGCGCTGCGTGAGCAAGCGTCTGTGTCCATGACCGCGTTTGGTTCACTTGATGAGCTGCGGCGCGCACATGCAGTGGCCGATGCAGCGACAGCTCAGGCTGAAACTTGGCAGCGTACCTTTTACCGGATCGGACTTCGCTACGAGCACAGACAGCATGCGCAGATCTCTGTCATGCCTTGGCTGGGACTTGATCACAATCGCTACATCGCCCAGTTTGCAGACATTCCCGCGACAGCGGAGCAGCGAGATCTTCGCTACGGACTGCGCGCTTCCTATTCGGAGCTGCTGCGTGACTGGCTGACTCTGTCTGTCGGTGTCGATCTTGCGTTTGCTTACTCGGATCTGATGCGACAAGGAACGCTGACTCGTCCTGCGCGTGAAGGAGATCGCGCGGTCTTTGGTCAGCATCCCGGCAAAGAAGTCGCTGCGGATTCCTATTCGACCTTCCTTGCGGATCTGGCCTCCTATCTGTCACTTGTTGTCCGTATTGGACGGCTACGAATCGAGCCAGGACTGCGGATCTCTGCGCTGCTGATTGATGTCAGTCGTCTGCTTCCTCGCGTCGGTGCAGCGCCTCCTATTGGTGCACGACAAAACCTGCTGCTGGCAGAGCCGCGCCTCCTTCTTCGCTATCAGCCTGTGCAGCGCCTGTTGCTGTTTGCTGCTGCGGGTCTGTATCACCAGCCACCTGATCCTGCGGACCTGAGTGCGGTGTTTGGGAATCCGACCTTGGGGGCCTCGCGTGCAGTGTCTGTCTCTACCGGGGCTACGCTCTCGCTGACGACCTTATTGGAAGCAGAGCTGTCAGGATACTATCGCGCGCTCGATCGGCTGGTGATGCGCAGTACGCTGCTGACTCCGCCACTGGCGCGTGCGCTGACCCAAGAAGGAAGTGGTCACAGCTATGGCGCGCAGATTCTGATTCGGCTGCTGCCCTGGCGAGACCTGAGCGCGATGCTTTCCTACGGGATCGGTCGTGCTCTTCGTCGAGATTCTCCGTCGCTGCCGCTGCGACTGGCTGACTTTGATCAGACGCATACTGTGCAGGCTTCTGCGCGCTACGTGCTGTGGGGATTCGGACTGTCTGTTCGCTTTCGCTTCACCACAGGAACTCCGCGCACGGAAGTGACAGGCTCCTACTTTGACGCAAGCAGCGATGTCTATCAGCCGATCTTTGGACCGATTAACGCCATTCGCTTGCCACCGTTTGTCCAGCTGGATGCGCAGCTTGATCGGACATTTTCTCTCGGAAAAGGAGTGTCTTTATCGCTCTCTGTGGACGTGCAGAACGTGACCAATCGAAAGAATGCAGAGGAGCTGGCTTATCGCTTTGACTTCACCCAGCGAGACTACATCACCGGCTTTCCCACCCTGGCTGTCTTGGGGGCTCGGCTTTCGTTTTAGGTTCAATATGAAGCATCAAAAAGGATTCATATTGCTGCTTGGTCTGTGTCACTGCGTGCCAGACTTTGGAGACCCGGTGTCGCTGCTTTCGGGGACGCGGATCTTGGCGATTCGCAGCGAGCCAGCGGAGGTGTTTCCGGGCGAGTCCGTCCAGCTTCAGCTCTATGCGGCGGACCCACGCGGCGCGCTGACCGATCAGACCGTTTCGTGGGCGCTGTGTACGGCATTGAAGCCACCCGTAGAAAATCGAACGATCAGTGAAGCGTGTCTCGATGAAGGCGCACTGCCGGTTGCGGATACGCGGCAGACGGTCTCTGTTGTGATTCCTGATGATGCGTGCGCGCGCTTTGGTCCTGAGCTGCCACCAAGTGGCGATGTAGAAGCCAGGCCGCGGGATCCAGATGGAACGGGGGGCTACTATCAGCCAGTGCGTGCGCGGCTTGGATCGCTGTGGGCTGTAGGGCTTGTCCGAATTCGCTGCGGAGTGGCTGGAGCAACCCCAGCGGTGGCTGCACAGTACCGTCGAGAGTATGTACCCAATCGCAATCCTTTTGCATCTACGCTGTCGGCGCAGCAAGGGGGTGCAGCGGTGGCGTTGTCGGCGCTCCCAACAGACACAGAGATCACGCTCAAGCTGGGGATTTCAGCAGACGCCCAAGAGTCGTTTCTGCGGTTCGATCTGCAGACCCACGCGCTGACCGTTTCACAGGAAGCGCTGCGGGTCTCTTGGCTCTCTGCACACGGGAGTTTTTCCGTTGCTGCAACCAGCGTTCAGGATGCAGTGGGACAGACGACATGGCGAACGCCCAGCACGCCGGGCGCTGTGCTTCTGTGGACGGTTCTACGCGATGCACGGGGTGGTGTCAGCGTGCAGTCACACTGGGTCGACGTTCATCGCAGGTGATGATGTCGCGCATTCATTGTACGCAGTCCGCGCTGGGGAGGATGGGCGGCTCATTGCACAGCAGAGCGCTTACAGCTTGATCAGAAAGTCACAGACTTCCTCGTCGGTCATGGACAGTCCTTTGGGGGCTTCCCATCCGTCGTCTTTGGCCGCAGAGAAGGCCGCTCCCTTTCCTGCTTCGCCCAGGCCAATGTAGCGCTCTCCGTTGCTGTTTTCTGCGGTGGTATAGACCTTGGTTCGCAGTGTCTGATACTTGGCCGCGTCTTCTTTCATCGCGTCGTACATCTTGTTGATGTCGTCTTTGCCAAAGCCTGAGCGCTTGTCGAGCTGCGTGCCCCACTCGGTCAGGAACTTCTCTGCCAGACCACGGACCAGCGCACCGGGATGCGGCAGTCCTTGCGCGCCATCTGCACCATCAACAGCACCATTGCCAGCAACGGTCGCGTGGCGTCCAGGGAACGGCAGAATCAGGACGCTGGTTGCGCTTGCACACTTCGGAACGATGGGCGCAAAGCCTTTGGATCGTTCATCGCGCGCGTACACCGAGACATAGTTTTTGACGTTGCCCGCAAGGGAGCAGCGCTCTTTTTGGAAGTTGCCGGTTCCCGGAACAGGATCGACCGCAAAGATGTTTACCGGAATGCCAGACAGTGCAGAGTCTTTGGCCATCGCGTTGGCGAGCATGTGACAGCTCACGCCGCCTCGGCTCCAGCCAATGATGTTGACCTTGGACGGGGGCTTTCCTTTGCGAAAGATCTTGGCTTTTTGGAGCTGCAGATCCTGCGGTGTCACTTTCCGATTGGGATACTCATAGGTGCGCCAGTACCACGAGCCGCCAGCCTTGGCATCCTCGATGGGAACCTTGGCCGACTTGAGCTTGTCGTAGTCCTGCTTGGTGAGCTGAACGCGCTTCCACTCCAGCTCGCACTTTAGCACTGCGATGGCATGGTTCACATTTTCGACCCAGCCTGCTCCCGTCAGCGTTCCGCGCAGCTGCGAGTAGTTGCCCGGAACAACCCACTTTTCATCCTCTTGCAGGTTGCCACTTCCTGGTCCATCACAAGCGAGCCAGTCCACGAACTCTGTGCCTTTGTGATGGCTGGCCAGCGTCGAGATGATCTCTCCCTTTGGATAGTTTTTGTTTTGGGTATCAAAGCTGTTTGATCCGGTTCCGCAAAAGAACACTGTGAAAACTGACATGATTCCTCACCAATGTGAACGCGATGGATGCTCAAACAAGGCACGATAGGGAATGCACAGTGGATGTCTGCGCTCTCTGTCGCTGTGCTTCCTCCCAGGTGACTGTAGGAATGCTACGCCCGCGTGCAGTCTGATCGCTGGTCTGTGGGCCGTCATCATCCCGAGTCAGAACTAGGTTGACGCTGACGCTGCGTGCCGTCAAACAGTACCGCGCAGACGGACCTCTTTCGCCGTGAATTCCGCGCATCCAGACGCGACGCACAGCCTCTGTTTTGCCGACGTCTAGCAGAATGAAGGAGTGCGCAGTCGAGCCTACTTCGTGGTCTGTGGTG
>ERZ724514.913-NODE-913-length-13193-cov-4.051149_pt1 | contig 13193 bp, 9 predicted proteins | sample MGYA00376047_ERZ724514 | MGnify/ENA primary metagenome ERZ724514 (study PRJEB28724, sample SAMN07190883) | activated sludge metagenome | isolation source: activated sludge of sewage treatment plant in Hong Hong | place: Hong Kong | collected 2016-03-17 ...
GCCGGTAGACGCGCCGATGGAAAGTGCTTTCGCTACGGCCGGAATGATTCAGGCGGGCGACGATGTTCTTGACGTCCTGCACCTTGTCCTTGTGCGCGACCATCACCGCATCGGCAGTCTCCACCACCACCACGTCCGACAGCCCGAGAACCGCAACCATGCGGCTGTCGGCGCGCACGTAGCTGTTTGCCACGCCATCCAGCAACACATCGCCATTGCAGACGTTGCCGGCATCATCCTTGCTGCCGACATCCCACAACGCACTCCACGAGCCGACGTCGCTCCAGCCGAAATCGCCATCGACGACCTTGGCGTTGGGCGTGTGCTCCATCACCGCATAGTCGATCGAATCGGCCGGGCAGGCGGCAAACGCTGCCTTGTCCAGCCGGGTAAAGTCCAGATCGCTCTGCGCGGCAGCCAGAGCGGCACGGCAAGCCGCCACCATGGCCGGCTGCAGCCGTTCCAGCTCGGCCAGATAGACACTGGCCTTGAACACGAACATGCCGCTGTTCCACAGATAGTCACCGCTGGCAACGAAACCGGCGGCAGTCTGCACATCGGGTTTTTCGACAAAGCGCTCGACAGCGGCAATGCCATCGCCAGCGGCACTGCGCTTGATGTAGCCATAACCGGTGTGCGGGCAATCCGGCTTGATACCGAATGTCACCAGCGCGCCCTGCTCTGCTGCCGACCGTGCCTTGACCAGCGCGGCATGGAAGGCAGCGACATCGTTGATCACGTGATCGGCCGGCAATACCAGCAGAATTGCATCGTCGTCCTGGCGCAGCGCGGTAATCGCGGCCAAAGCCACTGCCGGTGCGGTATTGCGCCCAACCGGCTCCAACAGGATGGCACCGGCCGGCTGGCCAATCTGGCGTAACTGCTCGGCAACCAGGAAACGATGCTCTTCGTTACATACCACCAGCGGTGCAGCCAGATCGGCGATACCGCCAAGACGCTTGAGCGTGTCCTGCAGCATCGAATCCTGCGATACCAGCGGCAGGAACTGCTTCGGCAATGCCGCGCGCGACATTGGCCAGAGTCGGGTGCCGGAGCCGCCCGACAGGATTACGGGAAGCAGACGCATGCGCACTCCCCGCTTTACAGACGCCAGACGCGCAGGCCGGCTTCGCGCAGCGCAGCTGCGTCCATCTGGCATTTCACGTCAACGAATACGCCACCCGGCTTCACTTTCGACAGGAAATCGCTCAGCGGGCGCTGTTTGAATTCGTTGTGCGCCACAGCCATCACCAACCCTTCCGCCTGCGGCAGATCGTTCCACGCGGTCAGGCTCAGACCGTATTCGTGCTCGGCTTCACCGGCTTCCGGCACCGGATCGTGGACGATCACGTCCACGCCGTAGGCTTTCAGCTCGCCGATCACGTCGACAACCTTGGAGTTACGCAAATCGGGGCAGTTTTCCTTGAAGGTCAAGCCAAACACGATCACCTTGGCGCCCAGTACCTGGCTGCCGGATTTGATCAGGTTTTTCACCGTCTGCTCGGCAATGAACTTGCCCATGCCGTCGTTGATACGGCGGCCAGCCAGGATCACCTGCGGGTGGTAGCCAAGCTTGTCGGCCTTGTGCGTCAGGTAATACGGATCGACGCCAATGCAGTGGCCGCCGACCAGGCCCGGACGGAACGGCAGGAAGTTCCACTTGGTGCCGGCAGCCTGCAACACTTCCAGCGTATCGATGCCAATTTTTTCGAAAATCAGTGCCAGTTCGTTCATCAGAGCAATGTTCAGGTCGCGCTGGGTGTTTTCGATCACCTTGGCGGCTTCGGCCACCTTGATGCTGGATGCCTTGTAGACCCCGGCCGTGATGATCGAACCGTAAACGTCGGCCACCTTGACCAGCGTTTCCGGCGTATCGCCCGAAACCACTTTGACGATGCGCGTCAGTGTGTGTTCGCGGTCGCCCGGATTGATACGCTCCGGCGAGTAGCCAACGTTGAAATCGACACCCCATTTCAGGCCGGAGAACTTCTCCAGCACCGGCACGCACTCTTCTTCGGTCGCACCGGGATAGACGGTCGATTCATAAACGACAATCGCGCCTTTTTTCATGTTCTGGCCGACGCTGCGGCTGGCGGAAATCAGTGGCGAGAAGTCCGGCTGATGCGCGTCGTCCACCGGTGTCGGCACCGCAACGACGATGAAATCGGCCTCTGCCAGACGGCTGGCATCGGTAGTCGGCTCCAGCATGGTCGATGCCTGCAGTTCTGCGGTCGGCACTTCGCCAGTCGGATCGACATGCTTGCGATAGGCATCGATCTTGGCTTCGGACAAATCGAAGCCGATGGTCTTGAATTTCTTGCCGAATTCCACCGCCAGCGGCAACCCTACATAACCCAGACCCACTACAGCGATTACAGTCATTTTGCTTTCCAATTCAATCAACTAATTCTTTATTTGGCGAGTACGCGGTCGAGAATCGCGACAATACGCTCGGCGGCCTTGCCGTCCCAGAATTTCGGCTGCCGGCCGGCCTTGCCCGCACCGTTCAGCACCTTGCGAGCTTCGGCGACAATCGCCTGCGGCGCTACGCCTACCAGCGTATTGGTGCCATCGGTCAACGTCACCGGGCGTTCGGTATTCTCGCGCAAGGTCAGGCACGGCACGCCCAGGCCGGTGGTTTCTTCCTGCAGCCCACCGCTGTCGGTCAGTACCACCGTGGCTTCGCGCCAGACGTTGAGAAAGTCCATGTACGACATCGGCGGCGTAGTAACGATGTTCGGCCCCAGATCGATGCCAAATTTTTCCAGATTGCCGCGGGTGCGCGGATGCACCGGGAAAATCAGCGGCAGATCGGCGGCGATTTCTTTCAGCGCGCCAACCAGCGGTACCAGCGTATCGGCGGAATCGACGTTGGACGGGCGATGCAGCGTGACCACACCATAGCGCGGAAACCTGGACTTGACTGCGGCTGACTGGAATTTGCCGAAATCGGCCGATTTGAGCTGCTCTACCTGATAGAACAGATTGTCGATCATCACGTGGCCGACAAAATGCACACGCTCCGCCGGCTGGCCTTCGCGCAGCAGGTTCTGTTCGCCGCTTTCCTCGGTCACAAAGAAATGATCGGAAATGGCGTCGGTCGCCAGACGGTTGATTTCCTCCGGCATGCTGCGGTCGCCGCTGCGCAGACCGGCCTCAACGTGTGCCACGGCAATGCCGAGCTTCTTCGCCACCAGCGAACAAGCGATGGTTGAATTGACATCGCCCACCACCAGCGACAGATCCGGTTTTTCTTCCTGGCACAGTGTTTCGTACGCCACCATGATCTTGGCGGTCTGCTGCGCATGCGAGCCACCGCCGGCATCGAGATAGTGGTCCGGATTGGGGATGCCAAGTTCTTCGAAAAACACGTCGCTCATGTCGCGATCGTAGTGCTGGCCGGTGTGCACCACGCGGAATTCAAAACGGTCGGAACGGGCTTGCAGCGCGCGCACGATCGGCGCCAGTTTCATGAAGTTGGGGCGTGCGCCACCAACCAAGTGGATCAAGGCTTTTGCCATTGCTAAATCACCATTGCTTACAAATCGGAATCGTTGCGACAGATCACGCGCCGGCAGCCCACAGCCGTCCCAGGCCATCTACCAGACCGATTTCAGCGGTGATCCGCAATTGCCGGTTCATGCGCTCGACGCGTGCGCAGGAATCGCGAATATCGCCCTCGCGGGCAGGGAAATGTTCGATCGGCAGCGGCTGGCCGGTCACTTCGCGCAAGGCCTCGACCATCTGGATCAGCGTGACACTGCGGCCGGTGCCGATATTGCATACGCCCTGCAGCTCACCGGCCAGCGCCGCGACATTGGCACGTGCGACATCGCCGACGTAGATGAAATCGCGCGTCTGCAGACCGTCGCCAAAAATCTTCAGCCCACCGCCGCTACGCGCGCCGTCGTTGAATTTGCTGATTACACCGGCGTACGGCGAGCGCGGATCCTGGCGCGGGCCGTAGACGTTGAAATAGCGCATGCCGAGCGCGGATGTGGCATATAGCTCACGATACAACGCCGCATACTGGTCGTTGATCAGCTTCTCCAGCCCGTATGGCGACAGCGGCGCAGTGGGTGCCTGTTCGTTCAGCGGCAGTTGGGCCGGAATCCCGTACACAGCGGCGCTCGAAGCATAAACGAAGCGTTTTACCCCGGCATTACGGCTCGCATCGAGCACATTGAGAAAGCCGCGGACATTGATGTCGGATGACTCGACCGGCTGTTCGATCGATGTCTGCACCGAAACCTGCGCCGCCAGGTGCAGCACCGCGTCCATTCCCTGCACGGCGGCCGCAACTGCCGCAGCATCGCGGATATCGGCGTTGACAAACTGCAAGGCATGGTGACCGGGAAGATTGTCACGGCGGCCGGAAGACAGATTGTCCAGCACCGTAACCGCGCAGCCAGCCTGCAGCAACGCATCGACGGTATGCGAGCCGATGAATCCGGCGCCGCCGGTTACCAGTATCTTTTGCAAGCCGAACTCCTTGGGATGTGACCGATCGGGACCGCGGTATTGTACATCAATCGATTTTCATGCATTTTGTATATTTGTTACTCGTCCTGCTGTTCGCGCGTCTTGCGGTAAGCCAGCTTGGATGCGTATTCGTCCAGCTCTTTCTGTTCACGCTTGGCCTGGCGCGCCAGCTCGGTGCGCGCCTGCCGCTCGGCCAGCGCCTGCATCGCCTTGACTTCGCGCTGGGTATCGAGCCAGCGAGCCTTGGCCTCGTCGAAACGCTGCCGGAACAACTCAACCTCGCCAACCTGCTGTTTCAGCGCCGTATCCAGCTTCGCCATGAACAACTGGTAATCGCGCCACTGGTTGACCGACAGACCGCCGCTCTGCGCAGTGACAAAACGGTTGCGATAATCGCCGACAAAGCCCTGCAATTGCTGCAGCTTCTGTTCGCCAAGCTGCCACTGCGCCTTGATCTCGGCCATCAGCCGCGCGGCCTTGTCGCTTTTTTCCTGCGCCTGTTCCAGCAGGAACTGGAAACGGAATGCCTGAGCCATGATCTGGAGTCACCAAATGTCAGAACCTGTTCAATGCCTTGCTGCGCAACCCTGATCGGAGCTCATGTGCTGCTCAAAATCCTCATGTACTACAGTACATTCCGGTTTTTGCGCTGCTCTTCGCCCCGCTGAGGGCTGCTCGCGACAGACTTTGAACAGGTTCTCAGGAGAGAGCGCCAGCGCCGCTTGCAGCCGGCAGCAGCGCTTCCTTAGCCGATAGTCTCGACCAGAGATTCAAGCATAGCCCGGCTGGATGGATAATCCTGGCTCTCGTGCATGGTCTGCACCAGGAATTGCTCCATCTGCGGATGAAACGCCACCGCTTTGTCCAGCACCGGATCGCCGCCGCGCACATAGGCGCCGACGCTGATCAGATCGCGATTGCGCTGGTAGCGCGAATACAGGTATTTGAACTTGCGTACCGAATCGAATTCCTGCGGTGTCAGCAGATCGGTCATGACGCGCGAAATCGATGCCTCGATATCGATTGCCGGATAATGCCCCTGCTCCGCCAGGCTACGCGCCAGCACAAAGTGGCCGTCGAGAATCGCACGCGCGCTGTCGGCAATCGGATCCTGCTGGTCGTCACCCTCGGTCAATACCGTGTAGAAAGCGGTAATCGAACCACCGCCTTCCTTGCCATTGCCGGCACGCTCGACCAGTTGCGGCAGCTTGGCGAATACCGACGGTGGATAGCCCTTGGTTGCCGGCGGCTCGCCGATTGCCAGTGCAATCTCGCGTTGCGCCATGGCGTAACGGGTCAGCGAATCCATGATCAGCAGCACATTATGGCCGCGATTACGGAAATATTCGGCAATCGACGTCGCGTACGATGCGCCATGCAGCCGCAGCAACGGCGATGAATCGGCCGGCGCAGCCACTACCACCGAGCGCCGCAAGCCTTCCTCGCCGAGAATGTTCTCGATGAAATCCTTCACTTCGCGCCCGCGTTCGCCGATCAGGCCGACCACGACGATATCGGCGGTAGTGTAGCGCGCCATCATTCCCAGCAGCACGCTCTTGCCCACACCGGAGCCGGCAAACAGGCCGAGACGCTGGCCGCGCCCCACTGTCAGCAGTGCGTTGACGGCACGCACGCCGACATCCAGCACCTCGCGCACCGGAGCACGATCCATCGGATTGAATGGCCGGCTGGTCAGCGGCACGTAGTCGTGCGCATCCAGTGGCCCACCGCGATCCAGCGGCCGCCCCAGACCATCGACCACACGCCCGAGCATACCCTCGCCGACGATGACCTGCCGCCCTTTGTCCTCGGCGCGACGCGGTGCAACGTAGCCGCGGCTATAAACCGGCAGACGCTGGCCGGATGCATCGAGCGGCACCACGGTTGCTCCGGGCTCAAGGCCATAGGTATCGGTAACCGGCATCAGGTACAGCCGGTCGCCGGAAAAGCCAACCACTTCGGCTTCCACCGAATAGCCGCTCGGCATCACGATCATGCAACTGGCGCCTACCGGCAGCTTCAGCCCCACGGCTTCCAGCACCAGCCCGGCAGCGCGTGTCAGCTTGCCCTGCACCGTCCACGGCCGAGCCTCCGCGGCGATTGTCGCGCAATCGGCGGCAAACTGCTGCCAGCGTTCCAGCGCACTCATGCCGGCCCGAGCCAGCCGCCGGTTTCGCCCAGCGATGCCAGCAGCCGCTGCCAGCGCGATTCGATAGTGGCATCGATGTCGGAGGAGCCGGTTTCGATGCGGCAGCCGCCATGGGTAATGGAAGGATCGTCGATAATGCGCAAGCCGAGATGGGCAATGTCCGCCACCATCAGTTCGCGCAGCAACTGACCGTCGGCGGGGTTGACCATGATGCGCGGATGCTGGCTGATCTGCGGCAGGCTGTTGATCGCCTCACGCACCAGCGGCACCAGTAGATCGCGCCGCACTTCCAGCGCCTGGCGTACCATGTGGCGCGTCAGGGACAGCGACAGATCGAGAATCGAATCGGCCAGCGAATTCTCGAAATTTGCGCGGTCCCGATCCAGTGCGGCCACCAGCTCCACCAGCCGCTGCATCTCGGTTGCCGCGGCCTGCCGGCCTTCGCTCAGGCCTTGTTCGAAGCCCTGTTCGTAGCCGGCTTTCTGCCCTTCGCCGAATGCATCCTGATAGGCCTGCTGATGAATGGCTTCCATTTCCTCGGCAGTGGGATATGGCAGATTGGCCGGTGCAGCCTGCTCCGACTCATGTACCGGTTCTACCGTAGTCTCGCTCTCGGCAGGCGATGACGCCATATCCGCGCTGGCAGGAGCGCCGGCACCACCTGCGGCCGGAGCCGCCACAGACTGGGCATCGCTGCCGGCATCGTCGAAAGCCGCCAGTTCCCAGCGCTGATACGCCGTCAGCTGTTCTTTCGGAATAATGGTGTTATTCGACAAGGCCCTCGTCTCCACCCTTGCCGCCTAGCACCAGCTGGCCTTCGTCGGCCAGTTTGCGCACGATTTTGAGAATTTCGCGCTGCTCCGCCTCGACTTCGGACAAACGCACCGGCCCCTTGGCATCCAGATCGTCACGCAGCATTTCTGCCGCACGCGACGACATATTGCGGAAAATCTTTTCTTTCAGCTCGTTGCTGGTGCCCTTCATTGCAATGATCAGCGATTCCGACTGCACCTCGCGCAACAGCAACTGGATGCCGCGGTCGTCGAGATCCATCAGGTTGTCGAATACGAACATCTTGTCCTGAATCTTCTGCGCCAGCTCCGGATCGTATTCGCGGATTGCCGCCAGGGCCGAGGTTTCCACCACGCCCCCCATCATGTTGAGAATTTCGGCAGCAGTCTGGATGCCGCCCATGGCGCTCTTCTTGATCTTGTCCGAGCCGGACAGCAATTGCGTCAACACTTCGTTCAGTTCGCGCAATGCCGACGGCTGCACACCTTCCAGCGTGGCGATACGCAACAGCACGTCATTGCGCAGACGCTCAACGAATTGCGACAGGACTTCGGCTGACTGATCCTGCTCCAGGTGTACCAGAATGGTGGCGATGATCTGCGGGTGCTCGTTCTTGATCAACTCGGCCACGGCAGCCGAATCCATCCATTTCAGGCCTTCGATACCGTTATTGGCCTCGCTGCCCTGCAGGATGCGATCGAGCAGGTTGTTGGCACGCTCCGAGCCGAGTGCCTTGGTCAATACCGAACGCAGGTATTCGTCCGACGCACCGAGGCTGGCACGATTTTCGATTTCGGACTGAAAATCCTTCAACACCTCATCGATTTCGTCACGATTGACGTTCTCGATGGCAGCCATGGTCGCACCCAGCTTCTGCACCTCTTTCGGGCCGAGAAACTTGAATACCTCGACCGCAGCCTCTTCACCCAGGCTGAGCAGCAAAATTGCGCTCTTGCGCAGACCGGAATCACTCATCTTCTTTGCTTATCCAGGCTTTCACCACACCGGCAACCATGCGTGGATCGTTCTTGGCCAAATCCTTGGCGGCCTGCAGGTTATCCGCATAGCTGGCAAGCGCCTGTGCGGCCTCCTCTTCCTGCATCCGCGTGGCATCGCCGGCTTCCATCTCGGCGCGCTGCCCGGCGGACAGCTCTTCCTCCGGCATTTTCTCCGGCTCGGGCGGAGCGGTCATGTAACGGATTGCCGGACGGATCACGCCGAACAGCAGGTACAGAATGACCAGAGCAATCAGCACATTCTTGAATATCTGCTGCCAATTGGCAGAAGCGTTGGCCAGCAGCTTGTCCACCGTGCCGCTTGGCTCGGTAGCGCCGGCGAACGGGGCATTGACCACATTCAGAGTGTCGCCGCGCGGCTGATTGTAGCCCATGGCCTCCTTCACCAGATTGTTGATCTGCGCCAACTCCTGCGGCGTATAAGCCTTGAAACTGGACTTGCCGTCCTTATCGACAACCGGCTTGTAATTCACCACCACCGCGGCCGACAGGCGCTTGATCGTACCTACCGGCTGTTTGGTGTGCTGCACCGTCTTATCGACTTCGTAGTTGGTCGTCACTTCCTTGTGCGACGATGCCGGCGTTGTGCCGGTGGCTGTAGCTCCGGCGCGCTGGCCGGGCGGCTGGGTGATCGGAGCGGTGGCGTTGCCGGGCGGCTGGTTGGAAAATGCGCCAGGCACACCGGCGGCATTCTTGTCTTCGCCATTGATGGATTCCTGCGACTGCTGGCTGCGGATGGCCTGTTTTTCCGGCGGCGAATTCGGGCGATAGCTTTCCGAGGTCTGCTCGGTTTCGGCAAAATCCAGCAACGCGGTCACTTCGGCCTTGACGTTATCCTTGCCGGCGATCGGCTCGAGAATGGCTTCGATGCGCTTCACGTAGCCATGTTCGACATTGCGCAGGTAGTTGAGCTGGCGTGGATCCAGCCCACCGGGGTTGTTTGCGTCGATACTGCTGCTGAGCAGATTGCCGTTCTGGTCCACTACGGTGACGTTCTTCACCGGCAAATCCGGTACGCTGCTCGATACCAGATGCACGATGCCGGCAATCTGCCCGCCATCGAGCACCCGCCCGGCATGCAGGGTAAGAATCACCGAGGCGGATGGTTTCTGCTGTTCGCGCAGGAACACCGTGGTACGCGGAATGGCCAGATGCACACGTGCCGCTTCGACCGATGCCAGCGACTCGATCGATTTGGCCAGTTCGCCTTCCACCGAGCGCTGGTAATTTACCTGCTCGGAAAACTGGCTGACACCGAGCTTCTGATTGTCCATCAGCTCGAAACCGACCGTGCCGCCCTTCGGCAGTCCCTGCGAAGCCAGACGCAAACGGATATCGTAGACCTGTTCGGCCGGTACGCTGATCACCCCGCCGGATTCCAGCTTGTACTGGACATTCATCTGCTGCAGCGCCTGGGTTATGGCGCCGCCGTCCTTGTCGGACAGATTGCTGAAAAGAATTTTATAGGGAGTGGACGAAGTCCATAGCACCGCACCGACAATCAGCGCTACCGCGGTAGCGATCCCGATCATCACTGCTATTTGCTGATTTTTCTGAAGGCTGTTAAATCTCTGCTGGATGGCAGCGAATAACTGCCGCAAAGCTTCGGGCATAAAGACTCAGTTCAATTACGCTCAAACTTGGATATTCATGATTTCCTGGTATGCGGATACCAGCTTGTTGCGTACTTGAACCATGGTTTCGAAGGAGATGTTGGCTTTCTGCAACGAAACCATTACGTCTTGCAAGTTGGTATCCGGTGCGCCGAGCTCGAACTGTTTCTGCATCGCTTGCGATTGCTGCTGCGCCTGATTGACCTGATCGATGGAAGATTTGAGCAGCGAGGCAAAATCGACCGGCGCAGCTCCGCCGGAAGCGGGCGCAGACGGCGCATTGGCGGCTTTTGCCGACATCGCGCGCAATTCACCCAGCATTTGATCGATTCCGTTTACGCTCATTTTCCTATCCTCTTGGCAGGATTATAGCCAAATCTTCACCTGAAAGCTTAACAAAATGCAAGGCGCAGCGCGCCTGCGCGTTGCTAGAATGGGGTTTTCCGCTCAGTGGGAACGTGTAATGCCGATCAAGTTCAATGACACCAGCAGCGGCTTCGAATTTGCGCTGGCGCACAGCCGTTATCTGCAACGTCTGGAGCACGCCGACCCACAGCTTGTTGCAAGCGAACGGGCCGCACTGGAAACCCCTTACGATCTGCAGGCAATGCAAGACTGGCTTGCCAGCCAGCCGGTAGCAGCCGACGATGACCGGCTGAAAGCGCTGCTGCGCACTCTGCGCCGGCGCGTGATGGCACGCCTGTTCGCACGCGATCTGGCGGGATTGGCCGATCTGGACGAGGTGGTCGGCACCACCACGCGGCTGGCCGAGCTGACGGTTGCGTTCGCCCACGACTGGCTGCAACGCTCACTGGCAGCAACGTACGGTACGCCGATCGGCGAAGAAACCGGCGCACCGCAGCAGTTGATCGTGGTCGGCATGGGTAAGCTCGGTGGCGCTGAACTGAACGTCTCGTCCGACATCGACCTGATTTTTGTCTATCCGGAAGACGGCTACACCGACGGCCCGCGCAAGCTATCCAATCACGAATATTTCACCCAGATCGGGCGCAAGTTGATTGCGGCACTGAACGATGCGACCGCGGATGGCTTCGTGTTCCGCGTCGATATGCGCCTGCGGCCTTACGGCGACAGCGGCCCGCTGGTTTCCAGCTTTGCCGCGCTGGAAAACTATCTGCACAGCCAGGGACGCGAATGGGAGCGCTACGCCTGGATCAAGGGCCGCGCATTGTCCGGCGATACCGATGGTCTGTACCAGATCGTGCGTCCGTTCGTGTTCCGCAAATATCTCGATTTCGGTGCCTACGGCTCGATGCGCAGCCTGCATTCGCAAATCCGGCGCGAGGTGGCGCGCAAGGAAATGCAGGACAACATCAAGCTTGGCCCGGGCGGGATCCGCGAGATCGAGTTCATTGCCCAGGTGTTCCAGCTGATTCGCGGCGGCCGCGAACGTGCGCTGCAGATCCGTCCGACGCGCGAGGTGCTCGACCACCTGGCGGAGCGGCAGTATCTGGCAGCCGATGCCGTTGCCGAGCTGAAGGCGGCCTATGTATTCCTGCGCGATCTGGAGCACCGGCTGCAATATCTGGACGACGGCCAGACCCAGACCCTGCCGCGCAACGATGCCGACCGGCAGTTGATTGCCGAAACCATGGGCTACGCCGATTTTGCCGCGCTGCTGAACGAGCTGGATCGACACCGCAACAAGGTCACACGCCACTTCGAGCAGGTATTCACCACACCAGCGGACGAAGCCGAGCATCCGCTGGATGCGCTATGGAGCGACATCGACGACAGCGAGGCCGCAATCGCCCGGTTGACGCAGCTTGGCTACGGCGACGCTGCAAGCGCCAGTCTGCGGCTGGCGCAGCTGCGTGCGTCGGGCAAGTACCAGCAACTGCCGGAAAGCAGCCGCCACAAGTTCGACCGGCTGCTGCCGCCGATCATCGAAGTTTCGGCCAGCTTTGCCAACCCGGAGCAGACGCTGGAGCGGATGCTGCGCCTGATCGAGAGCATCTGCCGCCGTGAAGCCTACCTGTCGCTGCTGGTAGAGCACCCGCAAACGCTGAAGCGCATTGCGACGCTGTACAGCGCCAGCCCTTGGGTATCCGGATACCTGACGCGTCACCCGATCCTGCTGGACGAACTGCTCGATGCCCGGCTGTTGTACGCTGCACCGCACTGGGATGAACTCGGCGCACGTCTGGCGCAGGAGCTGGATCACGCTGCCGGCGACAGCGAACAGCAGATGGACATCCTGCGCCACTTCCAGCACACGCAGATTTTCCGCCTGGTATCGCAGGATCTGGCCGGATTGCTGACGCTGGAAACACTGTCCGACCATCTGTCCGACCTCGCCGATCTGATACTGGAGCAGACTCTGCGCTGCTGCTGGGCCAACCTCGCCAGCAGGCACCGCGATGTGCCGGCGTTCGCGATCGTCGGTTACGGCAAGCTCGGCGGTAAGGAGCTGGGCTATGCGTCGGACCTGGACATCATTTTCCTTTACGACGACGCGCACGACAGCGCCGGCGAAAACTACGCCAAGCTGGCCAAGCGCATCAACACCTGGCTGACTACGCTGACACCCGCCGGCATGCTGTACGATGTCGATCTGCGCTTGCGGCCGAATGGCGCCAGCGGCCTGCTGGTCAGCTCGATTGCCGCATTCGATCAATACCAGAAGCACGATGCCTGGGTATGGGAACATCAGGCGCTGACACGCGCCCGCTTTGCCGCCGGCGACCGCGACGTCGGCCAGCAGTTTGCCGCGATCAAGCAACAGGTGCTGATGCTGCAGCGCGACCGGGACAAGCTGCGCGACGAAATCCATGCAATGCGCCACAAGATGCTCGACAACAAGCTTGGCAGCAAAAGCGGTTTCGACATCAAACACGGCCGCGGCGGTATCGTCGATGTCGAATTCGCGGTGCAATATCTGGTGCTGGCGCATTCTGCCGATCATCCGGCACTGGCGGAAAATGTCGGCAATATCGCTCTGCTGCAACGGGCAGCGGATTGCGGGCTGATCGATGCGGCGCTGGCAGAGCAATGCCGCCAGGCGTATCGCAGCTACCGTCGGCATCAGCATGCACAGCGGCTGAACGAACAGGAAAGCGCACAATTCGACAGTAGCGAGCTGGATGGCCAGCGAGCGGCAGTGATGCAGCTGTGGCATCA
>ERZ724514.916-NODE-916-length-13174-cov-4.257413_pt1 | contig 13174 bp, 10 predicted proteins | sample MGYA00376047_ERZ724514 | MGnify/ENA primary metagenome ERZ724514 (study PRJEB28724, sample SAMN07190883) | activated sludge metagenome | isolation source: activated sludge of sewage treatment plant in Hong Hong | place: Hong Kong | collected 2016-03-17 ...
TCGCCGTCGCCATACGATACCCAAATACCATTTTGAGTAAAAATATCCCCCTGACAACGTTCACACCATAGTCCAGGTTTATCTGGAATTACATTTTTTACACCTAACATATTCCAATGACCACAATGTAAACATTTAATTGTCCATTCGTGCTGTGCAGAACGTTGCCAATAATATTCAATACTATTAGAAAACGTTTTTGGCGTTCCCGTATACATAAATGTAGCGTGTGGTTTGTGAGCGGAACATTCTTCAATTACAGGAATACAATCCTGTAAAACATCTTGAATTTCATCGATAAAAGTTTCATCTGAAGATAGACCACGAATTGTATCGGCATCATGATAGGCCGATCTAAGATAAATTGTATGACCGTTTTTTAATCGTTTTTCCGTTACTGAAAAACCACGATATCCGGGCCAGAAGTTTCGTTTAAGTAGCGGTGATCTTTCAAATACTTCATCTAATTTCTTACGACTATACACTGAAGTCTGAATCATTGTAGGACTAACATACAATGATGATTTGTTGGGTCGCTGACAAGCACCTGCGATATGTTTACCTGAAACAGTTGTAGACTTTTCTGACTGTCGGCCAGTCATTAATAATGTCCTGTCAGGATACTCATTCACAATTGGATAGATATAAGGACGATTAGTGAACCTCCACGGCTCACCGTCTAATGACATAGTTTTTTGAATAAAATCAAAGTTATTAATCATGCAAAAAGAAGCCTTTTTTGTTATAAGAAGGATAGTAGCTATTTAGCTGCTTAAACAGACTAGACCAAATACAAGGTCTATCTAATGCTAACCGTTTTCTACAGGAGGGATCAATGATCCTCTTTGAAACTGGAAATGCCCAAACGGGCAAGGTTTCTATTGTGGCTCTTGGCGATGGCCGAAAGCCAAAGATGTTTCCCAAGGAACACCCCGACTATGGAATCGGGGGAAGTCTGAAGGTTGTCCGAAACTGGTTGCCTAAGAGCAAGTTTGCGGAAACTAGCTCAAGTGGCGCACAGCTTACGAATGAACACGCAGATACCCTTAAAACTAATAAGGGACTGTATCAGATTCGGCTCGTTCAGGAAGCAGAGACTACTCGTTGTAGTCTGACTTTCTACGACACGCAAAATAAGATCGAAGATGAATTCAGGAAGCGCGTTTTTCGTGATCTTCTTGTTCGCGCAGGTGATAATGGCAATCTTGCGTTGTGGTACGAACGCAAGTTTGATGAGAAGTCTGAAGAACTTCTCAATGACCTATTCTTAACTGGTCATCAGATGCTTGTTCCTGCTCTTTTGGCGGGACTGGAACGGCTCAATACGGAAAAGCCTGAAAAGCTTTTCTATGCTTGGCCTATCGTTAAGGCTGCTTGACAAAGCAGTTGAAGTGTATTACACTTAGTCCATAGGACGGGAGCAAACTATGCGAATCAAGGCTAAATCAGAAACGAACTTTGTGACTGATTTTATTGATGATTCAAAAGCAGAGTTTGCTCCCGATCTTTGGATTAAAAGAATGATTGATACTATTCATTTAGGTACTCCTGATATTTATGCACATTTTAATGGTATTTTCTTACCTATTGAAGCAAAAAAAGGTTTTAGAAGAAATGGACTTATTTTAGATCATCATTTTAAGCCAATTCAAATTCATGAATTAATGATGTTAAGAAAATCGAGAGCTTATTCAATGGGTCTAATTTTTATGGATAATGAAATGCGGTTCATTCTTCCAGAGGAAATACCCGAAAATGGTAATTTAAATTTAGACTCATTCAATAAACTCCCGCATTTTTCATGGAGGACAATTCTTGATGAATACAACATTAGAAGCGAAAGTATCGCTCAAAAACAATAAATTTCGTGTTGAAGTTATCAATCGTGACCTAACTTACCTTGGATTCAAAGCACAGAAAAGATTCTATACATATAATGCAGAAATTACTGTTAGTAATCTTCTTGAATTAAAAAACATTGGATATGAAGTGGTTTATTCTCCAGAAGCCTTGGAGAAACGAGACGAATTAGCAAAAGCATATAAACGTATTTTAGAAGGTCAAAAATACAAACAATTTTCAGATGCTCAAATAGATACTGCTTGGGAAGAACAAAATGTTTATGAAAAACTTCCAGCAGATCCAGCACAAAAAAGAACCATTCTTTTTGCTTTAGCAATTCATAAAGCTTTGCTTTATTTAGAAATGGGAATTGGTAAAACATATGTTGGATCAGTAATCGCGCAACAACTTTACAATCAAAAATTAATTAAACCTAAGTCTGTATTATTGATTGCACCATGTACTTTACAAGATAAAGAAAATTGGCCTGATGAATTAGGCAAATTTTGTGATTTATCCCATGTAATTGTAAGTAAAGAATCTGATTTCGAAAAATCTGCTGATATTTATATTATGAATACAGAAAAATTTAAAAAATTCTGTGTTGATGATAATGGCGATTACATTGAAGACAATCCAATTGATCGCAAAAAATTTGATTGTTGCATCTTTGATGAATCAACTAAAATCAAAACTCATAATTCCATTACCACGAAATGTTTTCTTGAATTTTCAAAACGTATTAAATACCTTTATTTAATGTCTGGACTTCCGGCACCAAATACTATTCTTCAATTATGGTCACAAGCTGCCGCAGTTGGTGGATGGCTTGGAGACAGCTATGGTCATTTTGCTGTAAGATATGCAACGGAACAAAGACGCGAAAATTATAGTAGAATGATTCCAAAACCTAATGCGGAAACTGAAATTAGAAAACGAATTGATTTAGTCTCTATTTTTATGAAAGCCGAAGATCATATTGTTCTTCCGCCTTATATTATTCAAGATATTGAAGTACCAATGCCTCATGAAATGGATGTGCTATATCAAAAAGTAGAACACGATTACATGATGACATTAAATAGTTTTACATCAAAAATGAATGTTGCTGAAAGGAAGATGTATTTCGAAAATGAAGCTTCAGTAAGAGCTAAGATGCTTCAGGTTTTATGTGGTTTTGTTATTGATACTAATGAAAAAGACGAAGATAAAAGAATTATCCGTTTGACATGGAATCCGAAACTGGATAAACTTATCGAACACTTGGAAGTGTTACTTGCTGACGAAACAAACAATGTCATCATCTGGACACGCTTTAGAGCCGAACTTGATGAGATATATGAAGCGTTAACACAAAAGTGGGTTTGTGCATACGGCAAAGGTGGAATGAGCAAGTCCGAAAGACGCGCTCAATTAGACCTTTGGCTTCACTCCAAGCATTGCAGGGTTATGATTGCACATCCTGGTGCATTTATGTACGGTCATACTTGGAATAAAGCTAATTTCAATATCTACACATCTGCTGTCGAGGATAACGAACATTATTCTCAGTCAAGAAGAAGGAATTATAGGCGTGGACAGACTAGAACGGTACGAGAGTATCGTTATGTTTTTGTCGGAACTTTAGAAAAACAAATTTGGAAGTCTACTGTTAATAAAATTCGTTTAGATCAATTTCTTAAACGAGGATTGTAAATGGCGAAAAATAAAACTGGGGCCAAAGCGCAACCAGCTACTAGCGCAGCACAGTTTAAATCTATTTACGATTATGCAAACTGGTTAAAGTCTCAAATTAAAATCCATGAACTCTTTACAGAGTTGACTGGAGAAAAATTTGTCAAACTTCCTGGTGATGCTCGTTTAAGAGCAAAGGTGCCTTGGCGTGATGACAATACACCATCACTATGTTTATATGAGCCATCAAATACATTAACTGATTTCGCCAGCAAATCAAATTACCTCAATAAAAATGGCGAAATTATTAATCATACTGATTTACTCCTAAAACTAAAGCAAGTAACCACGTTTTATGGAGCAGTAGAATGGCTTGCAAATAAACTTGGCGAACAAGTTCCAGCGGATATCAAAAAGACTTCTGGCAAATATGAGAACTTAAACAAAGTTCTTAATCTTACATTTGTTGCATGTCTAGAAAATGCAAAAAGATTTTTAGAAGATCCAAATAATGATAAATTTAAAGAAGTTCGTGCTTTTTGTGAGAAACGTAAAATCCCATTAAACCAGGCTCTTTGGTCTGAATTAAATATAGGGATTTGGCCTAATCAGCCAGAAATCGCCACCATTGTAGACGATGCTGGAATTAAATTAACTAAAACTGGCAAACAAGAAAAAACAGATGAAAAGAAACCAGATTTAGGCTTAACGGACATTCCAAGGATTCACGATAATGCGGCGATTGTATTTCCATTGCATGACAATAATGGGTTTCTTACAGGACTCGCATTAAGACCAACCACTTCTAAATACATGCTTAAAGCGCAAATAAATGATAATGGCGCTTATGGCATGTTAGATGTATTGAACGAAGCAAAAAAGAATCCTGATGAATTATTTTATATTGTTGAAGGACAATTTAATAAGGTTCAATTAGGAGCGCATAGTTTTAGGGAGTTTGGAGAAAGTGATTTTGGAAAATTTTTAGTTCCAACACTATCTACCGGATCTAAGCATTTTAATTTAGACAAAATCAAAAAATACATTAAAAATGTTTGTTATTTTGCTGATAACGATATTGGAAGCGGACATGACAAGTCTTATTTAGAGACTGTTGTAGATGTTTACAATCAAGTTCAAGCAGAGCAGTTTTTTACTGTTTTTTGGGAAAACAAAACAGACCATTATGATATTGACGATTTTCTTCGTGAGAATCTCACTTTAAAAACAGAAGAACTTAAAAAACAATTAAAAATTGTCAATATCATAGACTTTGTAGTTTTAGCAATTAATGATATTGTTGCTGGAATTCAAGATCCAAAACAAAGAAATTCTGCGAAATATGTACAATCAACTCTTATAGTCCCTAGACTTTACAATCCTGCGGATAGAGCAGAGCTTAATAAAATATTTTCATTTCAAGAAGACGATCTTGATAGAAGTTTTCAAGCAACATACAATCGTGAACAAGAACGCGATTTAGGTGACGGTCTTAAAGCACACAAAAATCGCTATATCTTGTCTATTCCAGATCCGAATGGTGGTCCTGATAAAGAAATTGAAATTTCTCAGTTCATTCTTGAAATGAAACAGAGAGTCGTAAAAAAAGAAACAGTTAAAGCTGGATTAAGAGAAGCGGAACATTCGGCTCATGAATTAACGAATTATGATTGTTATTTATATCATGCAAATGGCAAAAGAACTGATGCTGTATTTAAAGCCCAAGATTTTTCCGATTCTAAAAACTTTATTACTTCTTTAGCTAAAGTAGATATGGATGCAAGAGCGTCTATTGTTGTTGATAATGAAAAGCAGCTTTTTCAAGCAATTTTAAAAAGTATCGATACCAAGAACGAGTTGTTGCAATATACAATTCCGGGACCACATTTAGCCAGCACTTCACCTGAAGCTATTAGGTCAACTCTCCGTCCTGGAAAATGGGATTTCAATTTAAAAACATTTTTAAATAGAGGCTTTTCTGTTATAAATGGAGTAATCCAACCAAACAAATCTATTGATATTGAATTCGTGAATAATAATTCATTAGAGTTTGCAATCTATTCTGATGAAGAACACGAAGCAACTTCAAAGATGTTATGGGAAGATTTTAGAAGCATTCAGCAAAAACAAATGGTATCTGCCTTTTTAGGATTTACTTTTTGTGTGCCATTTAAGCATCTGTTGAATGACAATATTAACGGAATGTCCTGTGTCCTTGTTGGAGGTACAAAAACAGGCAAAACTTCTCTTGCGTTAATGTGTCAGAATTTTTATGGAACTATTCTTTCTGATGCAGCACTTTTAAATTTCCATTGCACACCATTAGCATTCGAAAGAATGTTAACTCGCTTAGGAACAACTTTAGCGGTGTGTGATGAATATCGTCCAAATCCCAGCTTTTCTACGAAAGACCTATCAATTGTCTTTCATAATGCATATGCTGGGAAAACGAAAGAACGTCTTACTCAGAATTCAGAAAGTATGGGAACTGAAATGTACACCGGTAATTATGTTTTTACTGGTGAACAAATCGGCAAAATGCAGTCTTCTACTGAGGCAAGACATTTACAATTTGATTTCAAAGAAGAAGATAAAACAACCGAAGAACATTATGTTAGAGTGAGAAGCAATCTTTCAAAATTAAAATGTTTTATGCCACGTTTAATTGCATGGCAACATGGAAATATTGAAAAGATTTCTCAATTCTATAAATCAAGAAAGAAACAATTACTTGAACTTCATAAAGATACCCAACAGGGTTCTCGTTTAGCTCAACAGATTGCTACTATTGATTCTGGATTTTTCTCATTTGTAGAAATGCTAAAACAACAGGGTACGATAGATAGCACAGAAGCAGAAAATGATTTTTTAGAATACATCACTTGGTCTAATGATTTTTCAGAAAAGAATGTATATCGTGCTGAAGAATCTCAGCACCATACAATTTTTATGAAATCGTTATATGATATTATTAATACGAATGCTGTAAATATGGTAATCATGAAAGAGGACGGCCAAAGTACAAGAGTCGATAAATACACTCATGATTCCAGAAAACAAGTTTTAATAATGAAATTTATGAAACACAAAACATGGCATTATGCCTTACTTTCGTTTGAACTAATTTTGAACGAAATTAACAAAATGTTTCATAGTCGAGACTTTACATTTGAACATTCAATTTTAAGAGAATTGTCTGCTCGTAAGATAATCAAACTCAGTCCTAAAAATCAAATTGAATCTACGAAGATTCCTGATCTTCTAGATCCCACAAAACTAAAAAGCGTCCGAGCCGTTGTAATTTCGGAAGCTAAACTCATGGAGTTTGAAAATGTCTGAAAATTTATATATGGATACAATGGCTTATTCTGGCGAAGAAAAGCCTTGGCATTTAAAGGGCACTCAGTTTGCCGAAGATTTCACTTCCGAAGAAGCTATCGAAGCCGCAAAACTTGGCTTTCATGTCGCAACCAAACAGCTTGGTCTGATTGCCGATGGTCGCCCTGTTGATTATTTTGCAACCGTGAATGGCGATACCAACGAAATCCTTGGGGTTGTAGGCTCCCGTTATACCCCATTACAAAATAAACAGGCTTTTGGATTCTTTGATGAACTCTTGGCTGAAACTGGCGCAAGGTATACAACCGCTGGAGCAATTGGCAAGGGCGAAAAGATTTGGTTGCTTGCTAAGATGCCTGGAACTTTCGAACCGTTACTTGGCGACCGTATTGAGGAATTCTGTCTTCTGGTTAACTCACATGATGGTTCGTATCCAATCACAGTTCGTTTCACTCCCATTCGTGTTGTTTGTCAGAATACGCTTCATATGGCATTGCACGATAGTACCGCAACTGTTAGTTTGAAACATACTTCTGGTGCGTCTTCACGACTTCAGCAAGCGGCAATGATTCTCAAGGAAAAGAATCGTTATTTCGCAAGTCTTGGTGAAACATTCAAGGAACTCGCTTCATTCAAGATTGACGATGAGTGGATCCAGGATTATGAGGATCTGCTTTTCGGCAAGATTTCCAAGGAGGTTGAGATTTCTGAGCGTGTTCGTAACAATCGTATTCAGAAGCGCACTGGTTTTGAGATTTATCTGAATCACGGTAAGGGTCTTGAGATTCCCGGCGTTAAGGGAACTGCTTGGGGTGCTTACAATGCAGCAATCGAATATGTTGATTACGGTCTTGCTGGTGATGATAATGATCCCAAATCACTTCTGTTCGGTGGTTTGAGCGATTTCAAGCAGGAAGCTTTTGACCATGCTTATGCTCTGGTGAGTAAGTGATTAAATTTCGTAAGAAGCCTGTTATCGTTGAAGCCTTTCAAATGACTCCTGAACGTAGAGAGTCTAATATGGAATGGCCTGAATGGATGCATAAGGCTTGGCAGCTTGATCGTGAAACTCCCGGCTCTCTTTATCCAACAATTGAAGGCACCAGTAATGGTACTTTATCAATTGGCACTCTTGAAGGTCAACATCTTGTTAGTTGGGGTGATTGGATCATTCAAGGAGTCAAGGGAGAGTTGTACCCTTGTAAACCAGATATTTTTGAATCAACATATGAGGCTGTGAGTGATTAAACGCATTAAGGTTTCTAATTTTCGTGGAATTGAGAAGCTGGAAACCGATCTTGATTTGATTACCATTTTCTGTGGCGCGAATCGCAGGGGGAAAACCTCTGCGATTCGCTCTCTTGAATGGGCAATTTCCGGCAATGCGGTTAAGAAAAATATTGTAAGAACTGGTTCCGAAGAAGCGAGAGTTATTGTTTCCGGTGATCGTTCTATTATTGAGCGATCCATTGTGAAAGGTAGTACAAAGGGCAAGCTTTCTGCCCATAAGATCACACCTAATGGAAATGAGTTAATTCCAAATGCTGAAAAGCTTTTAGAAACCAACTTTCCAACACCGTCATTTGATCCAATTAATTTTTGTTTTATGGATAATAAATCAAGATCGCTTCTGATCAGAAATGCTCTTGAAAATAAAGGAACGATGGAACCAGAAGAAGCTAGAGAAATGGGCTTCGATTTGGACCCATCTAAAAGTGTAAAGAAACAACTTGAAGAATGGTATGAGCATTATTATGAAGAACGGCGCGTTATCGGTGCCGAGATTAAAGGCATCAAAGGAAAACTTGATTCTGCTACAGGATTAAAGGCTGTAACTGACGCTGAAATTGCAGACAAAGAAGCAGAAATCAAGAATCTTGAAACGGCAAAAGAAAGCACTCGGGCTTTAGAAGCAAAAGCCAATATTGCCAAACAAAACGCTCAAACACTCTCTAAGCTTCAAGCTGATCGAGATAGACTCATTGAAGAACTTTCCGGCCTTCAAGAAGTTGATCTAGGAGCGACAGAAGCAGAACTTGCAATTTTGAAAAATAAATTCCAGGTTTCTGAAACTGAAGAAAAAGACCTATTCGAATCAATTAAGGTTTTACAAAAAACTTTAGAAATCATAGGATCAGATCGCTTTCCAGTTTGTCCTATTTCTTCTAAAATAACTTGTAAAACTGATATGAACTCAGTTGTTGCAGAATTAAAACGAGAATTAAATGAAAAGAAGCAACTGGTCGAAGAATCACACAAATTAAATAAAGGTCGCAAACTTCTGATTGAAGAAAAACAAGTTGTCGTTAATTCTCAATCAGATATCAAGCTTAAAAAGATCTCTTTAGATCGCATTAATTCTACGATTGAATCGCTTGGTTCGCTTGAACAGATCGTGATTACCAAGAGTGTCGCTAGTTTTGATGAAGATTTAAAGAGAGAACGTGAAGCACTTACTTTAATGAAGGTAAATAAGAGCTTTACGGATGATGGCAATTTGGAAGGACTTGAAAAGAAGCGAGAGCTTTTTGACAGTTATGTTAAGAAAATTAGAAATTTCCTTGACAATGAATTGCCTCAACGTGCTAAATTGGATATTCCTGGTATCATGATTAATGATGAAGGAATTTTCTTTAAAGGAATTCCTTTAGAAGATGAATCTACTTCAGTACAAGTCCGATTAGCATTAGCCGTATTGAAAAAACTCTATCCTGCAATTGGTTTAATTACAGTTGATAGATTAGAAGTAATGGACGAAAAAACTTTGGAAGGTTTTATTAAAACCTGTAAAGACCAAGGGATTCAGGTAGTAGCTAGTTATGTTGGTGAAGTACCTGATAAAATCAAAGACATTTTAAATGTCAAAACAATTACAATGTGAGGGTAGAAATGGAGAAGCGTGGCGACTACGAAATCAAGATTCTCAGGAAAGGGAAAAAATTGGTAATGGAGTCGCCGCGCTTCGGTGAACAACTGCCGTATGATGGCAGATGTGGTAATTGGGAACGTCTTAAAGACGGAGATTATGTTGTAATCGAGATACCTGATGCTGTCATTACCTAATCAACAAACAGATCAATTACCTAAATTAATAGAACTCGTTAACTCTCGTTATCGTGTTCCTAAGAATGTTTTGGCTAATTTCACACCAGATGTATTAGCTGGAATGTATAATGATCTTTGTGTCAATCCTTGGCTTTATTGTGATCCAGATTTAGATTTCACGGTAGGAATCGCTGATCGTGTAGGAAAAAATCAAGGAATTGATTTTTCGAATCCAACGAGGAAAGAAAAGATTTTCAATGAATGTTTGTATAATTCAACAAAAGACGGTCATACGATTCTAGTTAAAGGCGCGCTTCTTCATACCTTAATGGATAAGTATGATCTTACTTTTGAAGAAGCCACAGCTTTATTTAATACAAAATTAAAAGACAAAGTAATAGCCGTACAAAATGAATTAGTTTATGTAAGAGATTATGTAAACATAGAACGAAACTTAGCTCAATTATTATTAGATTTTTCTCAAAATAATGAAATACACACTTTTAGTACATTAGACAAAACTTTAACTGATAAACAATTAGATATTTTCAATACCATGAGGTTATCGAATCTTGGCGTACTTACTGGACTTCCTGGTACTGGAAAAACGTATACTCTTAATGCACTCGTCAAAAGCGCACTAGAGATATATCCACCAGAATACATTTTTCTAGTTGCACCAACAGGCAAAGCCGCAAGGCGTATGACTCAAATGTGTAACTTTCCGGCCAAGACAATCCATTCAATCGCCATGTCGCTTAGAAATAAAATTGATCTTAAAGCGGAAGGGCCTCTTGAAAATTGCTTCATCATAGTTGATGAAACATCAATGTTGGATCTATTCATTGCATACAAGTTCTTGAGATATTTTAGTCCATATTCATGCAAATTACTTTTGGTAGGAGACTTTAATCAATTACCTGCAATTGGACCAGGAACTCTGTTAAAAGATGTAATAGATCATTCTTATCAATTTGATACAGTATTCTTAGACGAAATAAAAAGACAAGATCCTGGATCATTATTAAAAACCGCTCATTCTATCGTCCATAAAAGTAAAATAACAATGGATGATGATGATCAAATTCGTTTCATAACGTATACAAAAGATTCGCTTAAAGATGTTGTAAAAACAATTGCAGAAGATCCAGAATGGAAAGATGCTCAATTCATTACAACTTTAAAAAAGAACTTTGATGGTTCAAAGAATTTAAATAAATTACTTCAAGAATTAAAAAATCCTGGAGAGGGAGATTGGCGTTTAGGCGATCCTGTGATTCATTTAGTTAACGACAGTCTTCAAAATTTATATAACGGAGAATTCGGTGTAATTAATGAAATTTCTCCAAATCAAAGAATTTTTAGAGCAAAATTTGATACAACTCAATATGAATACAGCTTAACATACAATTTTAAATGCGACCTAGCTTATGCAATTACAGTACATAAATCACAGGGAAGTGAATTTGATAAAGTAGTGTTTGTTGCAAATGATTCTTATATCTCTACTAAAAATTTGATTTATACAGCGATCACAAGAACCGCCAAAAAACTTTTAATTTTAATTAAAGAAGAAGAGTTATTAAATCAAATGCTCCATAAACAAGAACGTCCTAGACGAACCCTCTTCAAACGCTTTCTCAAGGAGAAAATAAATGGGGATTGATCTTAGTAGAACAGGGAAGAAGATTCTTCCCAAGGTAGATGGTCGAGTAACTATTGGCAGACGCAATGCTGAGAAGGGATATCCAGAAAAATTGGATTATTTCTTGTTTACACATCCTACCGATAGGGTAAAAAACGTTGCAATGGTCAATGTTGAAATGACAAAGATCATGACGGAAAAATATGGTCAGAAGCCAAAAACAATCGAGGTTGTTTTTCCGTTTCATCATCCCGATGAAGTGTTTTACACTTCGTTTACGAACTGGCCGAATAAAACAGATTGGAATTGTAAATCCGAAGATGGACACATTGCCGAAAGAAAAATGCCTGATGGTTCGTGTAAACAAGTTGAATGTGATTATCAAAATTGTAAATTTAGATTGACTAAAGACAATAAAGGTAATCCAATCACAACTTGTAAGCCTATTGGTATTTTGAGTTTCTTTATTCTCGATGCTCCGATGGTTGGTGGCATTTGGAGATATACGACTCGCGGTGAAACTTCTATTAACAAAATTCAAAAAGCTTTAGATTTGATTTATAATCAAAGACGATTTGAGCTTCCAGATGGACAGATTGTTCGATCTTTGATGGGTTTACAAGTACAACTTGCAGTAAGAATTGAACCTATGATGATCAACACTCTTAAAGGCAAAGAGAAACAAAACGTACCTGTGGTAAGCATCGAACTACCAATCTCAATTAAGGCCCTTGCCAACGGTTCCCAAACCATGTATGGTGATTTTAAAGAGATTATGGCTCAAGCCGCCTCGCAAGGTGCTTTGCCCAACCGTCAGATTGTTAAAGAATTATCAACTTCAGAACTTCCTCCTGCTGTTGATGAAGACGATGATCAAAGCCTTGTAATTGATGGCGAGATTGTGCAACCCAACGGTCAATCAGATGACAAAGATTCCTTGCCACCTGAACCGCCAGCATTCGCTAAAGGCGGTGATAATTTCTTCTAATAGACTTGGGAGCCACCGCCATGAAGTTCTTCCTCCGTACAAACAACAATTTGATTCCAGTCAAATTGATGAATCAACCAAGCGATACGGAGAGCTTTACAGGGTTCCAAAAGGTAAATGGTACTGGGTATTCGGGAACAAGCGATCAATTTGCGCTTCTTAAATTCGATAAGAAAACAAAAAAATATACAGCATTTGGAATAGTTAGAAATATTGTTCCAATGCAAACAGACGATACTCCTATTGTCCCAATGCAAATAGAGGAACCGCAAACGGAAGAAGTAATAGAGCAAATTTCTTCCATTAACGAAATACGTATTCCAGAGCTAAAAACTGAACCAAAAGCCTGTAAACAAGACGAAGAATACAGAAAATTCACATTTTTGTTTCAGCCAAGGATGGGTAGCAAGGTTCAGTTGTTTGAGGATTACAAAGTCTGCAAACAATCGTGGATCAATATGTTTGGTTCACCGCAATTAAAATTAGCTTTATCAATGAGTTGCAAATGTGATTCAAAGTATATATTTGAACGAGTGGCTTTAGAGTTTCCGGTTTTTAAAATTTTCGAACAATTTCAATACACCGAAATCGATACTCCAGATTTCGGTGTATTGACTTTTATAAAAGAAAATATTAATACA
>ERZ724514.923-NODE-923-length-13136-cov-4.499503_pt1 | contig 13136 bp, 12 predicted proteins | sample MGYA00376047_ERZ724514 | MGnify/ENA primary metagenome ERZ724514 (study PRJEB28724, sample SAMN07190883) | activated sludge metagenome | isolation source: activated sludge of sewage treatment plant in Hong Hong | place: Hong Kong | collected 2016-03-17 ...
CGGCTGTGGGAATATACGTGGGGCCGCCTAGTGTAGTTCCAATAACCGGCTGTTCCGTGTCATGCGTCACCCCAAGCTCGCGCGCTTGTAATGCGCTAACGTTCGCATTAAGACCGTGAGATTGTAGTATTCGTGCTATAGTCACTCCCATACGTTATACCCCTTGCTGAATAAGGAACGCATCGACGCTCACAAATCCGTTAGCCGCTGCCGCGAGGTTTGAAAAATACAAGTCCGTTTTTTCCGGTATGACAAGGAACGGAACCGGGGGATAAGCGAAAACCGGATTAGCGGGTGTAACCTCGATTTTTAACGACGGATAGAATAATCCGTTGTCATTAAAGCCCTGGTATAGTTTAACCGTTGCCGCCTGAGCGCGCGAGGATAACCCAAGGCCCATGAGAGAGAATGTCTTCCCGGCGGGAGCCGTCCACCATCCCGACTGTCCGAAGTTATCGCCCGCAAGGCCCTTTATAAAAGCGCCGGTCACTGTTCCGGGAACGCCGCCGGTATAACTTCCGCCTGTTCCGGTTTTAACCACGTAAATGTCGCCCGCGTTCACGCCGCCCGAGCCCGCTGTCAGTACGGCGATCTCAAAGACGCGCAAATAGCTTTTAGCCGTCTGCACAATCGTATTCCCGTTGAGCGTCAAGATTTCTGACTGGAAGGTATAGCCTCCCGCTAGTCCGTAGATTTCGATTGTTCGCGCGCCGGTTCCGGCGGCTGCGTCCGCTGTATTCGAGCTGGTTATGTCTAGTTTAGCAGCCGTGGGAAGTTGCGCCGATTGTTTAACCGTTGACGTATTAAAGCTATTCATGACGGATTCAGTGGCGGGCGTCGCGCTATTCCGCGCCCTTAATTTAACGATCGTTGAATTAAAATTGTTTGCAAAGCTGGGCATTTTCCTGTTCTCCTTTTAAGGCGTTTCTAGCGCCGTTAACCGTTCATCTATTTTTACAAGCTCGTTATTGAGCTGTAAAGCGATATTTTGCAGCGCCTTTCGTACCTCTTCCTCATCCTTCTTGTTTAATAAAACAGGCATGATTGGTATAATCATTTCGGCTTCCCCCAGGCCCCCAAAGGCGCGGGAGGCGCTTTTGCGTTTTCAATCATCGCTTGTTTCGCTTGCTGCTCGGCGGGGTATATACTTTGCGCCTTGCGGGCGACCTCAGCGGATACCTGCATGGGGCGCGGTTTGGGCGGCTGTATAACCACGGGAGCGGGAACGAACACCGGCACCGTCTTCTCTATAGGTACTACGGGAGGAACCGGCGCGGGAGCCATCGCGGGCGCTGGCATTGGTTCCGCTTGCGCATCTTTCGCGCGCAGGTGTAGCTGTGGTTTTGTAATCAAATCCGGGTTAAATGCTGCCATCTTACGCGACCCCCATAGCTTCAAGATCAGATAAATCAACGCCGTATGCCGAAAGCAAAGTCTTTATAAGCTGCGCCTTGCGCTCTTCACTCTCGCCGCTGTTGACAATTTTCGAGAGCGCTTTCTTAGCCGCCGCCTCTGAGCCAGTCTCCTTTGCAACGTCGCCCACGATTGACGCGAGCTTATCGATAGACGCACCTCGCGCTATCTTTTCCTCTTCCGTCGCCCCACTAATTATGCCAGGTGCCTTTTTAAGCGCTTCCGGCATCGTTGACTTTAACTCGCGGGAGACCTTGAGCGCGGTAAGGTATGCGGCCTGTTCTTGCGGATCATCATAGAGCACGTACCCGATGCGCTCAGGGTCAAAGCCATTGGTTGCCTGGTAGACCTCCCCCGCGAACTGTTTGAACTCATCGGACTCAGGGTCGACGCCCTGCGCGCGCGCATAGGCTTTCATTTTGTCCATAATGCGGCCAAGGTATTTCGGCTCATCGGTAGACTCAGCCGCCGTCTGCGCTGCCTCGGCTTCCTGCTTTGTTTGCGGGGCCGCTGCCTTTATTGCGTTGTTAGCAATAACCGCCGCCGCCTCGCCGCCTACCTGCGCGCCGACACGCTCAAGGGCTTCGGGAGCCGCTTTCGATAAAACCGTTTCTATTTTAGCGGCTCTAGGTGCCGCCGCCGCAAGGCCTCGTGTTGCTGTCTTTTCTATCAGTTTCTTAGCTGCAAAACCACCAACGCCGCCGATAGCCGCATTCCTTAGCCGATCTTGTAAATCATCGCCTTGCGAGAACCCAAGAACCGAACCCGCGCCACCCATAGCTATCTTTCCCATAGCTGTCTTTTCCATCGTCGGTGATCCTAGGTTGATTCTTCCCGGCGTTATGTCTTGTATCGCCGCCGACTCAGCAAGCGCGCGCATCGGAAGATAGTCTTTTTTGAGTTTTGCAAAATCTACGTCAAGCCCGCCCTGTTTTGCAAGGTCTAGCACCGTTTCGTCAACGCCGGATCGTAGCGAGTTTGCTATCTGTCGCTGCATTCTTTGCGTCGCCGCGTCTTTCGGATTTCTAATAGTGCTCTGACTGTACGAATTGTCTACAAGGTCGCGGAGAAACGCGCGCGTGTTCGCAACGCCCTGACGATCAACCCCTGCTTTTTTTACTTCGTCTAGGAACGAGTTGACAGGCGCTTCTCCAAACTCTTTGTAAAGCGCTGGCATATCGAGCTTTTTGCTCGCCTCTTCGTAAAAGTCAGACGCCCGCACATTCGGCGCCATCTTCTCTACCGTGTCATCTATTTTATCCCACGTTCTCGCGTGTTCTAGTATCGCTTCGTCCATCTTCCCAGGAATGTGCGCGCCGATTTCCTTGCCCACACGTACAAGCTCTTTTCTTGCGTCATCGGCAACCTTGAGCTTTCCCATTCCTTTAGCACCGGGCCCTGCTACGTCCTTAAGGTATGCCAACGCTTGACGCCTTCCTAAGTCTGTAGTCCCCAAGTATGCCTTTTCAGCGCCTTTAGTAAGCTCTCGCGATATTCGCGGGGTATTACGCGCGAACGCGCCGCCAAGCGCACCACCACCCGCGCCAAACAGCGCGCCGGTTTGGACATCGCGAAGGATATCGGAAGGTTGTTCCTCAGACGTAAACCCGCGAAGACCCGCCTCAGCACCGCCCGCGATAGCGCCCTGGGCCGCGAGTTTCCCTAAGTCTATTTTTTGCTTGACCCGCTCGACCGTCTCGCCTGTCTTCGCGGCGTCCGCAACGGTTTGCCCTATCTTCGATAGCCGTCCGATGTCCTTCGCTGCGTCACCGGCCTTGGCTATATCCGTGACTGCCTCGGCGGCTTTTATAGCCTTCGCGCCCTTTGCCGCGCCCGCACCGGCTTTCACCAACCCAAGCCCCGGAACCGGGATAAACATAGAGCCAACCGTACCGGCTGCGCTTCCGATATCGTGAGCTTTTTTGTATTTGTTGACATAATCCTCGACGCTCTTTCGGTCAATTTTTTTTGCTACGTATTCGGGGAGACCGAAAAGAATGTCGTTTAACGCTCCTTCACTGAAAGCACCGATATTCCCCGCAATGTCGGGGTCATTGTTTTCCGTGGTGTCGTAGTCGCTCATTTCTTACCGCCTCCAACTAATCCAGGGGCAAAATCGGCAAGGTTCATTTTTGACCCCATAGTATTCATTGGCCCTTTATTCGCCGACATTAAACCCGCAAGCTGTAACCGCAAGTCTGATTCCTTTTTCGCCTGGTTTTCCTGGAAGGCCTGGTTTTGCGCTTGCAAGCTCTTTTCCTGCTCGTAGGCTTGCGCCTGTTCCTCTTTCGCTGCTTGCTCTGCCCGCGCTTGCTGTTGTGCCGCCGTCTCCGCGTCCTTGCGCTGTATTTCTTTCTGGACATAAAGCGGGATCTTGCCATTCCATCCCGCCGCAGCCGCCTCGATAGCGTCCCAAAAGTTAGGCCCGCCTTTTTTCTCTTCCTCGGCGATCTTATCGAGAACTTCACCAACGCGCGTTGGTGAGGCGTTCGCGATTTCTTTAGCCGAGTCGGCGGCGCTCTTCCCCGATGGGTCTTCTCCCTGGCCCGCCTGATTAGCATTCGGAAAGGCATTCGCCTGATAATTGGTTAAACTCGTCCGATGCGTTTCGTCACCGCCCGGCAAAATCCCGGTAGCCTTAGACGCCGACTTTGTTCGCGCGTAGTCTTGCACATCGCTTTCGGTTATTTTGTTTGCCAGGTTTGGATCGCGTTCATATACGTTAGTTTCCGGGCTATACACCCCATATGCCTCAACGTCTTTCGGAGAACCGGGGATAGTTGTGCTTGACCCGATGCGCTGCGCGTTGCCGCGTATTGCCGCCATCGTGTTTCCCGTTCGTGCATTTTCTTGCGCTATCTGTTCCGGCGTCATTTCGTAGCCTCCGATTTTTTAGCATTCCGCATAGCATCGAGCAGGGCCTCTATTTTTTTAAGCCTCCCTTCATGCTCTGCGTTTATCGCGGTGTTCATGGTTGCAAGTCTCCGCGTGTCGATCATCTTTCCTTGCGGGGTGTCAACGACGGCGGGGGCAAGTTTTGTTTTTTCCAAATCTTGCGCCATCACGCCCGCCTCTTTTCGCCCTCCCGCATATGCTGGGCCGTCTTTAGTGTACCGATACGAAAAACCCTTTAACGCCTCAAGTCCTTTGGATAGGCTGTCTTTCTTGATATCGGTTTTCAAATTGCGGTCTGAGGAGAATAAGCCAGAAACCCCGCCAATGGCCCCTACCGCCCCGCCTAAAAGCCCGATGTTTTGCCCGCGCTTGGCAGTCTTCGCGCTGACATCGGCTGTATATTTTGCAGTCTGCGCGCCGACATCGGTCGAGTACCGCTGCGTTTCCGCTCCGACCTGCGTCGAGTATTGCTGCTGCTGCGCGCCGACATCGGTCGAGTACTTCGACTGTTGCGCGCCGGTTTCGGTTTGGTATTTTTGCAGGGCTTCATTGACCGCCGTTTGATAGCGCGTCTGCGCATCGCTCGCCGTTTGCGCAAGACGATTCGCCATGTTTTGCCCTTGAGACTGTGAAAGATTGGCAAGGTTAAAGTATTGCTGTTGAGCCGCTTGCTGGGCCTGGTTGTAAGCGTTCGCCGCTTGCCCGGTCGCTGCCAAAGCCGCTTGCCCGCCCATTGCGCCGCCTGTTTTCGCGGCCTTGAGCGCTTGCTGTACCGCCGCATCCGATTGCAGTTGCGCCGTCTGAGCCGCCGCCGCCTGGGCTTTCTGTAAAGCATCGGCCCCTGAAGTCCCTAGCATGGCTTGAGTGTACGCATCCGATGCCGCCATCTGTTCCGCCGCGCCTTTAGACACGGCCTGGGCCTCGGCGCTTGCCGCTACGTTAGGGTTAACCGTCGTATAAGCGGTTTTTTCATACGTGGGGGCCGCAATTGTAGGGGCCGCAATCGCCGACGTTGACGCCGGGGCCGCCTCTTTTTTCTCAACTTCTTTTTTCGGATTTACATAGTCACCATTAAGCAGTTGCTGTGTCTTTCCGGTTTCGTTTGCTTTCGCCTGGGCCTTTTCAAGCGCCTTATTGTAAGCCGCCTCGTTTATATAGCCTTTGTTATTCTTGGGGTCGTATGCCATCTTTTAACCTCGATTCTTTGCGATTGTTTCGCCTTGTGGTGTAACCGTCGCGAATAGATCAATCAAAACAATTTTATCCGGGATCGTTATTTTAATGGAGCTTGCTATAGCATTTTTTGCAGCCGGTACATACTCTACAAACGCATATCCGTTTGCATCATAGGGGCTTGTCGCCGGATCGCCAACCGGTAGTGTGACGGTTTCGGTATGCGTTCCGTCATCATAATAACACTGGTATTCAATGGTCGCCGTTGTCGGCTCTTTATCTTGTTTATATACCCTTAGCGTGTATCTGTCAACGTTTTGCTTTGTCTTTTCAGAGTACCCGAGAAACTGCGATTTCCAGGTGAGCGAGTCTACCACGCCGGGAACATCGCCACCCGAGCCCCATGCCGCGCCGTCTACCGTGTCCGCGTAGCCCGTTCCCCATACGCCACCATCATAACTGTCAGTATACGCGGATCCCCACGTACCGCCGTCTAGCTCTAGCGCGATAACGACTACCGCCCCGCCGATATTCGTGGCTACTGCGTTATAGAGATATTTTATTGCAAAGCGGTTTTGCGTTATCCAGATACCGTCGGCGGTTGTCTGTACATCATAGGGCCATTCAATCGGGAGAAAGCTCTCTGTCATTATCCCATCGCGATTCCAGATAACAGAGTCATCTAGGAATATGCCGAGTGTATTCTCATACGAATTAAAAACAACTTTGCGGATAGTTCCTTTCTGCGTAAATCGGCTTTGCTTCGATACGGTTTGCCCGCCGTCAAACGTAAAAAGCGAATTGTCAAACTCGCTCAAGAAATACGCGATATTAGGCGTTTCCGTGAGCAGGTGAAGGCCGAGCGCGTTCGCTACTTTGTTTTTAGCGGTAAGGACGTTAGCCGAAAGCGTTGTGCTATAAATCCATTCACCGTCATACAAATACAATTGCCCGAAAAGCGTGAAGCTGTCGAACTGTCCGACGACCTCATTTAAGTTTTGATAGCCGTCGTAATCCTGCTCCCGGATCGCGGTCGAGCCTATTAATTTAATTGTGCGGTTGTAATAATCCGCGCCAATCGGAGGCGGTATGATCGCGTCGTCAACATAAATAGTTCCGTTTAGAGAACCTTTTATTGATTGCGCGATACCGTCGCGTATTGACCTGTAGTATGCCAGAGAAGAGGGCGGGGGGCCGATATATACGTCTATGGTCTCATTGTTTGGCGTATATGATACGCTTTCCGGTATTACTATCAGATTTGGGTCCCCAACGACTACCGCGCCCGTGCTTTTGTAGTTTGTGTCAACCGAGCCGCCCCAGTCGCCGCGATATCGCGCAACAAAACCCTTTTGAGCCGTTGGGCTCGCGGTGCTAAAGCCAACTATAACAAACCCATTATACGCATTGCCGCTATATTCTAGGTCATTTTTATTAGAATCAACTACGCAGAGGGCCGACGTGGTATTGATCTTTACGACACCCGGCGCTATTTCCTGCATACGGTCGTAATCGAGCGCGTTTGAAAGGTTTACTATACAGAATGAACCGTTTCCGCGCCGATAGATGACGTTATAGCATCCATCGGAACACTTGAGAATTTGAGGATAATAAAATGCGTTTAGCTCGCCGACTTCCGTGATAGGTACACCAATGCCGTCAACGTTAAACGATGCTGATATATACGATGCATCGCCAAGAATCGTATGCACCTTGAAACTAACATCGGCCCCGCTGTCAAGACAACCATAAATCTCTGAGCACGTGGAATGGTTTATAGTCCATGTTCTATCGGCGCTATTATTGTTATTAAAGAAAGCCGCTTGCCCAGTCGCGTTGTATATTATTTCCTGACCGCCAAACGTAAAGGCGAGACTTTGCGGGGCCGTGAGCCCGTTCGTTTTATCGGTTATTGTCCATGCCGCGCCGTCGCTCGCGGGCGGGGTGAACGTTTTTCCGTAGGTTCCGGGATTCGTCCCAAGCGTGACAACATCGCGATACCCTACAAAGGCGACAGTATTCGTGAGCGCGGTATAATTCGCCACTAGCATTGTAGCCTCTGTGTAGGTACCTTGCTGTGCGCCCGCTGAATTAAAAAGGAATGTTCGCCCGTCTGATTTATCGTTCGCGCACACTATCCAGCCGTGCTCGTAATACGCGAACACCTGACCGCTATTTATAAAACCTACTTGCCCGGTCGCCGCATACACCACGCCGCCGTCTGTAATGATTTCATGGTAAAGCCTGTTAGCGCTTGCGTATACGCCGACTATACTAGTAACGTTCGCATACGTGGGGGCCTTGTTTCTGACAAAGAAACCGTCAGACACCGCCGACGGTATCGTGAATGAACGCGCTTGCAATATGGTGTTTTCGCTATCGACCTCTTCGATCGTCGCGAGAGAAGAGGCAATACGCAAAACCAAAAGAGTCCCGGTTGTAGTTACCAGTACATCATTTGCATCAATCGTTACTACCTTCCGCGATTTAACGCCCCATAGCGGACACTTTCCAACGTCTACCGTGTTAGAATATATCCGAAAGGTGTTGTTTATCGCGTCTTTCATTAAGCGGACGCGCGATCCTTTTTTTGTATAATACGTTTGATCGTACTGGCTATTCGACTCAACCTGGGTATAAAGATTGGTCACGCCGCCATCGCGCTCTATCCCGGTGTTCTCCAATACCTGGCTTTGCGCGTCCCATTCCATGAGATCGGCGGGCGTCGTATCGATATTGATCGGTAATTTAAGGTTTAGCGTTTTAATTTCTTGGGGCATTGCTTACCATCCTGGATAGCTTGAGCGGTACACGTTCGCTACCCTTGGGTATTTGAAGTTGTCGCGCCGCTGCGTTGCGTGGTCGAACCGGTTCCAAAGCGCAAGGTATTCTTCCGTATGCTTCGCGGGGTCGCCGTTTTGTGCCTTCACGATATCAATAGCCATACGATAAGCCAATATAAGCGGCTCAAGTTGCGGAGGATACACGATATCATCCGACATTCCCGTGTATTCCGTAGGCGTTGGGTAATACTCAAGCCTGAATGAACTATAATTGTCTCTAAAATAGATACGCATCTTATCGCCGAAATAGCGATAGCCTTCGTACCTGAAAATATCTTGTGGATCAACGCGCTCTAGGATACGCTCGCCGGTAGGAATGATTGCGGTAAGGCGCCTGAGACGATACCAATCATCGGGGAGCGTGTACTCATAAATATAATCCCGCACCGGGGAAAGCGCCGTTGATAACACGCTTGCTTCTTTGATAAAGTATTCATCATTTGAATCAAGGATTTTTTCGTAGACGTCGCGGTATGCGCGATTGATAGAGCGGAGAGCATCGGCATCGCTAAACCAGGCCGAGCCGGTAATCTGCGTATACTGTTTAGCCGCCGTTATAATATCGGACACTGTCATATAAGCCCCTCAACAGGACGAAAGATAAAGAAGGGCGGGAGCCCGAAAGCCCCCGCCGGTTTGCTAGGCCGCGAGCGTTACGTCAAGTTTAATGACGGCGCAATGGGCCGGGTTGCGAATGAAGAACGCGCTGAAGAACTGCGTGGTGATGCGCGCGCCCTGTCCATCGGTCGTATCAGAGGGGGCAGAGGCGAGCAGGTCGTCAATGTTCCACTGGTATATCATGGGCGGGGTATCGGTCTCCGCAATCTTGGGAGCGCCTCCCTCGTTGTTCGTCGGCATCGCGCTTCCCGCATCGACGGGCTTCTTATTCGAGAGCATCGCCATCGCCACGGAATCGGTTTCGAGAACATACGCAATACCAACCGGGCAATAAGGATCATCGATCACATACTGTACCCAGGTATTCGAGAAGGCAAACATGAGCGAGGAAATACCCTGGGTTGCCTTGAGCTGCCCGCCAGCATTCGGCCCGTTGATAGCCTGCCACTGGGACTGCACGGCGTTGATTTCCTGAATGACGGTACCAAAATCAACATCGTTAAGTACGATGAGATCGGGAACGCCACCCGCGCGCCGCGAAGCACGAACACCGCGAATAATCGCCGCGCTATACTTCTCGTTTGCGCCGTTATTGCGCAGTACGAACTGACCGGCAAGCCGCGAGGGGTATACAGAGCGATCGACACCGAAAAACGCGGTTCCGATGTAGGTATTCCAGGTAGCGCCGGTACGATTCCCGATGATCGGGAGCCATCCGCGAAGTCCGACGAAAAGCAGCGGATTGCCGGAACCGTCGCGGGTTCCGTAAAGCTCTACCCAGTCGCCGACCGCTACCGATGCATCATACGCGCTCGCAAAGGTTACGGTACTGGTGTCGTCGCCGTTGTCTACAACCTTAGAAACTACCGAGGCGGTAGCCGAGCGGAGCGCGCCATCGGGATTAGGGCCGGTCGCGAAGACTACATTACTACCAACGTCGAGGCCTATCGCGCCCGCATTGGAAATAGTAATATAGAGCTTGTTCGAGGAGTCCACCGCCTTGACCGGCGCAAACTCTCCATAGCCCATACCAAAAATAGCCGCGCCGATGGTCTTGCGGAGCGCTTCAGTACTCGCGAAATAGTATTCACGAATAAGCTGCACGAACGCACCGGGGTCAGAGTCCGACGCAAGATGCTCTTTTGGGCTGATGGTAAACCCGCTGAAAAGTTGCCCGTAGGTAACCTGCATAGCCTTATTCTGGGCCGTGGTCGAGGCAAGCGCGGTCATTTTGGTAAAATCACACGCAACGGCACCGCCGCGCGAGTACATCATAGGTACGACGTAGTACTTACCGTACCCGGGAACCTTGTTGATCTTAGCAAGCGTGGGGGAATTGCGCTCGATAAGGTTCTGGACATCTTTTTCCGCATACGATTCCTTGAGAACCGCAAGCGCGTTTGCCGAGCTAAATCCCGGCGTGGTAGCTGCCATTTTCTGCTAACTCCTTTCTTTAGCTCGGGCCTCTCTAAACCTACGAGCTGCATTAATTATATCGGGGCTGGGCTTCGCCTCAGTCGCGACCTCGATTGCAATGCCGCCTTTCGGGGCCTCGCCTTCCGTCTTCTCGCCTTCGCTAGCTTCCTGGCTAGGCGGTTCCGTCGCTTCGTGTGCATTCAGGGTATCGAGCGCGTTTTTAACCGCGTCGAATTTGCTCGACAATTCGGCGAGCATGTCGGCAATCGCTTTTTCCTTGTCTTCGTCGTTCATGCCGAAAGTATTACTTGCCGCCGTATCGTAGACATCGATTCCCAGGGACTTCCCGAAGTTCTCATACTGACCAAACTCAGGGTGCGCGCCCCGGAAGGATTCCGCATACTCGCGTTTCTTCCGACCGTCGAGAATGTCGTTCATCCCGCCGATGAAACTCCCAAACTCGTTTTCAAGCCCGTCGAGTCGCCCGTATACTTTGTCAGAGAGCACCTGGTCGATTTCATCGTCCATCGCGTCTATCTTCGAGCAAAGCTGCTGCACCACGCCGACTATCTGACCGATAGCGTCTTCGAGACGCTGTATCCGGCCTTCAAGGTCGTCGATCAATTTTTCAACCTCCTATAGCCGGATTCACCGGCGGTATATTTGACGGAGGCAACGCGGGAGCGCCGCCCATAGTCACATCGGGAGTCGGAGGAACCGGCGGGACGGGCGCGGGGTTTTGCAACTCGGCCTGTTCTTTCTGGCAACGCTCCAAAAGTTTATTCAAGTTGATAATGTATTTTTTATTCGCTTCGTCGGCTGAAAGCCTGAGCATCCAACGCACCGTCTCCGAAAAAAGCATTTCGAGGTTGACAATTGGTAAGTACTCGATATTGCCCGTTTCGGCTGCGCGCTGAATTACGCTCTGTACGTAATCATAGCTTGCCGTCGTCGCGCTATACGCGGTTTCGAGATCGGGGATTTCGAGCAATTGCGGAAGTATCGGTTGCAAGTTGATGCCGAGTTGTTGGAGTTGCTGTATCTGTTGGATTTTCGTAGCCGGGTCTTTCGAGAGCGCGGAGCCAGCGGAGAACTGGACGCGAAAAAGGTCTTTTTGCCCCTTAATGTCACCCCATTTCACGCGCGCCGATTCCATCGTTTCCGGCAATACATCGGCATCCTTGGGGAAAACCTCGACGCAAAGCTCCGCAAGCTCGACGAATTGATGGATATAATCCTGGACGATGACCTCAAAGCGCTCAGACTCGACATCTTCCAGGGTTTGTAGCGCTATCCCGGAAGTCGTCCCGGTAGGCTTTTTCGACTGCGCTGATAACTGCGAAACTCCCGCAAGTTCATAGGCCTTAGCAATATAACTATCGAGCAGTTGCCGATACATATCGGAGATCGGGGCCGGGGTCGCTACAACCGGCGTGCCGCCACCTGACTCATTGTACGTGACAATTTGACCCGCCTCATTCGATAGCATTGTCCCTTTTACATCGGAGCCGACTGGGACAAAAACCGTGTTAAAAGGCGACTGCTTGACGGCCTGGTCCATGCGTAGCTGGATTTCGTCGATAGTTACCTGGATGGTATAGAGATCATCGGCGAGACATGTTGTAGACCATCCCAGAACCGGCTTACTCCACCATACATTTGTAACCGGAAGCCGTTTATAGTCGATTGCTTTGCAGAAAATAATGTCTTTGTTGCAGATATACCACTTTTTTCCATCCGCGAGGTCATAAAATATAACAAACTCACACACGGCATCGCGGGCCACGTTACTATATTTGGCAAGTACCGCATTATCGGGAAACTGCATTTTAACCGCTGAAATGGGGTAATTTTGCCGTCTGACCATGCCGATGGTAGCATTTCGGAACCCAACCGCGTTGACCTCATAGGGATTGATATATAGTTCCCAGTGGGCAAGCGGCGCAATGGTCATATTTTCTTCATCAATCCAAAAATGCCCGCCGTCGAACAGCATAGAGCTTCGAGCCGTTTCCGGGGCCCGCTCGTAGATTTTCTGCGAGTCAAAGAATTGGTCAAAGAAGATTTGCGCCGACCGCGCAGCCTTTATCGTCTGATAATCGCCCTTTACCGCGTCAAAAAACGGCCTCACGCGGGCCTGGGCGAGCTTAGAAGTAACTGTATCAATAGCCGACTTAATTACATTGAGCCGGGTCTGTACGCTCGCGTCGTCGTAAAAAATGCGGTTGAAGCCTACAGACTGATATCCAGGATTCCAGATGGTAGCGGAGGCGTCGCCCACGTTGCGGCCTGAGTTGTAATAGCGATTTAGATTGCGGTTAAACTTGGCTTCGCGCTGGCTGTTATAGGAATAGAGACGCCCAACCAGGGAGACAACCTGGGCTTTTTCTTCGTCAGTCCATTTAAGGCTTTTGCCCTCGATTGGCTTTACCATCCGGGCCCACCTGTCACCATGGGCGCGCGGTTAGATATCGTCGCGAAAGCCCCATCCGGGAAATAAATTGTTACGGATTTGTCACCCTTGGCAGTTTCAACTAACTGACGGTAAACGCCTTCCGTCAAGCCCTGGGCGCTAATGACTTTCGATGCCACGGCGACGAGCGTCGCTTCCGGCAACCTGGATAAGTAGTTTTCAACCTGTTTAGCGATAACTTTCTGTATCCATTTGTATAACATACTTACCGTAATAGTATACTTTTGTACACCTGTCAAGTGTAAAATATCATACAGCGGTAGTTATAGCGTGAGCGCCCCGTGCTTATACGGCTAAAACGTCCG
>ERZ724514.924-NODE-924-length-13132-cov-10.896230_pt1 | contig 13132 bp, 7 predicted proteins | sample MGYA00376047_ERZ724514 | MGnify/ENA primary metagenome ERZ724514 (study PRJEB28724, sample SAMN07190883) | activated sludge metagenome | isolation source: activated sludge of sewage treatment plant in Hong Hong | place: Hong Kong | collected 2016-03-17 ...
CTTATCGTCAACAACAACGCAGGCCTTTTTGGTTATGATATTGGGGATGCGGTGAGATTTACTTCTGTCCAACCTTACAAATTGGTAGTAACTGGCAGGGTCAAACACTATATATCTGCTTTTGGCGAACACGTGATTGGCAAGGAAGTCGAAGAGGCCATGCACATCACGGTGGCAAAACATGGAGCTGAAGTCAATGAATTTACAGTGGCTCCTCAGGTAAATCCCCCTGAAGGAGGGCTGGCCTATCACGAGTGGTTGATTGAATTTGAAAAATTACCCATTGATCCGGTTTCGTTTGCTGCAGATCTGGATAAGGCTATGACAGAACAAAATATCTATTACAAAGACCTCATCGATGGCAATGTATTAAGACCATTGGTCATCCGCGTGCTGCCCAAGGGGAGTTTTATTGAATACATGAAAAAGCAAGGCAAGTTGGGAGGGCAAAATAAAGTGCCACGTTTGATGAATGAGCGAAAAATTGCCGATGCCCTGCAAAGTCAAAATTCGCCTACCTCCTAAAATAACAGAAATAAATAAGGGCAATATTCAATGCCCCAATAAGCTGACCCTGTGAACTCCTGGTCTGTATTCCTTTTTCAACAGGTCTTTTACTGCCAGATATTGTTTGGGATTGTGTAGAAAGTCCATATTGCTCACATCAATCACCAACACAGGAAATTGCAAGATATTTCTCAGGTATTCAAAATAGGAATTTTGCACATTGGTGAGGTAGTCATTACTGATTGTAGCTTCATACTGCCTACCCCTTTTTTTGATGTTACTTTGTAGTAAATCTACGTCGCGATGGAGATATACGAGCAGATCCGGATTGGGAAAATTCTGACTGAGTACGTTGAACATTTTCTGAAACATTCGGTACTCATCGTCTTTTAGATTTTGCCTTGCAAACAACAGGGTTTTAATGAAGGTATAATCAGCAATGGTAAAATCATAGAACAAATCCTGGGTCAATTCATTTTGGAGTTGTTTATAACGTTCTGTCATAAAAAACAACTCAACGGTGAATGCATATCGGGTAGGGTCATTGTAGAACAAAGGCAAAAAAGGATTATCTGCAAATTGTTCTAAAATGAGTTTGCAATTGTACTCGGTTTTGATCATTTGACAAAACGATGTCTTGCCGGCGCCTATATTACCTTCGACACAAATATATTTATATGGAAAAAACTGACTGATGGGATAAAAATTGAGTTTATATTAATCATAAATCCATACTTCCGATGGATCGTTGCTTTCTTCGTATAATTCTTCAATTGTTTTTTGAAGCACAGGATGTATGTATTCACCCATGATTTCCATTAAAGGAATCAAAACAAAATTTCGTTTTTCGATCATAGGGTGGGGAATTACGATATTTTCTTTTTCCAATACCGTGTCGTTGAAAAATAATACATCGATGTCAATCGTTCGCGGCCCCCAGGTTTCTGTTTTTATGCTGCCCATGTCTTTTTCAATAGACTTACATTTCAACAGTGCATTTTCTGCATCAAGTGCGGTAGAAACTATTAAGGCCTGATTAAGAAAATCATCCTGATCTTTTTTACCCCAGGCTTCGGTTTCGTATACGGATGAACGGGCCTGCACTCTTCCAATACCTGATTCGATCCTATGGATGGCCTCTTGCAGCTGTGCTTGGCGGTCACCTATGTTGGAGCCCAAATGAAGTACCAGGTTGTTCACATTAAAGATTTACGCAATATTACGCAAAGCTTGTCAATATGGGGAGATAAATTTCATTGCATTTTCTAAGGGCTTCAAATTCAATTAAATAAAGTTAAAAGGGGTTGGTGTCTTTTTCCTGTTTCATAGGTTTCAAAAAGGCTTTAATGTCGGGAGAAATTCAAACGCTGAGTTTCACCAGATAAACTTGCATTGTGAAGAGCCTGACGAAACTACTATATTTGTAAAAAAAAGTTGACCGGAGAAATCAAAAGTGCCCTGGGTAAAATATCCTTGTTGATATTGAGTGTAGGATTTTTGGGTGTGGGTATGTTAAAGCTCATTTCGTATCCCTCATTGGTAGCATCCTTCCAAAAATGGCATCTGCCCCCCTGGTTTATTTATGTAGTAGGTTTGTGCGAATTGTGCATAGCAGTGGCTCTGTTTTATGCTCCATGGAGAAAGAAGACCATCGTGGCAGCAGCCATCCTCATGGTAGGTGCAATTACTGTACATTTGATGGCCGGTGAATTATCGCAACTTTATGGTCCCACAGTGGTTCTGTTTCTATTGGCTGTGTTGTGGGCAAGTGAATCCTCTCAGCAATAACAAAAAAAAGGAGTATTACACTTTATGATAAAAGTTACCAGTCCATCCAACATTGCAATTGTAAAATATTGGGGAAAATACGGCAGACAATTGCCCAGAAACGCTTCAGTAAGTTTCACGCTTTCCAATGCGGTATCCAAAACAACGATGTTATACCTTCCAAAAAAAGGAAATGAATCGCAACTCTCCTTTTTTCTTGATGGAATAGAAAAACCGGGTTTTGCCCAAAAGATAGACAAATTTTTTAAAGGCATCGAAGATTACCTGCCATTTCTGAACGATTTTGACTTTGTATTTGAAAGCCACAACACCTTTCCGCACTCCTCGGGCATAGCTTCTTCGGCTTCTGGTATGTCGGCAGTGGCTATGTGTTTAGGTCAAATGGAAGTGGAGTTGCAACGGGCTAATGAAATTGATTTGCAAAGGGTATCCCTCTTGGCACGCTTGGGCAGTGGTAGTGCATGCAGGTCGGTTTATCCTGTCATGGCGGTTTGGGGAAAGCACGCGGAATGGCAAGGTAGCAGCAACGAGTATGCAGTCTGTATTCAAGACGAAGTGCATGAAGTTTTTCACCATTTTCATGATGATATCCTCATAGTCAGTGACAAAGAAAAGTCGGTTTCTTCTACCGCCGGCCATGGTTTGATGGATGGCAATCCGTATGCCGAAAGTAGGTATGAGCAGGCAAACAAACACATGTCTATGCTCAAACCCATCCTAAGAAGCGGAGATGTAGAGAGCTTTGGCGAGTTGGCTGAATTGGAGGCACTTACGCTTCATGCCCTTATGATGAGCAGCAGTCCATCGTACATTTTGATGCAGCCCAATACCATTGAAGTCATCCATAAGATCAGGGCTTTCAGAGCAGAAAGTAAAATACCTGTTTATTTCACGCTTGATGCGGGTCCAAACGTTCACATCCTTTATCCTTCATCTGTTAAAGACCAGGCTCAACAGTTTATCCGCGAAGAGTTGATGTCTTTGGCGCACAATGGTCAAATTTTGCCGGACCATGTGGGACAAGGAACTATTTTGGATTAAAGGCTTTTCGTTCATAACAGCCTGAAAAATAAAAATTTGGCATTATAGTTGAGTTTGTAAAGCTAAAAGCCAGATGATCAGAGGCATACTGATTTTAGGATTTATTAGCTTTGGTTTTCAACTTAGGGCGCAGCACCTCCAGGATGTTGTTTATCATTTGATTGGACTCAATCCCAAAGACACGGTCAATTTTCCGGATGCCAACAAGCGCGCCATCATTGAAGACTTCTGGACCTGTATCCACGAATTGGATAAGATGGATCAAAGACAAAGGAGGTTAAACGGCCGTGCAGGTTTTGGCTTCAGTGGTGACCAATCGGGTAGCCAGTCACTGTATAAAATTGATGGCATGATCAATGGTTCAAGGGGTATTTATCCTGGTGAACTCACCTTTACCTCAAGCATTGGCATGGTGCTCAACAATGGTAAATTCAGCGAAAACGTCTCCAATATTTACATGGCTTACAACTACCATCCACAATGGGGAGACAGTCTGAGTACAGAGAATTTTATTTTCCTAAAGCGATTTACCGATGCATTTCTGGGCGTAGAGCAGAGATATGAGTTAGGTGGAGGCATTATTTTGGCCAAATACAGCAAAAATCTCACGGATCGGGGCAAAAAACTGAAAAAAAACCTAAATAAGGTGGAATTTTCAGCAGAAAATTTTGATCCGGATCATGGCATCTGGAACCTTTGTTCGCAATACTGTGCCCGGTACAATACTGATTTTGTCACGGCAGATGATGTAAAGACCATTGAGCGGGTGCAGAAAAATGGCAATTTTAGTCTTCGAAAATTATTCACAAAATTCAGATTGGGCATGCTCTTGGGTGTGTTTTTGGAAACGGAAAAAATCAATACAGCTTTTCTAACCACTTCAAACGGCTCGGTGTCTTTGCCTGTATCATTTGATCCCACGCAGCGAGTCAGGTGGGAATTCAGGCCTACGGTGGATGTGCGCCCCGGAGATTCGTGGTCATTCAAGTTGAGGCCTTACTTCAAAATGCCCATGCCCTGGCAGTGGAATCAGACCGTTGATGGTCCCAACGGTGCAAAAAGCACATTGGAAGATTACCGGATTGATATTGAGTCCTCGATGACCATAGGCCTTGATGATTTTATTGATACCCAGAATAAGAATGTGGATTTTATCATGATGTACAATGTATATTATGACCACGCTCCTGCCAGATTATTTACTACGGATAGCAATACAGGCGAATCCATTCTGGTTTCAGCGCCTACCAGGCATAGCCAATTTTCATTTAGTTTCAGGGTTGAGTTTTAAGAGAGGTATCAAAAATTGAAACAATTGGCATTCAAAACAATATCTTTGCGAGCCTGTTTTACAGGGGTTTATTGTAAGTATAAAATTTAAAATAAGACATTCTTTGTTTCCAAAATACGATGTAATAGTAGTAGGTGCAGGTCACGCAGGTTGTGAGGCAGCTGTTGCCGCCGCCAACATGGGTTCACGCGTAATGCTTGTTACCATGAATATGCAGACCATTGCACAAATGTCGTGTAACCCGGCCATGGGTGGCGTTGCCAAGGGACAAATTGTAAGAGAAATTGATGCCCTGGGTGGTTATAGCGGTATTGTGACTGATCATACGATGGTGCAATTTAGGATGCTCAATAAAAGTAAGGGGCCGGCAATGTGGAGTCCCAGGGCTCAAAGCGACCGTATGTTATTTGCTGCAAAGTGGAGGTCGATGCTCGAAGCCCATGATCGTATTGATTTTTGGCAAGACATGGTGAAAGGCCTGATCGTAAAAAACGGAGTGTGCTGTGGTGTTGTTACCGGCATGGGTTTGGAAATAGAGGCAAGAGCGGTTGTATTGACCAATGGCACCTTCCTCAACGGCTTGATTCATATTGGTGAAAAGCAATTGGGCGGGGGCAGGGCTGGTGAAAAGGCAGCAACCGGAATAACCGAACAATTGGTAGGTCTCGGTTTCGAAGCCGGCAGAATGAAAACAGGGACCCCTCCGAGAATCGATGGTCGGTCACTGGATTTTGCCAGGATGGAAATCCAGGAAGGTGATGAAGAGGTGGTAGGATTTTCTTACACTGAAACTCCAAAACCTGAAAGGCAGTTACCTTGTCATGTAACTTACACGAGCGATAAGGTTCACGATATGCTTCGTACGGGCTTTGACAAAAGTCCTATGTTCAGTGGCAGGATTCAGGGTTTGGGCCCGCGATATTGTCCCAGCATTGAAGACAAAATAGAGCGTTTTTCGGATCGTGAGCGGCATCAATTGTTTGTAGAGCCAGAAGGTTGGGACACCTGTGAAATTTATGTAAATGGGTTTTCATCTTCCTTGCCGGAAGACGTTCAATACAAGGCGCTTCGCATGGTACCGGGCTTTGAAAACATGAAGATGTTCAGACCGGGATATGCCATAGAGTATGACTTTTTTCCGCCCACCCAATTGAGCTTAAGCATGGAAACCCGATTGGTAAAACATTTGTTTTTTGCAGGTCAAATCAATGGTACTACAGGGTATGAAGAGGCTGCTTGTCAGGGTATGATGGCAGGCATCAATGCGCATTTGGCCATCCATGACAGAGAGCCTTTTATCCTGAAAAGATCAGAAGCTTACATTGGAGTTTTGATCGATGATTTGGTCAATAAAGGTACCAAAGAGCCTTACCGAATGTTTACATCAAGGGCTGAATACCGAATTTTATTGAGACAAGACAATGCGGATATAAGGCTTACTCCTCTTGCGATGCAACTGGGTATGAATGGTATGGAAGCAAGAATGGAGCGCGTGAATGCAAAGAATGCCCATAGCGAACAGATTCGCAGGTTTTTTGAAAATACGAGCATAGCACCTGATCAGATAAATGGTTATTTGACATCGATTGGATCTTCGCCCATTGGCCAGAAGGTTAAGCTGGTAAGCATACTTTTAAGACCCGGAGTAAACATCGAAGCTTTGTCGGATGCCGTAGATTTTGTGGGTGCGTATGTGCGTCAATTTGATGGTGAAAGCTTGCTTTTGAGTGAAGTGGGCATGAAGTATGAGGGTTACATAGAAAAAGAGCAGGAGATGGTTGAAAAAATTGAGCGACTGGAGGCAGTGCGACTCAGTGATGATTTTGATTATCGGTCCCTGGTTGCTCTTTCTATGGAAGCCAGAGAAAAATTGAGTGCTGTAAGACCGCGCACCATTGGGCAGGCGAGTCGGATCAGTGGAGTATCCCCCAGTGACATATCTATCTTGTTGGTACACGTGAGAAACTGACAAATACCTAACTGAAGGTGTTGTTGAAGCGATAAATCAAAGCTAAATAAGGAGAGTATTATTTCTGAATAACGATTGCAGATGAGATTACATCTCTGGCTTCCAGAAAACGGTTTTTGTAATAACCCTGACTAAGATTGTCAATGGTAATGCCTTTGCTTGAGGCTGAGTGGATAAAATACACAACACCATTTTCGTCTACATGGTGAACGATGGCAGCGTGGCCTGGTCTTTTGCCTTTGCGGTTTGAACCTTTAAAGATGAGTATGTCACCTGGTTTGACGCTGCTAATGGGAACTTCAATACCATCGGTTACTTGAGTAGAAGAACTCCTTGAAATAAAAATATTGTTTTGAGCCATTACGTGCCTAACAAAGCCGGAGCAATCAAAACCGGATTCTTTGGTGCCGCCGGAACGATAGGGTGAACCAAGAAGTTTGGCAGCAGTAACCACAACATTGTCTCTCAACTCGGATTCTTCGAGAGGAATGTTTCCACAGAAGTATGTGAATAAGATGAGAAAAAGTATTGCTACTTTCTTCATGAATACTAATTGAGATTGGTTACGGTGCAAAAATAGGAAAATTAGCTCAAATATTCGAGCCATCTGACCGATAATCTTTAATTTAATAAGTTTAATATTCAAAAACAACTATTAATACATTAAACAAATATTTAATTTAAAGGCATTTTGTTTTTTACTACCAAACAAGACAGATGGTGACTTCTAATTGGCGAAATAAAATTTTGTTTGACAAAAATGGGTCATTTACTTTTTTTTAATGTAAAAAATAATACAAAAAACGGAAGTGAGCGTCAGATAACTTCTTTATTTTATTCATTCACATCACAGTAGAATTTATTTATTATTGATACATATAATAACTTGATATACATATACATTTACATAATTGCAATTAATTATTTGTTGATGGAATTTAATTTAAAATACAGATAATTAATACTTTAAACATGATTATTAATACATATAAATAAAATGTTCATATAAAGCGAAAGTCCCTTATTTTTCGGGTATTTGCATAGTATGTTGAAACTGTGGATAACTAATTGCAAAGAATTTTACAATAACAATCATTTTCGGGTGTAACTTGGTGGAGCGAAGCAATAAATATCTATTTTCGCCATCAATGATGCATAGTCTGCCAATGTTAGGTGGTGGATTGTGTATTGTAATAACTGAAACTTAAAGCACAATGAACCATCTGACACCGATTTCTCGCAATCGGGAGTTTGGCATGTTTACTACATTGCCAAGCGTCCCTGAACTTTCCCAATATACGGGATTACAAAAAGTTCAGTCCTCCACATTTTTTAAGCGATGGATGCATCGTCTGGCAACAATTGCGGCCGTTTTGGCTCTTGGCGTACAAAGCCATGAGTTGAATGCCCAGAGTTGTACCTGCGCGGGCAACCTGGTCTTGAATCCAAGTTTTGAAGGTAGTACCAACAGTTGGAGTGCATCTCCCGCGGGTACATTTACTTCTGGTACAGGATTCCAGCAGTGTGGGAATAACAATGCCTTTTTGAATGCCACGGCAGCCACAGCCAATTTTTGGCAGCAGGTAAATGGTATTTCGGCTGGGCAGTCATTGACATTGACTTTTTATGCAGGAACGCACGAGCCTTCTTATGATCATCAGATCAGGCTTCGTTTTTACAATTCGTCCAATGCGGTGTTACAAACCAACTCGAAACAAATCGACTTTGATGTTGATGGACAGGGGGGCAATTTGCAGCAGTATACCATTACAGCTACGGCTCCTTCCGGCACCAGTTATGTAAGGGTAGAAGGATATGCCAACGGAGATTATATCAAGGTAGATATGGTTTGTTTGACTTCTGGTTGCAACAATGTTACCAGCGGTGGTACCATCGGATCGAATCAGTCGGCATGTGCCAACAGTTTTGATCCGGCACCTTTAACCAGCATTGCGGATCCAAGCGGCGGTTCAGGTGCAATTGAATATTTGTGGTTGAAGAGTACAGCAACTTGTACTCCACCCAATGGTAGCAACAATAACTTGTGGACAGAAATTCCAAATTCAAACAGTCCTACCTATGACCCACCTGCCATTACACAAACCACCTGTTTCCTCAGGTGCAGCAGAAGAGTGGGATGTACCAATTATGATGGTGAGTCGAATATTGTTTCTATTAGTCTTAGCCCGGCCCCTTATCCTGAATTTGCCGGCACCACTACCATTTGTAATGGCAATAGTACCACACTAACCGCAACCGGTAAAAATGGTACAGGTCCTTATACTTTTTCATGGAGCAACGGCTTGGGTACTGGTTCAACAAAAACTGTGAGTCCTACCACCACCACCACCTATACTGTTATCGTAACAGATGTAAATGGATGTACAGGAAGTGGTCAGGTTACTGTTACCGTAAATCAATGTGCTTGTACAAAAAATTACATAGTTAACCATTCATTTGAAAATGGCACCAACAACTGGACAAAGAGCGGAGGTAACTTTACAACAGGTACTTATGCTGCTGTCCAAGGCACCTATGCGGGCCATTTTCAAATAACCAATTCAGCTTCTAACTGGCTTTCGCAATCTGTTCCATATCAATTTGCACCTGGTTCAGCTTTTACAATGACCGTATATGCAGGAACCCATAATCCTTCACTGTATCATCAGGTTTGTATTGATTATTTTGATGCCAACTGGAACTGGATTGATAACGACTGTGTGGAAGTCAACAGTTTGTTGCCCACCATGACACAGTACACAGTTTCTGGTATAATGCCAGCCAATGGAAAATACGTTGGTGTGGCTGCATCAGGAAACGGCGACTGGATCAAAACCGATGTTTGGTGTTTGACAGGTCCATGTTATAACGTTTACGCAGATCTTACCGGTACAAATAGGGTTTGTGCAGGAGGATCCTCTACCATTTCTGCATCTGGAAAGGGAGGTGTAGGACCATATACTTTTGCATGGAGCAATGGTTTGGGTTCAGGAGCTAGCAAAACTGTCAATCCTACTACAACCACAACCTATACAGTGACTACAACCGATGCAGCAGGCTGTTCGGGAACAAGTACCTTTACTGTAACCGTAGATCCTCTGCCGGTATTATCAGCTGGAACGGATGTAAATATTTGTAGTGGACAGTCTGTTACGTTGACAGTTTCTGCTTCCAATGGTACACCGGCATATACTTATGCGTGGTCTACGCCACCGGGCGGTACAGGAAGTAGTAAGACTGTTAGTCCCACAACAAACACTACCTATGTCATCACGGTTACCGATTCCAAAGGTTGTACCGATACCGATGACGTGATAGTTACGGTTGGTGGTTCTGCTGCGGCATCCATAACTGGTCCGGACAATGTATGTTTGGGAAGTAGTATTACACTCACGGCCAGTGGAGCCGGCACGGGTGGTTCCTATACCTGGAGCAATGGTGCTACCTCTGCGTCTATAACAGTGAATCCTACAACTAACACAACTTATACTGTTACGGTGACCAATGCTTCCGGATGTTCGGGTACTGCATCAAAAGCAGTAACTGTTAAGCCAGCAGCCGTTGTAAACGTTGGACCGGATAAAGTTATGTGTCAGGGTGATGAGTTGGTTGTCAATTCAAGTGTAACGGGCATACCCTCTTGTGGTACCTCAGGCACATCTGATTGCAACCATACGTTGGCAGCACAAGGTGGATGGCTAGAAACGCCAAGCGCTTCCACCATTTGCGGCGACAATGCCGGTACCAAATTGTGGACACAATCTGGCAGCGGGGTTTCATTTATCACACTCGACTTTGGCACCATTGTGCCAGCCGGAACGGTGATATGTGTAAATATGAAACTGGAGCATTGTAACAACTCATCCAGCTCAAATTCAGATGCCAAAATTGAAGCATCTCTGAGTTCTGGATCAGGTTTTACCGTCTTGAAAGCATCAGAGTTATTCAGCTTGAATACATATCATGAATATTGTTATACCCTCACAGGAGATGCGAGGTTTATCAAAATTACAGATAATGGCAAGTGTGCTTTCAGAGTGGATTATGTAAAATATACGACTCCGGGTACTTATAACAATTCGGTAACTTATGCCTGGTCAGGCCCAGGCATTGTAGGTGCAACCAATGGAACATCTATAACTGTGAATGCCAGTGGAACTTACACCCTGGTAGTTACTGATTGTGGCGGATGTACAGCCAGTGATGCAATGGTGGTAACTTACAACAATCCTATTGTTGCCAATGCAGGAGCTGACAAAACTATCTGTGAGGGTCAATCAGCGACCTTGACAGCTACAGCGGTAACCGGGGCAACTTATGAATGGAGGGAAAATGGCAATTCTACCATTCTATCCACCAGCCAATCATTTACAGTAACACCAACTTCGACCAAATCATATATCTTAACCGTGAAAAAAGACGGTTGTGAAGATTCTGATGATGTAATTGTTACAGTGAATACCAATCCATCGCCATCCATCAGTGGCAACAACAGTGTTTGTCAGGGAACTGCGGTTACACTTACAGCAACCGGTGGTGGAAGTTATCTATGGTCAACTGGAGCAACTACAGCTGCAATCACCGTTACAGTAAATGCAAATACAACTTATACAGTTACGGTAACCAGTGCAAATGGTTGTACTGGTACTGCATCAAAAGCAGTTACCGTTGTACCTAAACCTACTGTGGATGTAGGTCCGGATATCACCATTTGTACAGGAGATCAGGAAATTATCAACTCTGTTGTTACCGGCATTCCAACATGTGGTACACAGGGAACATCTGATTGCAATCATACACTGGCAGACCAGGGTGGATGGCTGGAAACACCCAGTGCTTCAACAGTTTGTGGCGACAATGCCGGAACTAAATTGTGGACAAAATCGGGTCAAGGCACATCGTTCATTACCCTTAATTTTGGAACACAGGTACCTGCTGGTACAATTATCTGTGTGAAGGCAAAACTGGAGCATTGTAGCAATACTTCCAGTACACAATCTGACATGAAAGTTCAGCGTTCAACAGCTTCCGGGTCAGGATTTACCGATGTGGTAGCTTCAGAACTTTTTGCCAACGGTACATATCAAACTTTCTGTTATACCCTTAACACAGCATCCCAATACATCAAAATAATCGACAATGGTAAGTGCGCGTTTAGAGTAGATTATGTTGAATTCACTACACCAAACTCTTTCAACAACTCCGTAACTTATCAGTGGAGCGGACCAGGAATCGTAGGAGCTACCAACGGTCAGACAATCACAGTTAATGCTACAGGCACATATACCTTGGTGGTCACTGACTGTAATGGATGTACTGCCAGCGATCAAGCAGTAGTAACACTCAATAATCCAATTCAAGCCAATGCCGGTGCCGATCAAAATATTTGTGCCGGTCAGTCCGCAACATTGACAGCAGCAGCGGTAACAGGTGCAACCTACGAGTGGAGGGAGAATGGAAGTTCAACCATCTTATCAACCAGTCAATCATTTGTGGTAACACCAACCAGCACTAAAACATATATTCTTACAGTTAAGAAAAATGGATGTGAAGACTCCGATGATGTTATTGTAACAGTGAATCCCTTGCCTAATGCAGATGCCGGAGCAGATGTAGCCATCTGTAATGGCTTTAGCACAACATTGACAGCAGTGGGAAGTGGCGGTACTCCAACCTATACATATGCATGGAGCAATGGTGTAAATACAGCTAGTCAAACGGTTAGTCCAACCGCAACAACAACATACACGGTTACAGTTACAGATAGCAAAGGCTGTACGAAGACCGATGCAGTAGTTGTAACGGTTAATCCATTACCTAATGTAGATGCCGGTGCAGATGTAGCTATTTGTAGTGGCTTTAGCACAACATTGACAGCAGTGGGAAGTGGTGGCACACCAACTTATACCTACGCATGGAGCAATGGAGCAACAACGGCAAGCACAAGTGTGAGCCCATCAGTGACAACGACCTATACAGTTACAGTTACAGATAGCAAAGGCTGTACGAAGACCGATGCAGTAGTTGTTACGGTTAATCCATTACCTAATGTAGACGCCGGCGCAGATGTAGCGATCTGTAATGGCTTCAGCACAACATTGACAGCAGTTGGAAGTGGTGGCACTCCAACTTATACCTATGCATGGAGCAATGGTGTAAATACAGCAAGCCAAACAGTTAGCCCAACTGCTACAACAACCTATACAGTTACAGTAACAGATAGCAAAGGCTGTACGAAGACCGATGCAGTTGTTGTTACGGTTAATCCATTACCAAATGTAGACGCCGGAGCAGATGTAGCCATCTGTAATGGTTTTAGCACAACATTGACAGCAGTTGGAAGTGGTGGCACGCCAACCTATACCTATGCATGGAGCAATGGTGTAAATACAGCAAGCCAAACGGTTAGTCCAACAGCAACAACAACATATACCGTTACTGTAACAGATAGCAAAGGGTGTACGAAGACCGATGCAGTAACAGTAACGGTTAATCCATTGCCAAGCGTTGACGCAGGAGCAGATGTAGAAATCTGT
>ERZ724514.926-NODE-926-length-13116-cov-5.132455_pt1 | contig 13116 bp, 12 predicted proteins | sample MGYA00376047_ERZ724514 | MGnify/ENA primary metagenome ERZ724514 (study PRJEB28724, sample SAMN07190883) | activated sludge metagenome | isolation source: activated sludge of sewage treatment plant in Hong Hong | place: Hong Kong | collected 2016-03-17 ...
CGGGGCCCGTTCTGCCGCCACCTCACTCCCGAGTCCATGAGGGGATTACATCAGGCTCAACGTCTCTCGCGCCTGAGCCAATTCGATTCGATGACGGCGCAGCGCGGGACCAAACGCGGATGCACTGACGCGTTGCTCGTACTCCTGGATTCCTCGTTCCATAGAGGTAAGCGCATCGCGTAATTGCGTTACCAGTCGCTTGCCGCCCCTTGTAAGCCACTTCAGATGCTTGCCCGCATACTCGAGATCCTGCAGCGAATAACGGACTGATTCGATTTCTTCCAGGCAACGGTACCGAGCACGGGCGAGGTCGCGTTGGGTGAGGCCCGCCTTCGTCCAGCCGGCTTTTCCTGACGTACCTGATCCCCATACCACGAGCCGCTCGAACAGCATGGCGCCCATCGTAAAGGTGAAGGTCGCATGCAGGATTCCGCGCAACGGGCGCAGTGTGCGCCGCCAGGGCGAATAGAAAACTTCCTGATTGTGATCGTGCTGATACATCACATCGTTGCGCAGCAGCAGATTGAGGTGATGATGACTATTCTCGTGGATCAAATCATCGATCAGGTCCAGTTGATCGCGCTCAAAGCAATTGATGGCGGAGAACCCCGGACGATGCCGGTAACTGAAGCTGACGACACCCGCGGCTTTCAACGGCACGATGCGCGAGGTCAGCAACGCCAGCAACCGGTCTCCTTCCGGCCAGGCCGCGGCAATGGCCGATAACGCCCGGCGCATGCGCACGGCGACTTCCTGTTTGGTCGGTCGCACACCGATCGGCGTCTTGTCTTTTCCATACACGAGTGTCGGCCCAAGGACGAGTGATCCGTACCGGCTGTCCCGAAGCGGCAACGGGTCGAGGCGACGCCAATGCCACCGCTCCTGACTGCCACACGTCATCAGGGGATAGGCACGATCGCCGACCAACAGCTCGATCCCTGAGGCCGTGATCAGAAATTCCCCTTGGCCTTTCGCGCGCTGCAGTGCTGAGCGGACCGCACCAGTCGCCTCATAGAACACACCGGTCGTCCCGATTGCACAGCCCCAGGGCAATTCCACTCGTTCGACATTTGCCGTAAGATCACAAGGCAGCAGCCAGGCGTCCCGCCGTTGCTTCGCCACCCATGCACAGGCAAGCCGGGGAGCCAGACACACGGACTCTTGCGTGATTTCCCGAGCCAGCCGGTGACAGAGCGCCGTTAACCGCCCCAGAAGGAGTCGCGGCTCCGGTTTGCCGTTGGGAAAAATCTCATCGGCATACCCGTGCTCGTAGAATTTCTCCCTAAACTCCGCGCGCAACTGTTCGGCAATATCCCTCCGCGACCGTTCCTGCCGGACCTGGGTCACGATATCGACGAAATACAGCAAGTCATTCAGCGACTCGATCCATCCCACCACTTTCCAGTTGCTAAACTCGGCTGGCGGGAAAGACCGTCCGAGCGACAGGAACCAGTCGATCGGTAATTGAAACGTGCTGACTGCGTCGGCATAATTTTTCGTGAAATCGCGGCACACCTCCGTCAACAACCCTTGCATGGATCGCCGGAATTCTTCCATCAACCGCTCAAGCATGCGCGCATCAAGAACCGTCATCGCTGATCGCCTTTCTGAATCGAAGAGAGCCGGGCGCACTCTACGCGACTGCTTGATCGCTGACAAGCATGCAACATGACTGCAAGCAGTGAACACCCATGACACATTGGGGAGAATTGCGCGGGTGGAGGGGAAGCAGCAGTGAAGATATGGAGCCGCAGGGCGCCGTGGGATACGCCCACGCGCGTCATGCGTGGAGAACAGCCCCGCGAAACCGGAGCGGCTTCGCGGGGAAACGCGTTACGCCGAGCGCCTGATCAACTCAAAGAGAACCGGCTTCTCGGGGACAGAGGCAGGGACCGGGCGGAGATGGGAGTTCTGCACCATCCGGTGTCGTTGAATCAACGTATCCACCACATTACCGCAGCTGAGGCAGCGGTGCCCACGCAACCGCATGGGATGATAACTTTCCTGGAGATCGACCAAATCGTCCATCACCATTAGGCCTTCACATCGCGTGCATGTCATGAGTCGCCTCCCTTCGAACAGCCTCTGAGATCCCCGTCAAGACGGGACGATCTGTTGCCCATTCGTACAACTCACCAACCTGGTGCTATGGAGAGAAGCAATGTGGATGCCACCGACTCTGGGGTGCAGAGGACGATTTGGCCGGATGAGGCCCCTGCTCTCAAACGTGAGCGGCTCGTGGGAATTGAGCTAATTGTGACCGAATTGGTCTCATGGGACAAAAATGGGTAGAATCGGCTACACAACCGGCAACGTTCCCTCCTCCGGTACGGTTCAGAGAAATTGACCGGGCAAATCAGGAATGGCCGAAGCGGCATCGCGGTCAAAAAATGGCTCTTACTGCGACAGAAATTGGTTCCATTGTCCAGGAACTGGCATCAGCGCTCGCCGACGGGTGGATTCAGAAGATTTCCCAACCGCTTCCCGACACCCTTATCCTCGAGATCCGTGTCCCCGGACATACTCGCCGCCTGCTCTACTCACTGCGGGATGACACGGCGCGGCTGCATCTCGTCCATCAGCATCTACCCAACCCGCCGACCCCACCTTCGTTCTGCCAGCTGCTCCGGGCTCGGATCCAAGGCGCCCGCATCGACACCCTTCAACACATGTCCGGCGATCGGATCGTTCGACTTGATCTCACCAGCCGGGACGGACCCGTTTCTCTCGTCGCAGAACTTTTCAGCCGCAATGCAGACCTCCTCTTTCTCGATGGCGAAGGCCTGGTGCTCGCTACGCTTCGTCACAATAAAGACCGCGTAGGTCAACCCTATCAGGCGCCGGCGGCTGCACCGTTTCGATCGTCGTCACATCAGGCGGTCGTTCACGAGCCGGATACGCAGCCGCAGACGGACGTGGATCCATTTCCGCTGTCATCCAGACTCGAGGCGTTCTATCGGGAGCGCGAAGCCGAATTGTCGCACCAGGCTCAGGCCCGCGAACGGGAATCGGTACTGCGAAAACATCTCAAAAAGCTCCTGCGCCGCATGGCGGCTCTCCGCCAAGACTTCGAACAGGCCGGACGATATGAACCCTACGCACGGTACGGCGAATTGTTGAAGGCCAATCTCGGCTTACTGAAGAAGGGCCAGAACACGGTGGCGGTCGTCGACTACTACGATGAACAATTGCCAGAACTGACGATTCCGCTCGATCCGACCAAAGGGCCGCAGGCCAATATGGACGCGTACTTTGCCAAGTACCGGAAGTTCGTGACCGCGCAACGCGAAATCTCGCCCCGCATAGCAGCGATCGAAGCAGAGGTTCAACAGACCCAAACCGAATTGGAGACCATCAAAGGGGGCACCTGGCAGCCACCGAGTACGGAAGGACAACCCGCGGCACGAGGAACCCCTGCCCTACGACGGAAGCGCGACAAGGAGGGGGAATCCCGGGGACCGTTCCGCCGTTTTGTCTCATCGGACGGCCATCCCATCCTGGTCGGCCGCAACGCCCGGGAGAATGATGAGCTCACCTTCGGACTGGCGAAGAGCGAAGACCTCTGGCTTCACGCGCGCGGTGCGCCCGGCTCGCATGTGGTCGTTCGGCTGGACAAGGGGACCGAGCCCCCTCCCGAAACCATACGAGATGCGGCCACACTGGCCCTCCTCTACAGCGATCTGAAGAAGAGCGGGAAAGGTGACGTGATCTATACCCGCCGCAAGTGGGTCAAAAAGGCCAAGGGGCAAGCGGCAGGCGCCGTGACCGTGACGCAGGAAAAATCTATCTATGTCACACTCGATAAACCGCGCCTGGATGCCCTGAAATCCAGAAGCGCACCGCGATGACGCAGATTCGGCCATCCTGAATCCTTCATTTCACCCTGAGCGATACAATTCCTGTCCGTCCCTCTCCGTCTTCCCATCACTCACCACGACATGGTAGAGTGCCCACATATGGGCACCGCGTTCGACACACGTGACTGGTTTCCCATTCTAAGCGCGCTCCTTCAAACCAACACCCTCCGCCAGTTCGACGATCGACTCCAACGGGAACTCAGCCAACGCCTAGGCTGTAGCGTCATCGGCCTCTATCTCTACAGTGAGATGGCGACCGCGTTTTCACCCGTCTCGGAAAGCTTGCGTGATCCGGCGTCGCCCGCCTATCCCATCGCGCAATTACCCGCGTCCGGGACCATCAAGGAAGCAGCGGTCCTGGCCGGGGAAGCGATCCTGACCGGCGATCTCAGCACGTCACCCTGGACGGAAGCCCGAGCCATAGCACCTCATATCAGCCATGGCACATCGGTCCTCGTCTCACCAATTAGAATGTCATGCGAATCGGTGACCGGTACAGCAGCCAAGACGCTGGGCGTCATCGCCGCGGTCGCACCCGGTAAACCGGGGGCGTTTTCCGAGGAGGATCGGATATGGCTCGACCAGTTGAGCCGGCACATCGCCCCGGTTCTGACCGCCGTGCTCGCCGCGGAAGAACGGGACACGCTGGTCGCCATCAACAATCAAGTGGTGCTCGGCACTCTCACGCTCGACAATCTGATCCACTCGATTCAACCAATCCTCCGCGAAGTCATCCATCACGACATCACCGGGCTCGTACGGTTTGTCGGCGAACCCCACAATCGGTGGTTCGACATCGTGGCGTGCGAGGGAGTCGATATCGACCAGGACGCCCTGCGGCAATTTCCGTTCGAGCAGATGGCCGCTGCCGAAATCCTCGCCACCGGCAAACCCCTGCTGCTCACCGGACACAACCAGGACCGATTTGCCGAACACCGGTACTTCGAATCACTCGGGGTCTACTCCGCCATGCTCTGCCCGCTCCTGGTCCAGGGAGCGCCCTATGGTTTCCTGGCCATCGGAAGCAAACGGCGCAACGCATTTTCCGAACGCGACCTGGCGTTGACGGAACAAATCGGCTTTCACCTGTCCCATGCCCTCACCAACCTCTCCGCCTATGACCAGATCCGACGGCTCAAGGATCAACTGGAGCAGGAGAATGTGTACCTGCGTGAAGAAATGGGCGCCTCCCTGGATCTGAAAAGCCTCGTGGGGGATAGCCCCGCACTTCAGAAATCGCTTCGAGCCATCGAAATGGTCGCGCCCACGGATTCCACGGTGCTGATTACGGGAGAAACCGGCACCGGCAAGGAACTGGTGGCTCAGGCCATTCACCGGTTGTCCCCGCGCCGGCAGAAAACCCTGATCACAGTGAACTGCGCGGCACTGCCGCCCACGCTCATCGAATCCGAACTGTTCGGGCACGAAAAGGGTGCCTTCACCAGTGCAACGACCCGCAAGCTGGGCCGGTTCGAACTGGCTCATGGCGGAACAATCTTCCTCGATGAAGTCGGAGAGCTGCCCATTGATGTCCAGATGAAACTCTTGCGTGTCCTCGAGGCGCAGGAGTTCAACCGGGTTGGCGGAAGCCACACCATCCGTGTAGACGTGCGTGTGCTCGCGGCAACGAACGTCGATCTGGAGCAAGCCATCAAACGCGGCGCATTCCGTGCCGATCTCTTTTATCGTCTGAACGTCTTCCCGCTTCGCCTGCCGACGCTGCGGGAACGGCGCGAAGACATCCCGCTGCTGGCTCGTCATTTTGCCAAAAAATACGGCCTTCGACATCGTAAACCGGTGACGCGCATCAACAGCGCGGCATTGAAAGCCTTATCCGCCTATGACTGGCCGGGAAATGTCCGGGAACTCGAGCATCTCATGGAACGGGCAGTGATCGTCAGCCGGGGCTCCGTGCTGACCATCGAAGAGCTGGACGGGCTGGGTCCGAGCCATGAGCGGCCTTCCCCGCCGCGCACTTTGGCCGAAGCCGAGCGGGCACACATCGTAGAGGTGCTGGTTCGAACGAATTGGGTTCTGGCGGGAAAGCAGGGAGCCGCTGAAACATTAGGCATGAAGCGATCCACCTTGCAACATCGCATGAAAAAATTAGACATTAGTCGCCCTCCGAGGCATGTCTCGTAACTGCCCGCATATGGGCACCGCTCCTTAGATCTGCCAACATCTCGGCAGATACCATTAGAGATTCACTCCACCCCACATCCTCTCCTCTTCAGTATTCCAGCAAATTTTCATCACGATATGATGTTCTGGGGCCACCACCCTTCATCCGGCATGGCGCATGCTTTCTGTCGATCCCATGAAATTCATCGTGTCACCGCTGACACCAGAGTCTGTCGGTCGTGAGATTCAGGCCTATGTCAACGAACGGCAGCGTCAATTGCTTCCCTCCGGCGAGGTCACCAGCGAGGGGCGCCGTTTCTCCTGGTGCGGAGACATTCTGGACTTTCTGGCAGATGGACTCGCCGAGCGATTGGCCCCATTGGGAATTACTTTCACCAATCCATTTCCAGGGCCCTTGCGCCTGATGGATGAAGTGCAGCAACCCGATGGCCAACATGTACGGAGATTCTGGACCGTCGCCCTGCATCGGGGCTGCCCCATTGCCAGAGTCTGCACGTTGTTCTTCCATCGACACGATCAGATCAGCCTTCCTCAGGTGCCGCTCGTGATGGCCTTTTCGCCTGACCACACCGCCGGGGAGGACGGCGAATGAATTACGTGGCGCTGAGAATGCTCTTTGGCGATCGCGCGAAGTATCTCATGCTGCTCTGCGGGCTGACCTTCGCAGTCATGCTGATCGTGCAACAGGGATCGATTTTCTGGGGCCTCATGATGTGGTCGCAGTCGAGCATCAGCAATATCAATGTGCCGATCTGGGTCACCGACCCTGGCATCGGACAGGTCGACGAAGTCAAACCCATTGCGGATACCGCAGTGGATCGGGTGCGTAGCGTATCAGGTGTGGAGTGGGCCGTTCCCCTCTATAAAGGCGTGTTACGCGCTCGCCTCTCCAGCGGGGATTATCACCAGATCACGCTGACCGGACTGGACGCCCCCACGCTCATCGGGCGTCCCGCCGAAGTGCTGGAAGGACGGTTTGAAGATATTCTGGAACCGGATGCCGTCGTCCTGGATCAATGGGCGGTTGAACGTATGGGCGGGCCCTCGGTCATCGGCATCGGGACGATTTTTGAGTTGAATGACAAACTGGCCCGGGTGGTGGCGATTGCGAAAACGCAGAAAAGCTTCACGAACATCCCCGTGGTCTATACCACCTACGAACGCGCGATTCGCTATGTCCCGCGTGAGCGCCGGACGCTGTCGTACGTGCTCGCCAAGGCAAAAGACGGCATACCTGCCTCAGAGGTCACCTCCAGGATCCATGAACAAACCGGACTGGGAGCGTTCAGCGCCGAAGAGTTCGGCTGGAAGACCATCAGCTGGGTTCTCAAAAATACCGGGATCGGCATCAACTTCGGCACCACGATTATTCTCGGCTTTATCGTCGGCATGGCGATCGCGGGACAGACATTTTATCTGTTTACCGTCGAAAACCTGAAACAGTTCGGTGCGCTCAAAGCGATGGGAACCTCCACCTTCACGCTCGCACGGATGATTCTGCTGCAAGCCTTTACGGTTGGACTGACGGGTTATGGAATCGGCATCGGCCTTGCCACGGGATTCGGATTTCTCTCAGCCAAGGGCGGCGGATTGCCCTTCGTTGAAACCTGGCAGTTGCTGCTGCTGGTACTCCTGGCGCTCTTGGGCATTTGCACCCTGTCAGCCTTGATCAGCATTACTAAACTGGCCCGGCTTGAACCGGCGATCGTGTTTCGATGATGTCGATGGATGGTCCAGGACACAGCGTAGCGCAGGAACAGGGCATGGCTTCCGTGGCAGTGCAGGTGCGAGGCCTGGTGAAGTCGTTTGGAACCGGCGAGACCACCGTGACAGTGCTAAAGGGGATCGACCTCGATGTGCACTTCGGCGAATTACTCCTCTTGGTCGGTGAGTCCGGCGGAGGCAAGACCACATTGCTGTCGGCTATTGCCGGGATTCTCGATATCGACGCCGGCGATCTCCAGGTGCTGGGGGCGTCGCTCACAAACATGACGCCCGGCACGCGAACCAGTTTTCGGGGACAGCGCATGGGATTTGTCTTTCAACAATTCAATCTCCTGCCCGCGCTGACGGCGGCAGAGAACGTCGCCATTCCGCTGTTGATCCAGGGCCTGCGGAGACCCGAAGCCGTTTCGCGCGGGCGACTGATGTTGGAACGCGTGGGGCTCGGCGATCGTACTGAATTTCTGCCTCGAAATCTCTCGGGGGGACAACAACAACGTGTGGCCGTCGCGCGCGCCTTGGTCAATGATCCCCAACTCCTGGTCTGCGACGAACCGACGGCCGCCCTCGACGGACCCAACGGACAAAAGATCATGGAATTGATTCGCGACGTAGGGCGAGCGCCAAACCGCTGCGTCATCGTCGTGACCCACGACAGCCGGGTCTTCCACTTCGGTGATCGCATGGCGGAACTCACGGATGGCCGTATCGTGGGCATTCATCCGATTCACCCAGAGGCAACGGCATGACGATTCTCAATCGTGTCAGTGTCTGGCTCGCAGTTCTCTGCACCGCATTTGCCGGCTGGTCTGTACTCACCGCGGGCAATACCGTTCCCATGCCGGCACCGGTCGTGGAGCCACCCCGCTCTCCATTTGAAACCACCGTCGCGGCAAGCGGCATTATCGAGGCGGCCAATGAGAATGTGCGTATCGGCCCGCCGTCTGCCGGGCTCGTGACCAAGGTCTTTGTCGCAGTCGGGGATGCGGTGCGCGAGGGCGATCCGCTCTTGCAGTTAGACGATCGCGATCTTCGCGCTCAGTTGGTGGCCAGGCAGGCAGCCATCCCGCCGGCAGAGGCGCAAATGGAAGAGCAGAAGTACCGCATCGGCGATCTCGACACGCAGCTCAAACGGTTGAAATCCGTACGGGATAGCCGGGCGGTCAGCGACGACGATGTCAAACGTACCTGGTATGCCGCGGAAATGGCCAAACGCGCCATGAGTCGGTTTCAGGCGGCGCTGAAACAGGTCATTGCACAACGGGATGAAACCCAGTTGCTGCTGGATCGGCTGACGGTTCGCGCGCCCCGCGCCGGCACGATCCTGCAGGTGAATATCCGGGCGGGAGAGTTTGCGCTGACGACAGGTGCGACCGAGCCACTCATGCTCTTGGGCGACATGCAACAATTGCAGGTCCGTGCGGAAGTGGATGAAGTCAATGCCCCGCTCGTCGCCCCGCAGCGGCCGGCCGTCGCCTACTTGAAGGGCAACACGGCTCAAACCATTCCGTTGACCTTCGTGCGCATCGAACCGTACATCGTCCCGAAAAAATCCCTGACCGGTGACAACAACGAACGGGTAGACACCCGCGTCCTCCAGATTATCTATCGCTTTGAACGGCCCGCGTTCCCTGTGTATGCGGGACAGCAAGTTGATGTGTTCATCGAACGGACTCCAGCCGGTGGGCCGCCCCAAACACAGCCCGTTGAACGTCGCGGTGAGGTGTCGCGGAAATGAATCGGTGGATTCTTGCATCTCGGGCGGCCACCGCAGTCCTCATGACACTGACCGTGTCGTTAACCGGCTGCCTGCAAGGGAAGGCCTATACACGTCCGTCGGTTGACACGCCCGCCGACTGGACTCATGTCGCCTCCGGCCCTCTCGTCTCAGGCACCTCCCCAAAAACTCCTGACGCCGATTGGTGGAAAGCATTTCGAAACGAGGAACTCACGCAATTCGTCGAGCGCGCCCTCGCGCGCAATCACGATGTGCGTCGGGCGGTCTCCCGTGTGATCGAGGGACGCGCATCAGTGACCACGGCCGGAGCAGGACTCTACCCGCAAGTGAACGTGCAGAGCAGTTACACCAACATCTCCATCTCGAAAAATACCTTGGCGGGACTTGGATTAGCCACCGGCCAGCAACCGAGCCCGCAGGTCTTCGCCAGACCGGGCAGCAGTTTTGACCTTTGGAACGGAGCCGCCGATCTGCGATGGGAACTCGATGTGTGGGGTCGGATCCGTCGCGGAATGGAAGCTGCCTCGGCCGATGCACAGGCGATCGAACAGGATGCGCGGGCGATCGCCCTGACCTTGATCGGCGATGTGGGGCAAGCCTATTTTCGGATTCGCGAGTTGGATGAGCAGATCGAAATCGCGCAACGCGCCCTGGCTTTGCGGCGAGACTCCCTGGAGATCATCACCAAACGGGCATCCGTGGGATTGGCCTCCGATCTTGATGTGAAACGAACGGAAGTCCTGGTCGCCGAAAGCGCGGGACAAATTCCCGATTTGGTTCGATTGCGTGCGGTGGAAGTCCATCGGCTGGAAGTGCTGACCGGATCAGCACCCGGCGGCCTGACTCTCGCATCGATGCCGCTGAGAAAAGTAGTCGTCCAGCCCGACATTCCTGTCGGCCTGCCCGCACAGTTGCTGGAACGGCGGCCGGACATCCTGCAGGCCGAGGCGACTCTCATCGCCGCGAATGCCCGTATCGGCCAGGCACGGGCCTATTTCTTTCCCACCTTCTCCATCACGGGCCAAGGAGGCCTGCAGAGCGCCGAGTTTGCCAATTGGTTCACCGGCAACAGCGCCAACTTCAGCATCGGCCCATCCGTCACCTTGCCCATTTTTCTCGGGGGGACCAATGTCGCACGGCTGGATGCGGCGGAATCCCGCTATCAACAAATGTTGGAAGGCTACCAACAGACGATTCTGCTCGCCTTTCGAGAAGTCGCCGATCTCCTCGTGTCGATCCAAGCCCGCGCCGAGCAACTGACACGCCAGCGTGAGCAGGCGGTCGCCGCGACGGCCGCCGTTGGCCTGGCGGAAGTGCGTTATCGAAAGGGGCTGGTGAATTATCTCGATGTCCTGGATGCGCAGCGGACGATGCTGGCGGCGGAGACACAGCTCGCACAAACGGAGCGGGCGCGCCTCACCGATATGGTGAGCCTCTATAAAGCGTTGGGCGGCGGATGGTCGCAACCTCCCGGAATCACTTCTGTCCCGGCATCGAGTTCGATGACACGGTGACCCTTTCTCCCCCGTCCCTACTCATATCATCAGCCGGGCACCGCGACGCCGCGGACTTTCAACTTGAATTTTCCGGCCAGATCGGGCTATCTGACGCAGTGCAATCCCTGACCCCCGATCAAGCGGCAGGCCAGACACCGGCCAGCCTTTTCACGCTAATGCCTCTCTGACTTCTCGGAAGGAGCCTCCCATGCGAGACGGTGTCCGCGGCCAGCGTTTGGCACGCCCCCTGTATCCTGCTTCGATCATTTTGGCATTGGGGCTTGTCCTCCCATTCAGCACACAGGCCTCTTCCGCCTCGCAGGAAACCTCTGCGGCAAAATCCGGCATCGCCGGGACAAACCTTTTGGAGGAGGAGCAGATTCTCTCGACCACCGATAAGATCACACAACCGGTCGATACTGATGCGGAGGCCATGCGGCACAATGATCTCGGCGTCGCTTTCGTCTTCAAGGGGGATGTAGGACAGGCCATCGACGAATTCACACATGCCCTCCGGCTCCAACCGAACTATTTTGCCGCGCATCTGAATCTGGCCAACACACTACTTGATATCGGTCGGCATGATGCCGCCATGATTGAATTCAAAGAAGCCTTGCGGCTGAAGCCGGATGACCCCAAGACGCACAATGATCTGGGGGTGGCACTCAAGGAAATGGGCGATCCGGCGGGGGCCATCGCGGAATTCAAAACCGTGTTACGCCGTAATCCCACCGATGTGAATGCCCACAACAACCTGGGGGTGGCGCTCAAGGCCATGGGTGATCTGGATGGGGCGATTGCAGAATATCGCACTGCGGCGAGCTTGCAACCGAACGATGTGAACGCCCACTTTAACCTGGGGCTCGGGCTGATGGAGAAGCATCAACCGGATGCAGCCATCGCCGAATTCCGTACGGCACTGCACCTCCGCCCCAACGATGCCAAGATCCGCTTCAACCTTGCGCACGCACTCGCCGGTCTTGGGCAACGCATGGAGGCCGCCCAGGAACTCCGGCAATACCTTCGGCTCGAACTCGACACGCCGGCCAATCGTCGATGGTTGGAACAGGCCGAAGCCAAACTACGCGAACTGGAAATGCCGTAAAAAGGCGGAGCAGTCCTGGACCTCCCGCACTACGTACAGGTCGATCATCACCAACAAGATAATTTTTCGACATCCCTCTCGCCGACAGCGCCCTGTTTAGGGTACAGTCCGAAACGCCTTAACTGAACAGGGACTCTGATGCGCCCGCACCACACCATGGCCCAGTTTGTTCGTCTTGTGATTGCTGCAGGCTCGCTCATGACGATGATCTGCGTCGGCGCTCTATGGCCCGACAGAGTGCCGGGAGCGGAGGAAGCAGAGAGCGATCCACACCACCAGCGGCAATGGACGTTTGACAGTTCTTCCCCGGGAATGCTGCCGGGTTCATACGTCATCGGAACTCTGTTCGATGGCCGACCGGCAGGAGAATGGAAAATCCTCATCACTGACCGCGCAAAGAGCGCCTCGCAAGTGCTCGCCCAACTACAGGCCAAGGGGACGGACCAGACGCACAAACTCCTCCTGTTCGAGGGCACCGAGAGTGCCAACCTCGATGTCGAGGTGTCCTATCTCGCCGTGGCCGGAAAAGCCGACCTCGGCGGCGGGCTCTTGTGGCGGGCGAAGGACGACCGGAATTACTATCTATTGAGACCGAGTCTGGTGGAGCAAAAGATCCGTGTCTATCGCGTCGTGAATGGGGTGCAGCAGATTGTGAAGCAGGTCGATCGCCCCCTCCCCGCTACCGGATGGCACAAACTTCGTATCGTGCAACGCGGCTGCGAAATGAAAGCGATCTTCGATGACGCCGTTCTGTTTCGTGTCTGCGACACGACGTACACCAGCGGACGGATCGGACTGTGGACCAAAGCCGACGCGGTCACCTATTTTGACGATCTCACGCTCAAGGTGCTCGACTAACGTATAACCTTCCCCGCACCCTCGCTTACATGGTACGAGTCGCGCAGCGTTCTTCTCGCGAATCTCGCCTCGTCATCTTCCGCGTTTCACGGCGTACAGAAAACCACCATCCCCAATTGGCGCGTACGAGAAATCCCTCACGGCTCATCCGGACAAAAAAATGGGGCAGCCACCACAAGGATGACTGCCCCACGAGCT
>ERZ724514.927-NODE-927-length-13111-cov-4.942249_pt1 | contig 13111 bp, 9 predicted proteins | sample MGYA00376047_ERZ724514 | MGnify/ENA primary metagenome ERZ724514 (study PRJEB28724, sample SAMN07190883) | activated sludge metagenome | isolation source: activated sludge of sewage treatment plant in Hong Hong | place: Hong Kong | collected 2016-03-17 ...
AAGAATTGGGCGGCAGCATTCGAAACGATCGTCATGACCGCGCCGGCCTGGTACCAGGGAAGCGATCTCACGCAGTTTAATACGAGAGGATTCACGAATCGCATGGGGGAGCTGGCGTCACGAACCGGCTCGACGATGACATCCGCTCCCCGAAGCTCCGGCGGATCAGGATTCAGCAGTGGGGGATCATCGGGCGGCGGATTCGGCGGCGGAGGCGGCCGCGGGTTTTAACGCGCGGCCGCACTGTCACTGCACCTGCATGTCACCTGGTCGCCTTGTGCTGCCCGCTCGTGTTGGGTGCCGGAACCCCGTAAAATTCATAGATGACGGTGGTCTGCGCCAGATCGCCGAAATCCGGCCAATGGTTCTTATCGAACCCCGGCGCGTTTTTGAGATCCCGTTTTGTGGCGTCGATGAGAATCTTGTCTTTACCCGATGCCACCTGCAGCGCATCCCAGGGAATGGCGAAATACTTGTCTTTGATGCCCAGGAACCCGCCGAAGTCCAGGACCGCATAATCAATTGCTCCGTCATCGGGATTGATCACCAGATCCTTGATGTCGCCCAGATTCTTTCCGTCCGTTCCCTGCACCTTCATCCCGATCAGTTCACTGGCCTTGAACACTCCGTTGCGATCCCGAGCGTCGGCATACTGAACGGTTGTGGCAACGGACAGGCACATGACCACGATGGCAATGACGTACCGCATAGGGCCCTCCTTTCGTCGCCTATGCAAGGCGACCTCTGCGCCATTTAACAACGACGCCAGGAGGAACGTGCCTCTCAAAAACCCTAGTTCGACACGCACGGGTAAGCCGGCATGGTCTCGCCTCAAAGGAGCGCGAACGGTTTTGAGGCCGGCATGCCCTCTCCATCGAGGAGTCACAACTCATAGATTCGATCGCCACCGATCGCGAACCGCCGCTCGTCAGGACGCAGAGGTACGTCATACCCGCCGCTGACGGATGAAAAGGCCGGCAGCACACCTTGTCGGTCATTGATCACAAAGGCGGGGAGCCTCACCCGGTCCGGGCCTTGCGCCAATTGAATCATCGGATGGACATGTCCCACCCAATAAAAGGTGTCTGCCTCGACGGTTCCCTCAATTGGCTGGTGCTTGAAACGAAATGGAGCGATGGTCACCTGGTCACACCGCTCTGCCTTCACCCATTCCTTCGGCCAGCGGCGAGCGAGTCCGCCATCATGGTTTCCCAGCACGACCCGGACCGACCCGCTGAACTCGTGCAACCATCGCGCGAACTCTGCCACGACCGCGTCAGTCACCCCGCTCAACGAATGGACCAGGTCGCCCAAGAACAGGACGTGCTGTGCGTCAACACTGAGCACGAGCGCAGAGAGGCGTGTAAGGTCCTGTTGTCCCGACTGCGAGGGCAACCACAATCCCTGCTGTTGAAAAGTCTCCGCCTTCCCGAGATGGCAATCCGCCACGACCAGCAGCGAATGGGTCGGCCAAAACATCGCCCGTTCGGGAAGCAGGGCGACACATTCGTCTCGGATACGGATTCTCATTCAGCGAAACACCTCCCGTTGCAACCGCGCGACCCGCTGTTCGAGCTTTTCGGTCGAGAGGCGCGACTTGATCCGCTCCACATAGAGAGGAAAGGCAAACGGTGTCAGCCGCGGGATGGGAACGATCAACAGCTCCTGCTCGCCCATCCGACGCATCAGGCCGCGCAGCCGGTCGATCTGCAACTGGCGATCGTGGACTTCACGAAACGCTTGCGCCAGCAGCGGATGAGACGGTTCATACTGTCGAAACACATCGAACAGCAGCGAGGCGCTCATTTGCAGATGACGTGCCGTTTTCCTCGCGGACGGAGTGCCCTGGTAGATCAGCCCCGCAACCCGCGCGATTTCGCGGAACGCCCGCCTCGCGAGCTCCGGAAAGTTCTGCGACGCGTGGATGTCCTCCTCCAACCCGTCGAGAGTGGTCAGCGCCTGACCGATCTCACGGTCACTGCCGAGCGGTTCCGTGGAGAGCAACTCGAAGCCGTAGTTGGTCGCCGAGACAGCAATCGTGTTCGGACGCAGCCGCGACAGACGATAGGCCACCAGATGCCCCAGCCCTTCGTTGACGCTCCAGCCTTCCCAGGTGTACACGAACCCATGATGCCCTTCGGCAGTCCGGCAGGTTTCGATCAGCGTCTGCGCCGTGGATGGAATACGTGACCGGCTGGATTGCAGACGCGCGATCGGCAGCAACGCATCAATCTCGGGCGACCGTGAATTGAATCCTTCCACCGCCTGCCTCAGACGATCAACTTCTCGCCGGAGGTAGAAAGACAGTTGCACGCTGAGCGGAAGAATGGTGCCGCTCCAGACCGCAGCGACCGGACTCCGTTGACGGGCCGGCTTCACATAGGCGGTCATATCCCGCATCTGCAGAAACTGTACGGTGCGGCCGCCGAACTGAATGACATCGCCGGGTCGGAGCTTCGCCACGAACGTCTCATCGATCATGCCGAGTCTGGCTCCTCCTCGGACCTGTACCGTCACGCCGCTGTCGGAGAGAATTGTGCCGATATTCATCTTGTGCCGCCGGGCCGCCTCCGTCGAAACAAACCGATAGCGCCCCCCGACCACTTCGACCTTGCGGAATTCGGGATACGAAGAGAGAGCCCCCCCGGAACGGATGAATGCCAACGCCCAAGACCATTCGTCGTCCGTGACGGTTCGAAAGGAGACAGCCGATCGGACTTGCCGGCAGAGATCGGCTGGAGCGAATCCCTCGTTGAATGAGGCATTCAGGAGACACTGCACCAGCACGTCGAGCGGCTTGTCCAACGGCGTCCGTTCCTCCAAGACGCCACCCAGCATGGCTTGCCGGAGGGCCGACGCCTCCAAAATCTCCATGACATTGGTCGGACAGAGCTGCACCACCGTGTCCTCTCCCGGCCGATGAAACGCGCGACCGGCTCGCTGAACCGCCCGGGCGATCGATTTGGCAGATCCAATCTGGATGACATTTTCAACCGGCGGGAAATCGACCCCGAGGTCGAGTGAAGAGGTCGCGACGACCAATCGTAAGGCCCCGCTTTTGATGCCATCTTCGACGCGCTGCCGTTCGTCCTGATCCAGCGATCCATGGTGCAAGGCCATGACGGTCGACCATTCCGGCCTGGCTTCGAGGATCGCCTGATACCACCGTTCGGCATGCGACCTGGTGTTGGTAAACAGCAGCGTGCTCTGATCATGATTGATCTGCCTGACGACTTCCGGCAACAGACTCAATCCCGAGTACCCGAACCAGGGGCAACGTTGAATGGACTCCGGCAGGAGGCAGTGAATCCGGATGTGTCGCGGGATATCTGCACGGATGATGGTCGGGTCAAGGCCGCTCCCGACCGCGATCGACGCCGCTTCCTCCAAGTTCGCGATAGTTGCCGACAGGGCCCACACCCGGGATCCGGCGGCCACCGCACGCAACCGGGCGAGCGTCAACTCCAGCAAACTGCCTCGCTTCGTCCCCAGCAGTTCGTGCCACTCATCGAGGATGATCGCCTGAACAGATCGCATCCGATCCTCCCATCCTTGATCGCTGAGCAAGATCGCGAGTGATTCGGGGGTCGTCACGAGGACATGGGGCAGTCGTTCTTTGAATTTGCGGCGCGCCGTCGCGGTCGTGTCGCCGGTGCGGAGATCCACATCGATCGGCCAGCCCAGATCGTCCAACGGCCGTTGAATGGCCTGCGCAATGTCCCGAGCCAAGGCCTTGAGGGGCGTGATATAGAGAATCGTGAGTGGCGGCTGGTGGCCAGCTATCGGACGGGCGATCAGGCTCAGGAGCGGCCCTCCAACGGCGGCGTAGGTCTTTCCGCTGCCCGTCGGCACCGCGACCAGGCCCGAGCGTCCCGCTTCAAATGCCTGCCAGGCCTCAACCTGAAATGGAAACGGCGACCATCCTTGCCGATCGAACCACTGGTTCCATTGTTTCCACGCCTCTTCGCGTGAGAGCGTCGGCCAAGCTTTTCGACGAGCACGGGCTTGTTCCTCAGCATCGGGCCGTTGACGCGGCGGCCCCGTCCGGTTGAGCCGCTGGATGCCTCGCAGGACTTTCGCCGAGCTACTCATGAACCGACATCTCCAGCCCCGAGTTCGAACTGCAGCTGCTCCTGCCCCGGCAGGGACTCCGCCCTTGCTCTGGCGCGTCCCGGCCGGCCAGCCGACGAACCGAAGGATGCGAGCAGCGTTTCAAGTGTCGCGACGTGGTCGGCATCCTCCACGCGCTTGTCCGTTCGTTCGCGCAGAATCCGGGGAAACCGGAGCGCGAACCCGGACTTGTGCCGATCGCTCCGGCTGATGCCCTCGAATCCGATTTCGAACACCCGGCGTGCCTCGACCATGCGAACAGGGCCGAACCGCTCGCGCGTATGCTTGCGAATCCAGCCGTCGAGTTCGCGAATCTCTTCGTCCGTGAGACCTGAATAGGCCTTCGCGACTGTGATCAGACTATCGCCCGCCCAGACAGCAAAGGTGTAATCGGTATACAGCGACGCGCGGCGGCCGGTTCCCGGTTGGGCGGCGGTCAGGACAGCATCGATCGCCAGCGGATCGATTTTCCACTTGAACCACACGCCGCGCTTGCGGCCGGTCACATACTCGCTGTCCTTCGCCTTCAGCATGAGTCCCTCGGCGCCCTCTACACGCGACGTTTCACGTAACAGTCTGGCCTGTTCCCAGGATGACAGCGCCAGCAGCGGACTGATCCCCAGACGCTCCCCGATGTACGGACGCAGTGTGCGTTCAAGCATCGCTCGCCGTTCTGCAAGGGGATGGTGCCGCCATGACCGTCCATCGGCTTGAAGCAGGTCATAGGCCAAAAATGAAACAGGACTGGAGGCGATGAGCGCCAGCGACGGTGTCTTGCGGTTCAACCGCCGCTGCAGAGATTGAAACGCATCGGGACGATGCCAATCCCCTGCCACAATCTCGCCGTCGATCACCCAGTCGCCGGATACCGGCGAGAGGAGTCGCGACAGGTCGGGAAAGGAGCCGGTGATCCGCTCCTCGCCGCGTGACCAGATCTCCAGGCGCGAGCCGGATTTCACGACCTGACAGCGGATACCGTCCCACTTCCACTCACATTGCCAGTTCGATATGTCTCCCAGTTCCTCCGGATCACCCTCCATCGGAGCAGCAAGACAAAAGGGAAGTGGCAACAGGGTCTCGTCGGACCTCTGCCCAGTCTGAGTCTCTTCCGCCGGCGCACTAAGACGGAGAAAGAACTCGGCGCTGGGTTGCCAGGTTCCCACAAGCCGGGAAGCAATCACCGCAGGACTCAGGGAAAACACCGCGGCCACGGCGCGATACACGAGCGTTTCGGACACCCCGACCCGTAATGATCCGGTCAGCAACTTGTTCAGGATGAAGGTCTCATTGATCTCGAGCTCTTCCCACCACGCGAGAATGTTCGAGCGGCGAACCTGATCGTCCATCCCCGCGAGCGGCAAAATGCGCTGGACCATCCACTCCCCCAACGAGAGTCGAGACAACGGCGCGTGCTTGACGGCTCCTTCTCCCGCAGCCAGCACAAGGGCGATCAGCTCCGCCGTATCGCCCACCGCTGCATAGGATTCCTCCATCAACCAATCGGGATAACCGACCTTCTCTTGCGCCCAACGCCGCAGCTTAGTCGACCCGACGATCTGTTTCGGCCTTTGACCCGAGAGGAAGAACAGGACCCAGGCGCTGGTGTCGGGATCCTGCTGACGGAAGAACTCCGTCATGATCCGCACCTTTTCGTTCGTCGCGGTCGTCTGATCGAGTTGTTCGAACAGAGTGGCAAACGCCTGCACTAGTCTTCTCCCTCACCGAAGTGGGTCGTCAGGGCTTCGGCCTTCGCTCCCTTGACGTCTCGGAGGTATCGAGCCAGCGTGTCGGAGGTGCCGTGCGTCACCAACACACGAGTCGCGCGCGATTCTTCGACCGTGTCGAGAAGACTTTTCCAGTCTGCGTGGTCCGACAGGACGAACCCGCGGTGATAGCCACGCCGGCGACGGATCCCTCGAACCGCCATCCACCCGGACGCAAATGCCGTGGACACGGCACGAAACCGCTTCATCCACGGGCTGCGATGGGCGGAAGGCGGCGCCAGGATCAGCCGCCCTTCGGTAGGACCTTCAGCATCGCTCACCAGCCTGGTCGGAACCATCGAGACGCCTTGTTCGCGGTAAATCCGCGTGAGTGCGGCCACGGCCCCATGCAGCAGGACCTCCTCCTGCGTGAAGTGCGTCAGCTCGGCGAGGATGCGTTGCGCCTTTCCCAACGCATAGCAAAACAGCAGGGCCGTGACTCCCTCCTCCCGGCATCGCTGCCACCAGTCGACGATCCGCCCCGTCACAGAACGGGTCGAGGCCCAGCGATAGATCGGCAATCCAAACGTCGCTTCCGTAATCATCGTGTCGCATGGCACCGGTTCAAAGAGTTCGCAGGTGGGATCGGCGTCACGCTTATAATCCCCCGTGACGACCCAGACGCGAGACCCCTGCTCCACCCGTATCTGCGCGGAGCCGAGGATGTGACCGGCCGGGTGAAATGAAATCCAGCAATCATCGAGCCGCACCGGCTTGCGGTAGGGCACGGCTCGAATACGGAGGTCCGGGCCGAGACGATGCCGGAGAATCGGCGCGCAGGGCTCCGCGCACCAATACTCGGCACTCCCCGTCCTGGCATGGTCGCCATGGGCGTGGGTAATCAAATTGACGGCAGCCTGCCCCCAGGCGTCGATATGGAAACGGTTGCCCGGTCCCACGAGCCCTTCCGGCTGCAAACGAATGAGGTCGCTCATCGGCAAGTCCCCGTCCAGCTGCTCATCCGATCATCATACCAACCGCTTCATTAGACAATGACCGGGCATGCCAGAGGGATTCCCAAAACCCTAGCGGCCGCGAATAGATCTGTACGGTGAGGAATACCGGCAGCGTCTGCAGTGATGTCGAAGGGGGGTACGCTTATCTGATTGAAACACTCTGCCGGATCAGGTGCTGCCGATCACCTTAGAGACAGTAGGGGTCAGACCCAAACCGGCACCGGTGGATGATCAACCGGTGCCGGTCGTGAGGTGAGTCGCGACTCATGGAAGGCCTATTACAGAGTCGACACCAGGACCTGCTCGATCGACCCGGCTACCGGGTGGAGTTCCGTCCGGGAAAATCCCGCCGCCGCAAACATCTGCTCATACTCCCGGAACGTATAGGCGTCGCCTTCCGGCGTCGTCGCCAGCATGATCAGGCTGAACTCCGCCACGGGCGGCGGCGTGACGCGATTCTCATCCGGCACGAACTCCAGCGTAATGACGCGCCCGCCCGGCGCAAGCGAGCGATGGATCTTACGCAGCAGCGATTCGCATGTCTGCACGGGGAAATGGTGGAGAAAGTTGGTGAGCAGGACGAGGTCGTAGCCTTCGCCGAATTCCTGCTGGAAGGCGTCGCCGGCGATCGTCCGATAGCGCGATGCGATACCGGCCTGTTGGGCGAGTTCCCTGGCCACGGTCAGCACGTTGGGCCAATCCAACGCCACGATTTCTGCCTGCGGGCATCGGCTCGCAATTTCGACGCCGAAGAGACCGTGCCCGGCCGCGATATCCAACACCTTTTTCACGTTGGGCTGCGACTGCCGAACGAAGATGCCGATCTCCTCGGCCGGCTTGGCCATCATGGGGATCATGGAACGCGCAAAGTCCACCCAGAGCGGATGCTCCGGGGCGACCGTTCCCGCCTCGCCGGCCACCGTGCCACCCTTCCGCACCGCCTCGGTCAAATGCTCAAATGCGGCGATGAACTTGGGCGCATGCAGGAACCCCAAGACAGAGCCCATATAGGCGGGCGAGCGACGGTCCAAAAAGACCGCACTGTCCGGCGTCAACTTATACCGATCGCCCTCTTTGGTGAGGAATCCTTGTATGGTGAGGTAATCCGCGAGAATCCGCACGCCGCGCTCGGCAGCACCGCAACACTGAGCCAGTGCCGACACCTGATCATGGCCCAATCCAATGGCGGTGAAGAGATCGAGTTCAACCGCAGCCTTCAGCGCTTGCGACCGTTGATAGGCATTGGCCGTCTGAAAGAATAACTGCGGGGTCGGCCCCCCGGCCGGTTCCGGTTTCAACATCGGCAACACTCCTCGGTTCGGTGGTGGTAGCCATGTGAGCGCTCGGCATTGACCGGATTGTACCCCGTCGGGAGGATGGATGCGAGGGTGGGCGATAGCAGAACGACGGCACCAGCGCTGGTGGCGCACAACCGCGTCCGTGGAAGAAATACTCACGCTTCAGTGAATAGCCGGTTTATGCGTGACGATCAACGAGGTACCGGGGGGAAACGCAGTTCCCAAACGAACCGCTCGCTCCGGGCCGCGCACCGTGACGCGCATGGCATGCCCGTCCCATTGCCAGGTGATCGAACCACCGGGGAGCGCCAGGTTGGAGACCGCCATCGGCTGCGACAACCAGCCCGCGGTGATACCGGCGCCGATGACGACTGTGGGCTCCGCAGCCTGCTCATCGAGATACGCCAGCATGTCTTGTTGCAAGAGCAGGAGCAACGCCGCCGTTTCGTAGTCGGGCGTGACCGCCAACTCGTTATGCCATCCGCGCGCATATTGCCATCCGTCGGCCACCTCGTCCTTCGACGACAAGGCCGCCTCCCAGGTATACAATCCCGGGGACGCCTGTTCGCCCCACAGCCGATGCAAAACCGTCCAGACCGCCTCTGGCTTCCCCTGCCGCAATGCCTGATGAGCCTGCGACAATTGTCCGGCACTCGTGGTGTGGTCCGCAGTGGGGCGATACGTCGTCAGCAATTGCTTGAGTTGATGGCGACGGGACGAAGGATCAGCCAAGGCCCGCAGACTCACCGGTGACGCGCTGCCCTGCATGCTGTCGTGGGTAGATTGTCGCTGCCAGCTCTCCAGTAACCCCTGCGCCTGCGTGCGCCAGCGCGCCGCCTGCTGGCGCTTACCGAGCCGCTCGGCGAACTCGGCCGCGGCAACCAGCCCGCGATAACTGACGGCATTCACGTAGAGCGACGGCCACTCCTCACCCACCCGGCCGACGATGAGCCCTTCTCGTGCCGGTTGCGCCAACACCGCCGTTCTGGTTTGGCGCAGATGTTTGAAATCGTGCGGAGCCGGAATCGTATACGGCTCGACCAGCGGCGTTTTCGCCGTCAGCATCTCTTCGATGCGCCGGGCCTTCCTCAGAATATGCGGCCACAACCACTCGTCATGCACCTTGTCGCCGATATAGTCGGCGGATTCAGTGAGGGCCCAGATCGTCAGCCCAGGCGCATCGGCCTCCGGACCGGAGCCTCCTGCAAAATCATGCATCGCGAGAAACTGTGAGAGCACCCGGCTGACGCGAGGCTCCCCCGCGCGGGCGAGTGCCGCCGTAATGTACGCGCCTTGGCGATGCCAGGCCCGATAGAACACAGCAGGATCGCCGGGGCGCGTTTCATCATCGACCAGGCTCATCATCAAGTGCGTGATCTGGGCGTTCATCGAAGCCTGCAGGCGCGGATCCGGCAGCGCGAGCCGGGCCCGCTTCGGCGCCTGTTTGTAGTAGCCTTCGATTTCAACGGGAGGGCGCAAGTCTGACAGCACGACCCGGATCTCTTCGCCCGGCTTCGTCGTTCCCAGCGAGAATTGCAGCCGCGCGTATCCCCACCCGGCCTCGCCGCTCCAGGACGTGACGGCCGACTGTTCGGTCATCCAACCAGCTGTATTTTCGTCTCCCATCGCAATGCGGTCAGGAGCGGGCGTCGCGGTGACGGCCCACCGATGGTTCACCGTCACCTTCCCTTCCTCCTGATTCAACGCAGTCACCGGCCCCCCGGCCGGCCCCACGCTCCGAAGCACGATCACCGGCACATGGTTCGTCTCATTCTTGAATCGGAGTTCCCAGCGGGACGCATCGAGCCGCGTCCACGTCGCCTGATAATACGGCGTTTTGGTGGTGATGGCGGGAATCGTCGGATGAGCGGATGGCGCGAATTCTTGTGTGATCTCGTGGATCGGTACCGTCTGACTGACAACCACCGGCGCACCGGTCGCATCGCACAACCAGAGGGAGACGCCGAAACTGGGCAGTTGCGGGCTGAAATCTCCTCCTGGCTCATGGTAGGCCGTTCCTCCCTCGGGCGAACCGGGAACGGCCAGGGGGACATGTCCGACCGACCTGGGCCAGGGCCGCTCCGGATCTTTCTCCATCATGGCTGTCATCAGCTCACGCTGGGGCGTGAACTGCGTCGCCGTATGGGTGGCGGCTTGAAACTGTTGCCAATTATTCAGCGCGACACAGACCACGAGCACAGCGGCCACTCCCGTAACGATGCGTCGACCGGGAGCGAGAGCACCACATGCCGCGACCGCCAAAAGGAGCGGCATGAAATTCAAACTGTAGACAAACGTTTCCTCCCCGTAGAGCATGTGCAGCAGGACCTCGAATGCTAACATGCTCCCCAGCACGAGCCGGAACCGCAGGTGATGATCCAGCGTCACCAACCTCCATAACCCATTGAGGAGTAACCCCGACCACAGGATGACGGCCACGAGCCCGAGCGGGCCGCCCGAGCCGGGAGTGGAAAATTGAAAGGTCAGACGCTCCGAGAGGCGGAAGGCATCGGCGTTGGCCTGCGCATAGGCATCATCCTTCAGAAAACGAACGGTTGGTGCAACGAGGCTGTGAAATACAATCGAGGAGGCCACATTGGTGATGCCTCCTGCTTGGGGATGGTTCATGAAGGAGGCTTCCTCCCGCTGGCCGATAAAAAACGCCGCCGACGGAAAGATGACCTTCTGCACGCCCCACAGAATCACCACCAGGCACAGCGCATTGATGGAAAGCTGCACCGCCTGCTTCCAGGGCCATCGCGCCAGGCTGACGAGTAGTCCTGCCATCCAGTTTGTGACGGTGAAACTCAACGTCAGCGCGCTGGCCACCACGTAGACGCTCGCTCCGATTGGACGCCGCTCCGTATACAACAACAGCACGAGCGCCAGCATGATGGACAGAGAGCCCCAGGAATAGGAGGTGGGAACCGGCAGCCAGAACAGCGCCGATGCGCTGACGAGTCCCAGCAAGGTCAAGACGATCGCGTCCGGCTTCCGGCACCCGAGCAAACGGAACAGGACATAGAGCGTGCCGCCCCATAGCCCGCCAACCAGACTGCCGACCAGGAGCACGGCACGCAGCGGGCTGACGGACAATCCATGTTTGATCAGATAGACCGGGACAAAGGTCAGCAGAGAAAATAAGGGATGCACGGACGTCCGGTAGTGGTCGTCGTGCACGCGGGTCATGTTCGAGATTTCGCGCAGCGTATCTGCCTCGAACCAGAAATCCATCGACTGAAAGAGAAAGGACGGCATCGCTCGTGCGATCAGCAGGCAGGCGATCGCTACCGCCAGGGAAAAGAGGGCGGCACACATCCAGTCTGTTCGATCGAGCCCCGCAGGAATGGACGGCGGCTTTTGCGCCGGCGGCCCCTGCGTCTCGACGTGATGGTCGAACGCGCGAGTTTTGGCGCGAATAGGCTTGTGCAAAGTATGAGTGGCCCGTACCAGATCCATTCGACTCGGCATCCTGGTTCAAAAACAAAACATCCCTCGCGGTTTCAGCACGCTGTTGAGGGACGAACGATGTCAGCAAACACAACGGAAAGGCCCGTGGATCGGGCGGGAACGATCGATGAGACGCGGAGTGAGGGGAGTACGAGCGAAGGAGTGACTGTCTCATCTCGCCGTCGAAGGGACCGGCGTCTGTCCTGTCGACTGCACAGGTGTCGCTTTTATTCCTAGCAGACCGACCGGGTCAGATCAACCCTTGATGCCACAGAAAAGATGACCAACACTCTTTCTGTAGATTGAGGAAGCGCAGATTGCTTCAGTTTCAGGCACATCGTTCCACAATTGGACGGATGAGCGTGATTGAGGAGAATGAAGCGGGGCCATGAATGGAAGCTCAGTTCGCAGGTTTCGTTACCGCGCATGCCAGGCATATTGGGCAATCAGTACCACCAGCGCAAGGCACAATACCACCAGCGCGGCAAGACTCGAGACCAGCACCGAACAGCCTCGATACTGCCGGAAGGGTTCCCGACGCATATGCGGAAACCGCATGAGACAATAGGTCGTCACCGCGGCCCCGAAACCGACGATGGCAATCAACACCTGCGCAACGTCCATTGAAACTCCTTACGGAAACACCAGGGGAAACCCTACCCGCGAACAGGAGGAGCGTCAAGAATCCGGACGAAAGCCGACAGTGGTGGCTGCCCAGTCGGTATAATGAGAGCCACCCATGACAGCAATCGTCACAATTGGAACCAAGCGGCTGCGGCTCCGGCCATTTCAAACGACCGACGCAGAGGCCGTGCATCGTCTCGCCGGATCACAAGACGTGGCTGCCGGGACTTTCCTTCCACATCCAATGGATCGGCAGGCGGCCCAAGACTGGGTCACGGAACGTCTGAAGGATCAGGCGGCAGGAACGGGTGTAACCTTTGCCATCACCCTGCTGGAGAACGGCGAGCTCATCGGCTCCATCGGCATGGAGCTCATGCTCGTACATGAACAGGGACGACTGACGTATTGGCTGGGCCGTGACTATTGGAACCAAGGCTACGGAACTGAAGCGGTCATGGCTCTAGTCGAATACGGATTCAACAGTCTGAAACTGCATCGCATCTACGCGCCGCATTTTCATACCAATCCGGCTTCGGGACGCGTGTTACAGAAGGTAGGCATGACACACGAAGGCCGCCTGCGCGAACACTACCTTCGGTTCGGCCAGCGCGTTGACGTAGAGTTGTACGGAATGATCCGGAACGAATTTCTACGACTGAAAGTCGGCCAGAAAGGAATAGCCGATGACCATGGGTAGATTCTCGCACAGTCAGCGAAAAGCTCACGCCGGTCTGGCAAGGGCTGTGATCCGGCTCTCCCTCATAGCCACGGCAGCTCTACCCATTCCTGGATTCGCCCAAGAAGTAAGATCCCCCGACCATCGCTTCTCGCTGGAATTTGAAACAGGTGCCGTGTGGCAATCGCGAAATCAGATCCAGATCCCCGATAACAGCAATGGAACTCGCTTTGG
>ERZ724514.935-NODE-935-length-13062-cov-3.703467_pt1 | contig 13062 bp, 10 predicted proteins | sample MGYA00376047_ERZ724514 | MGnify/ENA primary metagenome ERZ724514 (study PRJEB28724, sample SAMN07190883) | activated sludge metagenome | isolation source: activated sludge of sewage treatment plant in Hong Hong | place: Hong Kong | collected 2016-03-17 ...
AAGCATTTGCATTGCTAAATCCATTTGGACACCTTTCTCTGTTGACAATGAAGGAGCACTCATTATTCCCATCAAGTAATTTGTAGCAATATCGCGGTCAACAATAACTTCACTACCTTTAGTTATAACTAATTTGGGTTCCACAACCGGTGCTGTGCCGACAGGCATTTTTCCCAATGTTGCTTTTATCTTATTCACTAAATCTACTTCGTTAACATCACCTACTACAACTAAGTAGCAACGCTTTTTTCCAATCACATTTTTGTAATGGCTAATAATATCTGCCAACGTTAATTTTTCAAGGCTTGCAACAGAGCCTTGCGGGTCTTTTGCATAGTTTCTGCCTTTGAATGTTTCTTCCATAGCAATGGAACTCAATGAACCATCAGCATCAGATTCACGTTGCTTTGCTCCGGATAATGCCTTTTCTTTTTCCAAATCAAACTCTTTTGAATCAAAAGCAGGATTCATTACAGCATCAGCAAAAAGATTCCACGACTCATTCCAATTTGGCTTAATACATGTCATACTCAGGTTGCCATAATCCAACCCTGATGACGATTCGAATGATGTACCAATTTTTTCGGCAGCATCATTAAAGGCAACTTTATCCAATTTTTTTGTGCCGCCATTCATAGCAATAGAAAATGCAAGACTCTCTACACCTTCTTTCTCTTTTGCATAATTAGCCGTTCCTCCTTTTACATATAACCGCACGCTAATAACTTCTTTTGGTGTATGGCGTAATATTAATTTCAGACCATCAACATTAACTTCTTTTGTTCCTTGTGCAAGGGCAACACCATGTAGTGATAACATAGCTGCACCAATTGCAAAATATTTATATAACTTATTCATAGTTCGATTTTTTTATTTTAAAATTTCATCAGCAGAATTAATTCCAAGAGACTCCTTCATTTTAGGATTTAAGAGCAGACCTGTAACAGAAGGTTTTCCTTTGATATATTTATCAACATATTCTGCAATATCTTTTCTGGTAACTTTCTTAATCATGTCATTGTAGGTCGTATAATAATCTATGCTGGCAGATGCCCACCAGAATGTAACAGTGTGCACATAGGCTGATGTTTTTTCCTTGTTATAAATATCATCCATAATGAGTTTATTCTTAGCTGTCTCCAACTGTTCGTCAGTAAAATAATCAGGTGCATCAAAACGATTTACCTGCTCCATGAGTTTCCCATAAAATGATTTTATCTTCATCGGATTAGGAACCATAAACAACTGAATAGGTCCTGTATAGCGACAAGTCTGATAACCTAAACCTGCCTGAAGTGCATAGCCACCATCAACCAATGTTTTCTGAAATTCAGAAGATGTCAATCCAAGAATAGTAGAAAACACATCTGCTGCATAAGTTGACTTAACATCATTTCTTGTATCAGGTCCATGAAATCCCATCATCATAATAGGCATTTTTGCATTTTTATCTACAGTCAGAAATTTTGATTGTCCAACTAAAGGGGCAAATTCCGGTATTGGCCATTTCTGAAATGGATCGAAATCACATGGTTTCCAATCACCGAACATTTTGTCCACCTTCTCAAAAACAGCATTATGTTCCACATCACCTGCAACCACTAAAATAGAGTTGTTTGGATAATAATATTTATCTTTAATTACATTCATCTTCTCAGGTGTTGCAGAAAGTATTACATCATGAATACCGATAGCATTTTTACGTACATAATTAGAACCCCACATTTGTCTGTTAAAATCCTGGTACAGAAAAAAGGCAGGACTTGATTCTGCACGTTGAAAATCACCATCAACAACAGGGTTTTCGTTTTTCATTTCCTGTTCAAGGAATAATGGATAACGGATAGCATTATTCATAAACTCAAGACCTTCATTAATGAGTTTGTTACTTAGTGTAAAAAAGTAGTTCACACGCTCTTCGGAGGTAGTACCATTAAATGATATACCGAGTTCATTAACTCTTTCAAGAAACTTTTCCTGAGATGGAATTGCCTTGTTTGCTTTAAAGAACATGTGTTCGTAAAGATGTGACAATCCATTGTAGGCAGAATCTTCTGTAAAGGATCCATTCTTTACACAAATTTCTATTGTCACTAATGGAACAGAGTTGTCTTCTATGACCAAGACCTCAAGTCCATTGCCCAACTTTTTCATATGAAAGTTAGCGGGAAGGTTTTTTTGTGCCATTGCTGTACCGGCTATAATAAGAGCAGTAGCAAAAGCTGTGATTTTTTTAAGCATAGTTATACATTTAATAAGTGGCTAAGAACGCTATTTCTTTTGCCTGTGATGGTTAAAAAAAAGTTATGTTATTTATTAAATTTAGTTGTTTATGGAATTCGCCACAATGAATTTCTGAACTTTAATGCCGGTATCAAAATATACCGTTGCTGTATAAACTCCTGATGAATAGTTTTTTACATCCAATGAGTAGCTGCGAATCAAGCTTCCGGGAGTAACGACTTTAACTACTTTTCCGGTAATGTCCTTTATCTCAATACGATTATATGGTGTTGAAGATTCTATAGCTACAAAATCAGAAGCAGGGTTTGGCATCATCTGCAGCTTAGAATGTGAAGTATTTAGTTCATTTAATCCTACAAAGGTAAAATCGCTTGTATAACGCGCCATAGCAAAATTATTGACCGTGCCAACAACGGCTAATCCGGCAAGAATAATTTTTGAATCAGGTTGCTGAATTGCAACAGCATTTGCTCCCGATGGGTTACCGAATGAGGTTATATTAAATCCTATCATATTGTTAAAAAGCAAATCGAGAGAACCTAAGGTATCGAAACGCATAGCTACAAAATCGCCAGCAGCACCTACATAACTTGAACCTGCACCTACCAGATAATCACCTTGAGGAACGATAGAAAAAATAATATCTGTTCCACCTAAATCAAAGAGAGAAATTCCATTTGCACCAAAGTTATTATCAATCTGACCATTATTTAAAAACCGCATCAGTACCATATCTGTATTAGATCCGGTTTGTGTTGTACCTCCTGCAACAATTTTTCCGTCAGGATTTATATAAATTGTATTGATGACTTCAGCCATCGAGCCTATGGTATAAATAGTCTTTCCATTTAAACCGAAATTCGCATCTAAAGTACCGTTGGTATTATACCTCACCATTGCATACGTTGATAGTGTCCGGCCTCCAAGAACAATCTTTTCTGTCCCCGGTTCAATTGCCAAAGCATTTGCCTGATCCCATTGTGTTCCTAATGGAGTTCTCACCTTACCGCTATTTCCAAATCCACCATCCAAAGTTCCATTTGTATTGTATCTTACAACAGCAAATTCGCCATTGGCTAACGTATCAAACGAAACACCACCCAAAACAATTTTTCCGGTGGATGGAACTATTGCTACTCCATAGGCAATATCAAATCCTAAATCCAATGCCGTTTGCACAATGCCGTTTGCACCAAACTGATTGTCTAATGCACCTGTTGATGTTAGTCTGGCCATGGCAAAATGTGAATAGGTTTGATTCTCAAGGTTACCGGCAACAATTATTTTACCATCATTTTGTATGGCAATTGAACGGGCTATACTGTTACCTGTGCCAATAGAAAAAGTAATCTTCCCTCCTGTTCCAAACTGATTATCAATTGTGCCATCAGCAAGATAGCGGGCAACTGCAAAGCGATTAAAAGTTCCATTGTTACTTTCGCCTGCAACAACAATTTTTCCATCTGACTGCACAGCTATTGCTCTTGCAACACAGGCAAAACTGTTAAATGATGTAGTTACTTTGCCATTTACTCCAAACGTAGAATCAATAATGCCGGGATACTGCATCTGAGCCATTGATTGTAATGTAAAAAAAGAAAGGCCTGTAATCAGGCAAGTGTGTAGAAATTTTCTCATTCTGAATGTTTTTACTTATGATGCAAATATATCATTTAGCCTGAATGACAATTATTAATTGTCTAATATTTCTAGAAAAATATTGACTAAAGTATTCTCAAAAAATCTGCTAAACTTTTACAAAACTTATTTAGCGAATTTAATGTCAATAAAATATAAAAAACAACCCTGCATAATTTAATTAAAACTGTAACTTTGAGCAATAAAATTTTGCACGTAAAATACTATGTCACAAGTTGAACTGAAGATGCCTAAAATGGGCGAAAGCGTTGCTGAGGCAACAATTACCAAATGGTTAAAAAAAGAAGGAGATCGCGTTGAACAGGATGAGCCAATTCTTGAAATTGCTACAGATAAAGTTGACTCCGAAGTACCTTCCACAGCAGCAGGAATATTAGTAAAACAATTATATAATGAAGGTGATGTAGTTGCCGTTGGAAAATCTATTGCTATCATTGGTGATTCTGCATCATCTGCAGCACCAACTCCTTCAGTACCTAAGGCAGAAGAAGTTAAAATTGCCGTTGCACCTGTAGTTGCAACACAATCTACTACCGCTGCTACTACTGCAGTAAGTGCATCTTCAAAATTCTATTCACCATTAGTAAGAAATATCGCACAACAGGAAAATGTTTCTTCAGCAGAGCTAGATGCAATTGCCGGAACCGGTGCAGAAGGTCGTGTTACAAAGAAAGATATTCTTCAATTTATTGAGAACAGAAAGTCCGGTAATGGTCAGATAGCACAAAATACATCAGCACCTGCTGTACAACCTGCAACAACACCACAACCTAAAGCACCTGCGGCTATACCTGTGACTGATGGAGATGTAGAGATTATTGAAATGGATAGAATGCGGAAGTTGATTGCAGACCACATGGTCATGTCAAAACACACCAGTCCGCATGTTACATCATTTGTAGAAGCCGATGTTACCAATATGGTATTGTGGCGTAATAAAGTTAAAAATGATTTTGAGAAAAGAGAGAAAGAAAAAATCACTTTCACTCCATTGTTTATAGAAGCAATTGTACGTGCAATAAAAGATTATCCAATGATTAACTGTTCACTTGACGGCACTAAAATACTTCTCAAGAAAAACATTAATATTGGTATGGCAACTGCATTACCCAGTGGCAACCTTATTGTGCCTGTGATAAAAAATGCTGACAGAATGAACCTTGTTGGTCTTACAAAATCAGTAAATGATTTGAGTGGCAGAGCGCGCAAAAATAAACTTTCACCTGATGAAATTGCAGGTGGAACTTTTACTTTGACCAATGTAGGTACGTTTGGAAATGTTATGGGTACACCCATTATCAATCAACCACAAGTGGCCATTATGGCAGCAGGAGCCATTCGTAAAAAACCTGCTGTAATTGAAACAGAATTTGGTGACACTATCGGTATTCGTCACATGATGTTTCTCTCATTGTCTTACGACCATCGTATCGTTGATGGAAGCCTTGGTGGTAGTTTTCTTCGAAAAGTAGCCGACTATCTTGAGCAGTTTGATGTTAACAGAAACTTATTATAAATTATTATGAGATTTTTATTTGTCATTATCCCATTACTTTGGCTGAATGTTGCAGTTGCACAGCAACCTAAAAAGCCGGTTAAAAAAGTTGTTTTAGGAAAAGATCAGGTTTCTGAAATGAAAAAAGCAGGTGCAGAATATTTTAAAAGTGATAACTATAAGTCAGCATTGCCCATCTACAAACAACTTCAGGAAAACGACCCTAGCAATACTGAGTTTAATTACAGGCTTGGCCAATGTTATTTAAACACCAATGTAAACAAAAAATTAGCAGCCGGTTTTCTGATTAAGGCTGCTGAAGGAAAAGACGTTCCAAAAGACGTTTATTATTATACCGGTCGTGCGCTTCTTATTCTTGAAGAAATTGATGATGCAGTAGATGCCTATGAGAAATTTAAAATAGCTCATGGCGGAAAAGTTAATGCAAAATTGAATCTTGAAAATAATGTGGAATGGTGTTATCACTTTCGTGATATGAAGAAAACCCCAATACAAGTAAGCTTTACTAATTTGGGTAAATTAGTTAATTCACCAAACAATGATTACAGACCTGTTTGTGATATGTTTGGCAACAATGTTTACTTCAGTTCCAATAGAAAAGGTAATATCGGAGCAATAGTTGATGGATATGGTGAAATAATTTCAGATGGTTATTTTACAAAAAAGGATACGGGTTATAGTAAAGCTAAAACACTTGGTACAGGTATCAATACTATGTATTATGAAGAACCTTTGCAATTAAATGCAAATGGTGATAAATTATTGATTTCTAAAGAAGGGGGCAGTATTTCTTCTCCATTATATACGTCAGAAATCAATGGAAAATCATTCGGGAAAGCAGTTGCAATAAATAAATTTCCGGCTTCAAAAGTTGATGGTGCCTGCATGACAGATGATGGAAATACGATTTATTTTTCTGCAGACCTTAAAGGTGGCAAAGGCGGAAAAGACATTTGGATGACAACTTTAAACAGTAAAAACGAATGGTCAGATCCGGTGAATCTTGGTGATGCAGTAAATACAAAATACGATGAAATAAACCCTTGGTTGTTTTTTGATAATCAGACTTTGTTTTTTGCATCTGAAGGTCACAACAGCATTGGTGGATTTGATATTTTTTTCAGTACCAAACCTCATGAATCTATGGATTGGAGTACTGCTAAAAATGTAGGCTATCCATTAAATACTACAGACGATGATAAATATTTTTCTTTAACATCCGATTGTAAAACAGGGTTTGTAAGTCAGACTACAGAACATGGTTCAGGAGAGTTAGATATTATAAAGTTTGTTTGCACCAACCCTATCATTAAACAAGAAAAAGTTGTTTGTGATTTTACTTTTTTAAAAGCTGATGGCACTTTTGCTCGTGATGCAAATTGTATGATCATCAGAAACGATACCGGTGAATCATCAGGAGTGAAAACAATAAACGGCTCAAACGGTAAACTCTATATTTATCTCAGCCCGGGTAATTATAAGGTTAAAGTTAAAGGTGTAAAATCCGGTCGTGCTGATGAAGATTTTATCATCACAGGTAACGAACCTAAAATGCAATTGGTAAAGACTTTTAAACTGACACCTCCCGTTAAAGAAGGAAAATAAAATGAATCTGAAACTACACAGACCACTTGCCTTTTTTGATCTTGAAACTACAGGAGTAGTTATCGGCATGGACAGAATTGTTGAATTGGGTATTTTAAAAATTCTCCCCGATGGAACTAAAACCAACAAAACCTGGCGTATCAATCCTGAAATGCACATTCCTGAAGTAGTCTCAAAAATTCATGGCATTTATGATAAAGATGTTGCAGACTGCCCTACTTTCAAAGAAATAGCAAACGATGTAAATCATTATCTCAACAATGTTGACCTGGCCGGATACAATTCAAACCGGTTTGATGTACCCTTATTAGTTGATGAATTTTTAAGAGCCGGTATTGAATTTGACATACGTGGACGCAAGTTAATTGATGTGCAGCACATCTTTCACAAAATGGAACAGCGCACCTTGAGTGCTGCATATAAATTCTACTGCAATCAGGAGTTAATTGATGCACATTCTGCAGAAGCCGATGTGAGAGCAACCTATGAAGTTCTGGAAGCACAACTGGAGCGTTATAGCGATCAGCTACAACCTGATGCTGCATTCCTTCACTCATTTTGCAACAACAGTAAAAATGTTGATTTGGCCGGACGTATAGTTTATGATGATAAAAAGCGCGAAGTATTCAATTTTGGAAAGTATAAAGGCCGCTTGGTAACAGATGTTTTTAAAACAGATCCGAGCTATTATGACTGGATGCTTAAGGGTGATTTCTCAAGAGATACCAAACAAGTTGTAACGGCATTACGTTTACGCGAAAGAGAAAACTAAATATATGTTTGACCTGTTTGATTAATTCTACTGACAAAAAAAATTGCAGGTAACATAAAAATCTGTACTTTTATACTGATGGGTTCCGAAAATAATTCAAATAAAAATAATCTCCCTGCTGTTTCTGCTTCAGGCAAAGACAGCAAAGTAGTTATTGACCTTGAAGCCGAGAAAAAAGAAATCAGTAAACGCTATCGGCATTTATTGAGGGCATGCAAATCCGATCTCGATAAAAAAGATAAAAAAATAATCAGGCTTGCATTTGATACTGCATTGGAAGCGCATAAAGAAATGCGAAGAAAATCCGGTGAACCATATATCTATCATCCAATTGCCGTTGCACAGATTGTTGCAGAAGAAATCGGTCTTCGTTCTGCCATCCCTGTAGTTTGCGCATTGTTGCATGACACTGTTGAAGATACCTATCTTACATTAGACGACATCAGAGATTTGTTTGGCCCTGTTGCAGAACAAATTATTGATGGACTGACAAAAATTGCAGGTGTTTTTGATCATTCAAGTTCATTACAGGCCGAGAATTTCAGAAAGATGCTTCTTACATTGAGCGTTGATGTAAGAGTAATTCTCATCAAACTTGCCGACCGGCTTCATAACATGCGCACGCTTGGAAGTATGGCACGTGACAAGCAACTGAAGATAGCTTCTGAAACTGCTTACCTCTACGCACCTTTGGCACATCGTCTTGGGCTTTATAATGTAAAAACAGAACTTGATGATCTGGCTTTGAAATATACAGAACCTGATATATATATAACCATTGCTGAAAAACTAAGAGACACTAAAAAAGAACGTGATAAATTTATCTCTGAATTTATTCATCCGATAAAAGATGAGTTGAATAAGCAAGGATTTAAATTTGAGATTAAAGGAAGGCCAAAATCCATTCACTCCATATGGGAGAAAATGAAAAAACAAGGTGTAACTTTTGAAGAAATATATGATCTATTTGCAATAAGAATAATTATTGATTCACCTCAAAGTCAGGAAAAAGCCGATTGCTGGAAAGTATATTCTATTGTTACGGATAGTTACCGTCCAAACCCTGACAGACTACGTGATTGGATTTCAACACCAAAATCGAATGGCTACGAGGCACTACACACCACAGTGATGAGTGATCAGGGTAAATGGGTTGAAGTACAGATTCGTTCACAAAGAATGAATGAAACTGCTGAAAAAGGTTTTGCTGCACATTGGAAATATAAAGAATCTTCGCAAGAGTCTGCTTTGGATGAATGGCTTACCCGCATAAGGGAAATGCTTGAAAACCCAGATAGCAATGCACTCGATTTTGTAGATGACTTCAAACTCAATCTCTTTGCAGATGAAATTTTTGTTTTTACTCCTAAAGGAGATTTAAAGACATTGCCTGTCAAAAGCACTGCATTAGATTTTGCTTATGAGATCCACACAGATATTGGCAGCAGATGTATAGGAGCTAAAGTAAACCACAAGTTAGCTCCCATTTCGCATACACTGAATAGTGGTGATCAGGTAGAAATTTTAACCTCCGACAAACAACGTCCAAAAGAAGACTGGCTGAGTTTTGTGATTACTGCAAAAGCTAAAGGCAGAATTAAATCAGCATTAAAGGATGAAAAAAGAATTCTTGGTGAACAAGGAAAAGAAATTTTTGACCGAAAAATAAAACACCTTAAAATTCCTGTAGCAGAAATCAACATGAACGACATTCTGCTTTATTACAAACTTCCGAATGTTTTAGAGTTATATTATCGCATAGCAATGGATGCAATTGATTTGAAGCAGTTGCGTGAAGCCGTAAACTATAAAGACCAGCGTGTGCGCAGTCAGCGGACAGCAGAGCCTACTTTAGAGGAGTTGGTAAAACAAGCACGCGGCTCAACCGATATGCTTGTCATTGGTGAAAACCTGAATAAAATTGATTATAAACTTTCGCCATGCTGCAACCCTATTCCCGGTGATGACGTTTTTGGTTTCATCACCATCAATGACGGAATAAAAATACATCGTGTCAACTGCCCCAATGCCATGCAGCTGATGAGCAACTTTGCTTACAGAATTGTAAAAGCTAAATGGACAGGTCAGGAGCAGCTTTCTGTCTTGGCCGGTATTAAAATAACAGGAATGGATGATGTTGGGGTTGTAAACAATATTACCAAGGTTATCTCAAGCGAATTAAAAGTGAACATGCGATCTATCTCTATCGAAAGTAATGAAGGTTTGTTTGAAGGAACCATCATGCTTTTTGTTCACGACACAGAACATCTGACCAAACTGATGAAAAAACTTTCCGCACTTAGCGGTATTCTGAATGTAACTCGAATTACTTAAATTATGTACGTACCTTTTGACCAATTACCGGACGACTCCCGCATCTGGATTTTTCAGTCGGATAGATTATTATCAGAAGAGGATATTGAAGCTATCAATCCAATTCTGAATTATTTTATTAGTGACTGGACAGCACATCAACAAACTTTAAGAGCCTCATTCACTTTTTTACATAATCATTTTCTGATCATTGGTGTTGATGAAAATATGGCAGTTGCCAGCGGATGTTCTCTCGATAAGGTTTTTCATGTAGTTCGTGCATGTGGTCAAAAAATCAATACTGACTTTTTAAATCGTCTTCGCATTGCTGAAATGACTCATCATACGATAACACTTCACACTGTTAAACAAATATTGGAAATTGCAGAAAACAGAAACAGCAATGAGCCATTGATGATATTCAGTAACATCATTGAAACAAAAAGTGAAATGAAAAACAATTGGCTTATACCGATTGAAAAATCATGGCTTGCACCCAAACTAAAATCAGCTAGTAAAATTTAAATTAATAAAATCAATTTATGAACTTTTTAATTAAACTCATAATCTCTACGCTGGCAGTAATGATGGTGTCATACATTCTGCCCGGTGTGCATGTTCAGAGTTTTGGCATTGCACTTATGGTAGCCTGTGTTTTAGCATTTTTAAATGCATTGATAAAACCAATACTTGTACTTTTCACACTGCCAATAACACTCATCACATTAGGTTTATTTTTATTGGTCATCAATGCAATTATCATTATCATAACAGACCGATTGATTGATGGATTTGAAGTAAGCAGTTTTGGCATTGCCTTGCTGTTCTCTTTGATATTAAGCATCGTTACTTCGGTAATGGAGTCGCTTGCCGGACAAAATCAAAGACAATAAAAAAACCGGCAACTTTTTAAACTGCCGGTCTTTGTGCTGTCGAACAAACAATCAGTTTCCTAAAAATTTAGAGATTTTCTCAAAATAAGCATTTTTATCGGTTGTAAAATTCTCTGCATTGGATGGCGAGTTTTTTACAACATAAGTTTCGCTGATGCCTTTAATTTGTTTTACATCTGTTGGGTTAATCAGATTATCCTGTGATGAAACAATAACCATAAGGGCTTTTATTCCTTTAGGCTTTTCCATTGCATACATAGGCTCGTGATTCTTATCAAATCCAAAAGGCATAACCACCTCTTTGCCTGTCTTATCTTTTATTTTTTTCTTCATTACTTCAAGACCAATCCAAGGGCCATCGGCAATCACCTTCTGTGTTTCTGTTCTGTTTGCACCAACACCAATTGAAAGGCCTGCGCCAATAGCCTTACCATACAAATTAAATTTTGTAATGGCACGCGACTTACGCAAATAATCACAAACAGCATTAAGGTCAACAATAAACTGCGGATAGATAAATAAATCCGGATCTATTTTAAAATCACTGCTGCTACCATAACCGCGATAGTCATACATGGCAACATTATATCCTGCACTTAAAAATGAATTGGCTATTTCAATATTATCAGCCATATTGCCATCACCACTGCCACTCATAATTATCCAGTTGGTAGATTTTTTAGGCAACTCAAAAAGCCATGCATTGAGAATAGCACCATCGGGAGTTTTAATTTTTTCTTCTTTATAAGTCATGCCGTACTTATCCGGAAGCACTTTATATTCCTTTGAAGGGTTTAGTGCCAATGCACCGGAAGCAAATACCGCCAAAGCGGCAACTAATGAAATTGATTTAAGCATCGTAATTTGATTGTTAAATTTAAGCTTCAAAAATAAGTACACTGTCCATCAAATAGTAATTAATTTTTTAACAATTCTTGCTTATTGATGCTGAAAAATTCAATAATTATTCAGTAATAAATCATTTCAAAATATTATTTTAACTCTTATTTTAAAGCTCATGATTCACAACAAAGCTATCTAACCGATTCAAAACAAGTATGAATAACTTAACGATAGCGATCCGGATAATCTGTAATAATGCCATTGACACCGCTATATTTCAGCTTTAAAAATACTTTGTCGTTATTCACCGTCCATGGAATAATTTTAATATTGTGCTGTTTACAATATTCTAAAGTCTTTGCTGTTGCAAGCACATACCAAGGACTGTAAATTGTTGTCACAAAACCAAGTTCATTAAAAAAAGCATCTACATCCCTGTTGGTTTCATTCAAAGCTGCCAACGTATATTCAGGGTAATCCTGATGTAAGATACGTAACACTTCAGGATCGAATGACTGCAATACGTATCTTTCTTTCTCGCTATATTGCTGCACAATCTTCATCACCAAATCAACAAACTGTTTTGTCTCCGGCTGAAATGTGCCTATCCAATTCTTCTTGCTTTTTAACTCAATGGAATAATAAGGCAACACGCCTTTTGTATTACAACAAAATGTATCCACCGTACTAATCACCTCTGAAAGCAATGGCTTACCTACAACCAATTTATGTTGTCCGGGAAACTTTGCATAAAACTTGCTGCCACAGTCATAGCTTTTCACCTGTTCATAAGGCATTTTATAAATACTGTAAGCTGCTCTTTTAAAATTTGGCAGCGGAGTGCTGTCAGGCATCAGACAGGTTTTGTTGTTTATCCAGGGCTCGTGCGAAACTACTACTTGTGAATCTGCTGTAACAACAACATCCAATTCTAGGTGAAGCACATTTAATTCAATTGCTTTTAAAAATGCAGGAATGGTATTTTCCGGCATCAGGCCACGGCAGCCGCGATGACCATATATTGTGAATGAAGAATCTTGAGCCATTGTTATTGAAGATAAAAAAAAGCAAAATACAAAAATCCAAAATCTCATTGCAAAACAAATCAATGTGTTAGGTAACCCTTGTGCCTAATTTATAGACAAAAATATAAATTCAACTTTGCTAGTTAAGATATTAATCTGTACTTTAGAAACGAAATTTTATTATGTAAGATT
>ERZ724514.936-NODE-936-length-13053-cov-4.458147_pt1 | contig 13053 bp, 14 predicted proteins | sample MGYA00376047_ERZ724514 | MGnify/ENA primary metagenome ERZ724514 (study PRJEB28724, sample SAMN07190883) | activated sludge metagenome | isolation source: activated sludge of sewage treatment plant in Hong Hong | place: Hong Kong | collected 2016-03-17 ...
TTCTATCCGTTGAACTACGGGACCTTGATACATTGCTGGCCTTGTTGCATTGCTAAACTGTTGTGCAACAATGTCATCCATGTAACAATGTAACAATGTCAGCAATGTCAAGCCGCAAATTTAGCCCATTTTTTCTTTTCCACCACCGATCCCCCTGCCGCCGAGTTCAATAATCTGCAGATCACCGATCTTGCCCCGGTCGAGGGTAAAGCGGACGAGGGTCTTGACCTTGTGCCAGCCTTCGTTGCCGCAGGCGCCCGGGTTGATGTGCAGAAAGCCCAGCGAGCGGTCGGGCATCACCTTCAGGATATGCGAATGGCCACTGATAAAAAGTCCGTCTCTGGGCGGGTCGGCCTGAAGGATGCTGCGCACGCGGGGATTGTAGCGGCCGGGATAGCCACCGATATGGGTCATGAAAACCGGCACACCATCGCACTCAAAACGCAGATCGAGCGGCATCTCGGCCCGGATTTCCTTGCCGTCGATGTTGCCGTACACGCCCCGCAACGGTTTGAACGCCTTCAGTCGGTCCATTACGGCCACATCCCCGAAATCGCCGGCATGCCACACCTCGTCGCATTCGGCGAAGTACTGGAACACCTTCTCGTCGAGAAAGGAATGGGTGTCGGAAAGCAGGCCTATTTTGGTCATGTCGTCAGTAGCGTCATTTCGTCATTGTCGCCATTCATCATTCATCATTCCTATTCCACCATCAAATTACACCCGCGCATTTCTGCCACATCGAGCCTCCCCAGCACCTCGAAGCGGCCGTCGGCATATACCTTGCCCACATCTTCGGTCTGGATAAAACAGCAGGTGTCGAGGTTGGCCAGGTCGATGGCATTGAGTACGCCGGTGCGCCCCGGTGCAACCGGACAAAAAGGATCATTGACCTCGGTCGCAACCATGAGCAGGGTGCCGGCGGGTGTAAAGATAGAACCGCCCGTCGCATACGCCTGGGAAAACAATTCGGTCATGCCGTATTCGGAATGTATGACCGGGAGGTTGAAGGCATCGCCGAGAACCTGGTGCAGTTCGGTGCGGGTCAGTTCGCGCCGCCGGCCCTTCATGCCGCCTGTCTCCATGACGACGATGCCGGAAAGGTCCATCGGGTGCCGTTCGGCAAAATCGAGCAGGGCAAAACTGACCCCAAGCAACACTGTCGGGATTTGTTTGTTTTTACAGTGTTGCAGCGCCGCTTGCAGGCGTTCCGGTTCGTGGAGGAAAAAACCGCTTTCGGGGAAGCGCGACTGCCGGATAAAATGATCGGCCATGGCCACGAGCGACGAGCCGCCGCGTTCCAGGTAGGAGGGCAGCAAGGCGAGGAAACACCAGTCCTGCGGATCGCCGTAGCGCTGCGCAAAGCCCTTGCGGGCGCTGGACAGGTAAAAGTCGAGGTCGCGCACGAGGTGTCGCGATGGCGTTTGTCCGGTCGTGGCGCTGCTGGTAAAGGTGGTTTGAGGCTGCCAGTCGCCGCTTTGTACAGTATGCGTTTTAAAAAAGCGGATCGGCAGGAAAGGGATGGAAGCGGGGTCGACGATGGTCCGGACATCGCGGCCAAGCAATTCCAGGTATCGGGAAAAAACGGGGTTGCAGACAGCCTGGTAGCGCAACACTGCAAGCGCCGCAGCGTCAAAGGTCTCCGCGTTCAAATCCGCCAGCAGTGGCAATAAATCTGCCCGATCCGGTGTTTGCATGTCTGATTTTTTTGCAATTTTGGCCACAAATTACAACCTGAACTTTCGCTATGAACAAATCAATCTATACCGGCGCAATTTTTCTGGCACTACTGGCGGCTATCCTGGTGCCCCAGTGCGTGAAGCCGCCGGATTACCCGGACGAGCCGGTCATCAAATTTTCGAGCATCTCCAAAACAACGATGAAACAGCTCCCGCTGGGCCCCGACAGTGTGCTGATCTCTTTCGAGTTTACCGACGGCGACGGCGATCTCGGCTCTATCAACGACGAACCCAATATTTATATTCAGGATGGCCGCGACGAGTTCAACCTCCCCCCCAACCAGTTGCCCTATATCCCGCCTCAAGGAGCCGGCAACGGCATCTCGGGCCTGATCTCGATTGTAGTGCCGAGTTCCTGCTGTATCTACAACGACCCCGGCGGCTTTGCGCTGGTGTGTGAAGATGCGCCGATTCTCTTTGATACGCTCACGTATGTTATCTGGATAAAAGACCAGGCAGGCCACGAAAGCAACAAGATCGAGACGCCGCCGATCGGGCTGATCTGCAAGTGACCTGGGGACCGATCGCGGGTTTGCCATGTTGTAAAGTTGACAGGCTTTCCTTTTTTCTGACAGGATTAACGATTAACTGGTTTTCTGACAGGATTAACAGGGTTAACAGGGTTAACAGGTTTAACAGGATTGACAGGTTTAACAGGATTGACAGGTTTAGAGGGGTTAACTGGTTACCCTTTTTCTGACAGGATTTTCGGCGGCGAAGCCGCCTCTTTTATCATGTTAATCCTGTCAATCATGCATTCATGTCAATCCTGTCAATCCTGTCAGAAAAATAGTTAATCCTGTCTGAAAATTTCAGTTCGCGTTAAAATGGAACCCGCCCCTTTGAATCCCCTCATTTGAAAAAACTAAAAATCGTTTTGCCGTAGTTCCGCACATCGACCAGGTGCGGATGGTTGAGAAAATCATGGTGGGGGTTGTGCTCCATCACAAACATACCGTCGGGGAGCAACAGGTCTTTTTCAAATATCTTGTCGGGGATGGTATCGATGGTCGGCAGGGTGTACGGCGGCCCGGCAAATATATAGTCGTATTGCTCCTTCGAAAATTCCATAAAGCGAAACACATCCATCTGGAATATCTTCAGGAAGGGTTCTATGCCCAGTTCCTGCGCCGTTTTGCGCACAAAACGGACCGCTCCGGGAAATTTGTCTACATAGGTCACGTCTTCGCAGCCGCGCGAAATGAATTCGTAACTGTGGCTGCCGGTACCGCCGAACAGGTCGAGCACCTTCGACGCTTCGAAGTCGATCTGGTTGTTCAGGATGTTGAACAGCGCTTCCTTGGCGTGGTCCATCGTCGGCCGGGTCGGCCAGCCGTCAGCCGGCGGATTGAAGCGCCGGCCCTTGAATTTTCCTCCTATTATTCTCATGGTCAAAGGGTTGTGGCAACGCTGAACAGGTCGAACCAGAAATGCTCCGGCAGGTTTCCCGACCCGGAGGGCAGACCTGACTGGGCAGGCAACGTCGCGAAACGGATGGTGCGGATATAGCGATCCAGCAGTTTGAAGGTCTCCGAATCCGCCTCGATATGCCCGCTTACCGTCAGTGCTACAGCCCCGGGATCGAGGCGAAACTGCTCGTAGGCCAGCAGGACAAAGTACAGCAGGTCGACCGGCTTGGCAAAGTCGAAAGCGTTGTAAAAGATGAGGTTTTGCCGGTCAAATACCGCGATTTGCACGACCTGGTTGCGCAGGTTGGCGCACACGCCGTATTCGCGCAGGGGCACAAGGTTGCGCCATGATTTCAGCAATGCAGTGGCCAGGTGTATCGGGCGTCCCGAGGGAAAATACTGGTCGCAGATATGGATCACATCGGGGTCTGCCGCATACACCAGAAAACATTCGAACTCCGGCAACACATCGTACCGGTACGCGTATTCCGCCGAAGGCAACAGCAATTTAAAATAGTCCGGCAGGTGGTCGGCGTCGAACATACGCCGCGGTACCAGGGTGGCATAGCGGTTAAATATGGCGTAGCGCACCTGCTGAAACGGCAGGGACAGGAGCGGCTCCGATCCGAAAATCATGCGCAGGCTCGTCCCGTTATCCGAGCCGTTGTACCCCGGCGGGGCGAAGTTCCAGGCCTTCAGTGCCTGAACGGCGCCGTTGCTGCCGGTGGCATACAGGGAAAAACCTTCCGATCCGACAAGCACGCTCAGAGAGCCCGCTGCCGCCGTACCGGCATCCAGTGCCGGATTGTGGAAATCGAACAAGTTTTTATCCATGCTGAAAAAAGAAAGGCCGGAAAACCGAAACCGGCAGCAAATATGCACAGTTTCGGGCTTCCGGCCTTCATTCCAGGCTGCTCAATTGTTCAACTCCTGGAAACAGCCGGTGCGGCGGCAGTGGAATCGCCGATTTTGCAGGAGCCATTGTAGCGGGCGCCTTCTTCCACCACCATCGTGCGGGCCGAAATATTGCCCTCGATGACCGCCGATTCCATCAGGTGCAACGCTTCCTTGACCACAACATCGCCCTTGATCTTGCCCTTGATGGCGGCGTCGCGCGCGTGGATGTTGCCCTGCACATAACTGGTGTCGCCCATTACAAAGCGCTTTTCCACCCTGACTTCACCGTGTATGGCGCCGTCGAGCCGGACGTTCTCCGCACAGGCGAATTTCCCTTCTATTACGGTGCCTTTGGCGATCACGGTGGTGGCTACGCCGTCCTTTTCACTGCCGTTCGACAGCGCAGTTGCCGCCGAAGCGGGCTTTTTTTCTTTTGTATTTGTTCCAAACATACAAACAGGAGGTTAGGATAACAATAGTTTGCTCACAGTATCCGGACCGAAGCCCGTACCACATCGTGTGTGATAAAGAATCGTGCCAAACTCGGGGTGCCGGCGACGGCATATCCCGCCGGTCGGCGTACCGGCAAATATGTATCTGCCTAAACCGGTTCTGCAGGAATCCCCCTCACGGACAATGCAAATATCGTATTTTTGCACCGAAAACCGCGCCTAAGCCTCTTTAAAATCTGATTATCAGTGTAATATGGATGTAATTATTTTAGCCATTGAATCTTCTTGCGACGATACCTCTGCTGCCGTGATCCGCAATGGCGAAGTGCTGTCCAATTGTATCGCCAACCAGGAGGCACACCGGCTTTATGGCGGCGTGGTACCCGAAGTGGCGTCGCGCGCGCATCAGGCCAATATGATACCCGTTGTCGACCTGGCCCTGAAAAAAGCCGGTGTGGCGAAGGCCTCGATCAATGCCGTCGCCTTTACGCGCGGTCCGGGACTGCTGGGGTCGCTGCTCGTCGGCACTTCTTTTGCCAAGGGCTTTGCGCTCAGCCGCGGACTTCCGCTTATCGAGGTCAACCACATGCAGGCGCACGTGCTGGCGCATTTTGCCGAAGACCCCAAACCGCACTTCCCTTTCCTCTGCCTGACGGTGAGCGGCGGCCATACCCAGATCGTGCTGGTGCGGGATTTTCTGGATATGGAGGTGATCGGCGAAACCCTCGACGACGCGGCGGGTGAAGCCTTCGACAAATCGGGCAAGTTGCTTGGCTTGGGCTATCCGGCAGGACCGCTCATCGACAAACACGCCGCCGCGGGGCAGGTGCGTTTTCCATTCCCCGAACCTGCCGTCCCGGAACTGAACTTCAGTTTCAGCGGACTGAAAACCAGCATTTTGTATTTTCTAAAAAAGGAAGTGGGCAACAACCCGGATTTTGTGCAGGAGAACCTGGACGACATCTGCGCTTCCATTCAGGACACGATTATTACCATCCTGCTGAAGAAACTCCGCAAGGCAGCGCGGCAAACCGGCATCCGCGAAATCGCCATTGCAGGTGGCGTGAGCGCCAATTCAGGACTGCGCCGCGCCCTGGAATCAATGGGTGAAAAAGAAGGCTGGACAACCTATGTCCCGGCCTTTCAGTACTGCACCGACAATGCAGGCATGATCGGCGTCACGGCGTATTACAAGTATCTGAAAGGAGAATTTTGCGGACAAGACGCTGCTCCTTTTGCGCGCTAGAGGGTGTCCGATACCGTCTCATCGACGATCCACTGCTCGTATTCGGTATTGGCGCGCACCTCGAAACGCAGGATACAGGGCACTTCATACGGATGTTGGGCCCGAACGGCTTCTTCCACCCGCCGTTCGAGCGCGGACTGCGTTTTTAAAACCGATACCCACTCGCCCTCGTGAACGATATCCTGATGCCACCAGTAGGCACTGGTGACGGGAAAGATATTGGCGCAGGCCACCAGGCGCCTTTTCACCAGAAATTCAGCGATACTTCGGGCGGTCTGCTCATCCGGATGGGTAATGTAAAACAGGAGGAACGGCATGATACTGTTGTCTTTTCAAGGAAGAAAAAATGTAGGCCGGGCGACGTTTGTGCATTGTTAACGCATGGCGAAGAAACTTATCGGCCAAAATGCTGTCAATACAGATAATTTTACGCGAAAATATCATTTCCCCGGCGTTTTCAGCGCCATTAAATTAATGTTACAACATGAAGAATTTCCTCCTCGCAGCCGGCGTGCTGCTTTTTTCCGGCGCCCTCCTCGCCGCCTTTAGTATCCGGGGAACCAATACCACACAGCCCCCTGCCGACACGCTCAAGTGGTACACCTGGGAAGAAGCCGTCGAGTTGAACAAAACCGCACCCAAAAAAATATTTGTCGACGTGTATACCGACTGGTGCGGCTGGTGCAAGCGCATGGACAAAAGCACATTTGCCGACTCCACCATCTCGGCGTATATGGCCGCCAATTTCTATCCCGTAAAACTGAACGCCGAGCAGAAGGGCGATATCGAATTCAACGGGCAGACCTTTAAGTACATGGAAACCGGCAATGGCCGCGGGGTGCATACCCTGGCCTATTCCTTGCTGGAGGGTGATATGCGCTACCCGAACTTTGTATATCTCAACGAAAAGTTCGAACGCATCATGATATCGCCGGGATATAAAGAGCCGAACGACATCATTAAGGAACTCAAGTTCGCTGCGGAAGAACAGTATTCCAAGACGACCTGGGAAAAGTATCGGGATGAAAATTGACCCGGGGGGCCTGTCATAAGTCGCGTTGCCTGCAGGGCGACGGAATCTTAGTGGTGGCACATGGGTAATACTTGCCGTTTTTTCGCAAAAAAACGGCAAGTATTACCCATGTGCCACCACCAGGTATATTGCATTTGGATCGACAAAGGGCAAAGCGACTTATAACACACGCACGTCTTTTTACCACTAAGCCTGTCGACTCCTGCAACTATATCTGGTTTTCCTAAAACCGCCTTATTAATTCCTCCAGGGCAGTTCCAGTACACGTTGCGCTGCCAGTTCGCCGAGGCGAATGCCTTCGTCACAGTCCATGCGGAAATGTACACCCAGCGGGATGCGCGAATAAGCGTCTTCACGAGCCAGTTCGGAGAACGAGGAAAGCGTACGCGGAGTTCCATTAAATTCCGAGCGGCTGAGGTGGCACTTGTCGGTAAACACGTAGGTACCCGGGTGCTTGCTGTTAAACTCAAAGAAGGAAGACAGGATTTTGGCGCCGGCGCCACCGAAACCCGAGTGCCCTGACGGGTAGGCCGGGAATCCGGGCGTCACGCCCTGGTAGCCAGCAACAGGGTTATTGAGAATCGGCAGCCAGTCTGCTGCATCGGGGTATTGCTGGGAAACGACCCGGCGTATGTACGACACAGGGCGCTCCACGTTGTACACATATTTGGATTGCCAGATGGCCACGCTGATGTCGTTGAGCGCCATTCCCATTTTGGCGTACATTTCAACAGATTCTTCGAGGTTGATGCCTTCATATTCCACCACCTGGTTGGCCACAGCGATCAATCGTGCCGGTGGCGAGAAAGTAAGCCCCAGGATATCATCGCTCCAGAACTCGCCCAGCCAGCGCTCTTCGTAGGCGCCGGGGCCGTTGTCCTTGATGTTTTTTACACGCGTATAGGCTTCCATTGCCTGCGAATAGAACAGCGACTGCTGGTTTTCACTGTAAGGTATGGGAGGGCGACAAAGTTGCTCCTCTTCTGACAGGGCAAAAGTGCGCACCTGTCCCCAGAAGGGAAACATGCCGTTCACAAAATCAGGAACAGTCGGCGCCCAGTAGCCGGGCCCCTGCGGGGCGTTGTACGGCGGTTGCGGGTTCAGGAACGCATTGTGCGCTTCCATATCTGTCTTTTCCCAGTCGTACATAGCCGCTGCCACCCGCAGTCCGCGCTCCACCGAACGGCTGAGTATCTCGGGTGATGTTTCCTGGGCGTACTGGTCGTAAAGTTGCAGGCGGGTCTGTTCGATACTCTGGAAAAGGTCGGAATACTGGTTCTCCATGTGGAAGAAGAACCTTTTCATCAGGTATGCATATACTTCGTTGACGACCGCAGGCCAGTAGTATTCCTCGGACTCATCGAATTCCGGGATAGCCAGACCGGGATAGAAATTGGCCAGGGAGTTGTAGCCGGGCATTCCGGGTACAACAGCCTCGTATGCGGCGTATCCGAGATAGCCCAAAGCGTGTGGAACCGGTCCGGGGCGATAGCCGACAGCATAGCGGTCAAGTTTCAAAAACACATCATTCCAGCGGAGCAGTACTGTATTGTCAAACTCCCGAACCAGCTTCCGGTTCTGCTCTACCTTGATATCTTTACAGGACTCGACAAATACGGCGCCAAATAAAACGGCAAAGAGGAGAAGAAACTTTGTGTGTCGAATTACTTTCATGAACTATAATATTTAGTTGTTTGTCAATAACAGATAATCAAAAGGCAGCCCAACCGGCAATTTCCGCAAAATACGCAGCCGGCAACACCTGTAAGATTACCCCGATTAAAATTGAGGCAAATATCATGCTAATTTCTGAGCATTATTGTATACCGGATGCGGGATTTTATTGCCCCGTACCGGAAAATTTTTACAGGGTAAAGATCGGAGCCGGGACCCAAAATTGTTCGTTCCAATATAAAAAAGCGGCGTTACACCAGTCGTGAACGCCGCTTTTCATATCCGATTCAATATCCGGACTAAGTCGTTGCCCCTTGCACCTGCGTGTTCTGGGCGTTCTCCCACTCATAGAGCCCCTCAATGGAGAGGTAACGTTCCCCTGTGTCATAATTGAAGCCGAGCACGCGCGCACCGGCGGGAATTTCGGTTAGTTTTCGGGCGATGGCGGCCAGCGTTGCGCCGGATGAGATGCCTCCGAATATGCCTTCTTCGACGGCAGCGCGCTTCGCAAACTCAAAAGCCTCATCTTTGGAAACCTGGATCACACCGTCGAGTATGTCGGTATGCAGGTTTTTGGGGATGAACCCTGCGCCGATTCCCTGGATCGGGTGCGGCCCAGGGGCGCCGCCGGAAATGACCGGACTGAGTTCGGGCTCCACGGCAAAGACCTTTAGTTTCGGAAAAACCCCTTTCAGCACTTCCGCCACGGCAGTGATGTGCCCGCCGGTGCCGACACCTGTGATCAGATAGTCGATGCCGTCGGGAAAATCCTTCAGGATCTCCTGTGCGGTCGTGGTTTTGTGAACGGCAATATTCGCCTCGTTTTCAAATTGCTGCGGCATCCAAGAATTGGGAATTTCCCCGAGCAGTTCGACGGCCCGCTCGATAGCGCCCTTCATGCCCTTTTCGCGGGGGGTGAGGTCGAATCTCGCGCCGTAGGCCGCCATCAGCCGGCGGCGCTCGACACTCATGCTTTCCGGCATCACCAGGATGAGCGGATATCCTTTGACGGCCGCCACAATAGCCAGGCCGATACCGGTATTGCCGCTGGTCGGCTCGATGATGACGCTGCCGGGCTTGAGTTCGCCGCGCTTTTCAGCATCTTCGATCATAGACAGCGCAATGCGGTCTTTGATGCTGCCACCCGGATTGGCGCGTTCCAGTTTGAGCCACACCTCGGCCTTGTTGCCAAACAGTCGGTTGATGCGTACGTGGGGCGTGTCGCCAATTGTTTCCAAAATGTTGTTCGCTTTCATGTAATAGAAATAAAGGTTGAAGATTGAAGGTTGGCAATTGATATTGGGATACTTAGATAACAAAACTTACCGGTTCGTCGAAAGGCCTGGTGCGCACTTTTACCTGCGACTGGTGGAGCACCACAGAATATGGCGGCACACTTTCGGTAAGCCAGCTGTTGCCGCCGATCACGGAATCGTGCCCGACTACCGTACTGCCGCCCAGAATGGTGCAGTTGGCGTACAGGATACAATTATCTTCTATGGTCGGGTGGCGCTTTTTGTTGGCCAGTGATTTTTCCACTTGTACCGCACCAAGCGTCACACCCTGGTAAAGTTTGACATTATTGCCAATGACGGCCGTCGCGCCGACGACCACCCCGGTGCCGTGATCGATGAAAAAGGAACGTCCGATTGTCGCCGCCGGGTGTATATCGATGCCCGTTTTGCCATGCAGGTATTCCGAAAAGACACGCGGCAGGAGCGGCGCCCCGAGCCGGTGTAACAGGTTCGCCATTCGATAGATCGCTATGGCCTGAAATCCGGGGTAAGTAGCCAGCACCTCCTCCAGGCAGGTCGCTGCCGGATCAAAATGAAGGATGGCGTTCGCATCTTCAAGCATAGCCTCGTGAACGCCCGGTAATTGCCCGAAAAAACCGTCCGCGATCTCTGAAGCCCTGGCATCCTTGTCCTGCACAAGCGGCACCAGTATTTTGATTAGCTCATGCCGCAATATGTTGTATTGAACACGTGCGGGCCTCGGACTATCGTCCAGCATGGGAAACAGAAAGCAAAAGAGGGCGTCTGCCAACCGATGTGCATCTATCCGGGCCGGCAACCGGGTGGCATATGTCTCCTGGGAGGCATCGAGTTTTTGAAAGAATTGATCCAGAACGGGTTTCATATGTGCGTTGCGAGCGTGAGCAGGGAATGGGTCTAAACAATATATCAATACAACAAAGAAGCAATGCAACAATGTAGCAATACAACAATGCACCTAACCACCAACTAAAAAGCGCCTTTCTCGAACAAGTCGGGAAAAGGCGCTTCAACAAGGGAGGTATTTGAAATATTGATCTTTAAGTCCAAATGCATACCGTTGTTGTCATCCTTTTCCTTGAGGGGGACAACAGCAACAACAAGTTCCGTTTGGAGCAGTTTTAATATGCATTTTGCGTATTTTTTGCAGGACAAACTTATCTGGTTAAACAATGAGATACAAGACGGGTTTAGATTTTTAACGAAAAAGTGATCTTTATTTTCTGTGGCAAACACTCCAAACAACCCTTCCACCACCGACCTTTGCCCGATACATCGCCAGCAACCACGCAACCCGAAACCTATCAAACCCGAAACCTTTTTAAACCTTCTCAATATGCAAGCATACCTTATCGACGGCATTCGCACCCCCATCGGCAACTTTGGCGGCAGCCTGGCGCCTGTACGCACCGACGACCTCGCCGCACATGTGATCCGGGAACTCCTGGCGCGGCATCCCGGTCTCGATCCGGCAGCTGTTGCCGATGTGATCCTGGGTTGCGCCAATCAGGCCGGCGAAGACAACCGCAATGTGGCGCGCATGGCCCTCCTTTTAGCGGGCCTGCCCTGGTCGGTGCCCGGCGAAACCGTCAACCGGCTTTGCGCCAGCGGCATGTCGGCAGTTATACATGCCCGGCGGGCCATACACGCGGGCGACGGCGATCTTTTCATCGCCGGCGGCGTCGAAGGTATGACCCGCGGCCCGTACGTCATCAGCAAAACGGCCAAACCCTTCGGAACGGACGCCCAGATGTACGATTCCAGTTTCGGGTGGCGGTTCATCAATCCCCGCATGCAGGCGCTTTACGGCACGGATGCCATGGGCATGACGGCTGAAAACCTGGCAGAACAATACAATATCAGTCGCGACGACCAGGACAGGTTTGCCGCATGGAGCCAGATGAAGGCAACGGCCGCGCGCGACAGCGGGCGCCTGGCAGAAGAGATCGCTCCGGTACAGGCGCCCAAAGGCAAGGGCGAATTCGTGCCCGTAGAACACGACGAGTTCATCAAACCCGGCACTACCACCGAAATACTGGGCAAACTCAAACCCGCTTTCAAAAAGGACGGCTCGGTCACCGCAGGCAACGCTTCCGGTCTCAACGACGGCGCCGCAGCGCTGCTTGTCGCCTCCGAAAACGGCCTGAAAAACCATAACCTGCGCCCGATTGCCCGCATCGTCAGTTCGGCAGTTGTTGGAGTAGAGCCGCGTATCATGGGTATCGGCCCGGTAGGCGCATCGCAGCAGGCCCTGACAAAAGCAGGGTTGACACTGAACGACATGTCAGTCATCGAACTCAACGAAGCATTTGCCGCGCAGGTGCTGGCCTGTACCCGCGCCCTGGGCATCGCCGATCAGGATGAGCGCCTGAATCCCAACGGCGGCGCCATCGCGCTGGGCCACCCGCTGGGTATGTCGGGCGCCCGCATCGTTTTATCCGCCGCACGTACCCTGCAGAAGAACGGGGGACAATACGCCCTGTGCACCATGTGCATCGGCGTCGGCCAGGGGTATGCGGTGGTCCTGGAAAGAGCATAAAGGCTGCGTCATTTCTTTATTCATCATTCTTTATTCATCATTCATCATTCATCATTCATCATTAAAGAAATGCCTCTGGTTGACCTTTCACATCTTATCGAACACGGCACGGTTACCTACAAAGGACTGCCGGCGCCCATCGTTTGTGATTACCTGAGCAGGGAAGAAAGCAGGCGCCTGTATGCGCCGGGCACGGAATTCCAGATCGCCAAGATCGAAATGGTCGCCAATACGGGCACCTATCTGGATTGTCCTTTTCACCGGTATGAAGAAGGCAAAGACTTGTCGGAGATTGGCCTGGAGCAGTTTGCCAACCTCCCAGCGGTAGTAGTACGCGTTGATTACAGACAAACCAGGGCCATAGATGCGTCTTTTTTCAGGGATATAGCGGTTAAGGGGAAAGCCGTGCTGGTGCAGACAAACTGGTCGGAACTTTGGGGTACGGATGCTTATTTTGAAAACAATCCCTATCTGACAGAGGCGGCGGCGATGCACCTGGCGGAATCGGGAGCAGTACTCGTTGGCATCGACTCGCACAATATAGACAACACACAGGGCAACACCCGCCCGGCGCATACGGTCTTGCTTGGCAAGGGCGTGCTGATTGTGGAACACCTCTGCAACCTGCACCAACTGCCCGGAGACGGGTTCCTGTTCAGCGCAGTACCGCCAAAATTCAAGGGCGTGGGCACCTTTCCGGTCCGCGCTTTTGCCACAATAAAGGAATAAGCATGGACACAAAAATCACAGTCCTCCGCGGCGACATCACCAAAATAGCGACAGACGCTAT
>ERZ724514.943-NODE-943-length-12975-cov-7.254721_pt1 | contig 12975 bp, 8 predicted proteins | sample MGYA00376047_ERZ724514 | MGnify/ENA primary metagenome ERZ724514 (study PRJEB28724, sample SAMN07190883) | activated sludge metagenome | isolation source: activated sludge of sewage treatment plant in Hong Hong | place: Hong Kong | collected 2016-03-17 ...
AAGACAAGGAGATCGCCCGGCTGGAAGCGGCCTACACCACCAACGTGGAGAAATCTGGCGTGCAGGTGATCAAGTCGCGCGCCGTGTTCGAGGACCCGCATACGCTGGTGCTCGACGGCGGCAGGAGGGTGCGCTCGAAGTATATCCTGATCGCCACGGGCGGCGCACCGAACCACGGCAAGGCCATTCCCGGCATCGAGCATGTCATCTCATCGAACGAAGCATTTCATCTACCCGAATTGCCGAAGCGTATCCTGATCCAGGGCGGTGGCTATATCGCGCTGGAGTTTGCGTGCATCTTCTCGGGCCTGGGTTCCCTCGTGACTGTGGTCTATCGCGGCGACAACATCCTGCGTGGCTTCGACGACGACGTCCGCGCCCATGTCCGCGATGAGATGGAGAAGAACGGCATTACCATCCTGACCGGTTGCACGGTCGACGGGATTGAGAAGCACGACGATTGGTACACGTCGCACCTGTCGAATGGCTCCAGCATCGCGTCCGACAAGGTGATGTTCGCCATCGGCCGTCACCCCGCCGTCGCAAATCTCGGGCTGGAGAAAGCCGGCGTCGCCATCAACCCGGATAACGGAGGCATCGTCGTCAACGAAGCCTCGCAGAGCTCGGTGCCACATATCTATGCGGTCGGCGACGTCACCCATCGCTTCAATCTGACGCCGGTAGCGATCCGTGAGGGCCACGCTTTCGCCGATACGGTTTTCGGCAAGCGGGCGGTCAAGGTCGATCACATCGATATTCCGACCGCCGTGTTCACGCAGCCCCAGGTCGGCACCGTGGGCCTCACCGAGGCGCAGGCGCGGGCGCAGTTCGCTATCGTTGATGTCTACAAGGCGGCGTTCCGCCCGTTGAAGGCGACGCTGTCCGGCAGCGAGTCGCGGGTGTTGATGAAACTGGTGGTTGACGCGGGGAGCGACCGCGTCGTGGGTTGCCATATCGTTGGATCGGACGCGGCCGAATTGGTTCAGGTCATCGCCATTGCCGTAAAGATGAAGGCTACCAAGGCGGACTTCGACGCCACTATGGCGCTGCACCCGACCTCCGCCGAGGAACTGGTGACTATGCGTACCCGCACTGCACGTTACGTGCGCGACGCGGCGGCTTAGAAAGCTCAATTTCGATCGATTGTGCAAATTCAGGCCGTTGGCGCGCGCGTTATGCGGCGCCGCTCAAAACGCACTTGACAATACGATTGTGATCATACCAAACTGGTCCTACCAGTATCGGTGAAAATCCAGCAACAGACTAACCTCGCCATCCGCAGCCGCTTGTAGTCGAGGAGCTGGATGCGGAAGTTCTGGCGAAGAAGATTGGGCCCACCATGGAAGTGGATTATTTGACTAGCCTGCCGCGACGCATCCACCTCATTGTGGATGAGGGGGCCAAAGCAGGAGCATCCCGGCCGGCTCTTACTGACGAGCGGGGCATCGTTTGGTCCTATCGGAGACTGATCGATACGATCGAGGCCGTTGCAGGTGACTTGGCGCGTCTAGGGATCCGTCCCGGTGATCGGGTCATGGTGGTGGGCGAGAACTCAATCGGCGCCATCGTCCTGATGTATGCGGCGAGCCGGCTTGATGCATGGGCAGTGATGACGAGCGCACGGCTCGGCCCGCACGAACTGGACGCCATTGAGGGTGATTGCAAGCCCAGACGCGTATTCTATACGCATGGAATATCGGCGGAAGCAGATGCTGCGGCGTGCCGGCGCGGCGCGGAAGCCGAAGCGTTCACGGGGATTGGAGCGATCAAGGTCGGTAAGTTGGAGGCGAGCGCCGTTCCCGAGGAGGTCTATGAGGATCCCGCCCGTCAGGTTGCAGTTCTCATCTACACGACGGGGACTACCGGTCGCCCGAAGGGAGTGATGCTCAGTCATCGCAACCTCGCTTACGTGGCGGGCCGGGGCAAAAGAACCAACACGCTCTTTCCCGAGGACGTCACGCTTTGCGTTATGCCGATCTCTCATTCGTACGGGTTGACGTTGCTGCAAGGTATGTTGTTTGTCGGCGCACACCTGCGGATCATGCCGAGGTTCTCTCTCACGCAAGCAATCGACGCCGTCGTGAATGGTTCGTTGACCGCCTTCAATGCCGTCCCTGCGATGTTGTCGCGGATCATCGCTTACGTCGATCAGAACAATATCAAGCTCACGCCCAATAACCTTCGTTATGTCTATACCGGAACGGCACCGCTCGATCTGTCTCTGCGACAGAGCGTCGAGCGAGTGTTCGGCGTGGTGCTTCATAATGGTTACGGGCTGACCGAGACGTCTCCGACCATCAGTCGGACGCTGTATGCCATGGGAAGCAACGAAATCAACATCGGACCGCCAATCCCGGGAATCGAAACCAAGATCGTCGGACCTGATGGGCGGGAAGTACCCGATGGCGAAGCGGGCGAACTGCTCGTTCGCGGGCCCAACGTGATGTTGGGGTATTATGGTCAGCCGGACATGACCGCGGAGGCGATCGATCGCGAAGGATATTTGAAAACCGGAGATATCGTCAGCCGGTCGCCGGGCGGCGAACTGGTGGTCCAAGGCCGGTCGAAGGAGCTAATTATCAGGTCCGGCTTCAACGTCTATCCGCCCGAAATCGAGGCTGTCCTCAATTCTCATCCGGCGGTTCTCAATTCCGCGGTAGTCGGGCGATCAATCGAGGGCAACGAGGAAATCATCGCTTTCGTTGAGCCGACCCCTGGAAGCACCATCGAAGTGGCCGAACTGCTCGCGCTCGTGGAGCGGCAGCTCGCACCATACAAGAAGCCGCAGCAGATCATTGTCTTGCCGCAACTTCCGGTAGCCCCGAACGGGAAGATTAGAAAGCACGACTTGAAAAAGCGCGCCGAGGAGTCGCTGTCAGCGGCTACCTCAGTTTAACGAATTATAGACCGGACGGACGGAAATGGTGACAAGTCGCGAGCAGATGTACCCCGATACAAAGTTGTTCATCGATGGATCCTGGCGCGATGGAACGAGCGGAAAGGTCGAGCCCATCCTGAATCCGGCGACGGGAAAATTGATCGGAACAGTTGCGCACGCGTCTATCCCCGATCTCGACGACGCACTTGAATCGGCCGTGCGCGGGTTCGAATTGTGGCGGAGGACGTCTTCCTTCGAGCGATACAAATTGATGCGTGGGGCTGCCGAAAAGCTCCGCGAGCGAGCCGCCTCAATCGCGCGTATCATGACGCTCGAGCAAGGCAAGCCGCTGGGCGAGGCGAAGATGGAGGTGTTGCTCGGCGCAGACATCATCGACTGGTTCGCGGAGGAGGCGCGTCGATCCTACGGTCGGACCATTCCGTCACGTTCCGGCGCCGTACAGCAGGTCGTGATCCGCGAGCCAGTTGGGCCTGTCGCCGCCTTCACGCCGTGGAATTTTCCGATCAACCAAGCCGTCAGAAAGATATCAGCTGCGATGGCGGCCGGGTGCTCCGTGATTCTGAAGGGACCCGAAGAAACGCCGGCAAGTTGTGCAGCTCTGGTCAATGCTTATGTCGATGCCGGCTTGCCCTCCGGTGTCCTCAATCTCGTTTTCGGTGTGCCGTCCGACATATCGGAATACTTGATTGCCCACCCTGTCATTCGCAAGATTTCGTTCACGGGTTCGACGCCAGTCGGGAAGCGGCTTGCGGCTCTCGCTGGAAGTCACATGAAGCGCGTTACGATGGAGCTAGGTGGACATGCGCCTGCGCTAGTCTTCGAGGACGCAGATGTCAAACAAGCGGCAAAATTGCTGTCCGCGGCAAAGTTCAGGAATGCCGGCCAGGTTTGTGTTTCTCCGACCCGGTTCATGGTCCATGAACGGGTCTACGACGACTTCGTTGAACAATTCACCGCTGCTGCCAAAGCTCTCGTCGTCGGGGACGGCCTCGACGAAGCGACCCAAATGGGACCACTAGCTAATCTCCGTCGAGTCGAGGCGATGGACGCGCTGGTCTCGGACGCCGTTCAGCGCGGCGCGCGCATCCGGACAGGTGGAAGGCGCCTGCGCAACGATGGCTTCTTCTTTCAACCGACGGTTCTGACGGACGTGCCTCTGGACTCGCGCATTATGAACGAGGAGCCATTCGGCCCTGTTGTGCCAATCGCGTCGTTCTCGACATTCGAGGATGCCATGGTCGAAGCGAATCGGCTCCCTTATGGCCTTGCTGCATATGCGTATACGAAGTCAGCGGCGACGATCGGCGCGCTCGGCTCGATCGTGGAGAGTGGAATGGTGTCGATCAACCACCAAGGCCTTGCCTTACCGGAGACTCCCTTCGGAGGAATCAAGGACTCCGGATACGGTTCGGAAGGTGGTACAGAAGCGATGGACGCGTATCTCAACACTAAGTTCCTGACCCAGATGCACGGTTAGCATGCGCGATCGGCAATGCTGATACGCCGTCGCGGAGCATGCGTCGCGCAGGTCAAACCTCGCGACGGTCCTTCGCCGCGCCAGACTCTAGGGCCCAAAGATCCAACGCCTAAAGCGAGTTAGCGAAGTGTTGTTGACCATCGACCGCGTTCAGATCGCGACGCCGGATGCCAAAAGTGCCGCGGAGATGTGGCGTCGCCGATTGGGGGCGGAACAAGTCTCTGCGGATCGGGTCCGGGGATTGGGCGCCAAACGAGTGACATTGCGTGCCGGGACCGGCGAGATTGAGTTGTTGGAGCCGGAAGGCAACGGCGTTGTCGCGGACGAACTGGCAAGACGCGGGCGATCTCATCTATTCGGCGCCGGCGCGACCTCACTCGACCCGCGTGCACTGGTGCATCATGCCACGTCGGTCGGAGTTGAGCATCAGCACGAAAATGGCCAGGATTTTCTCCGGTTCGAAATCGAGGGGAAGCCGGTCCATTTCGTAATCTCTCCCCCGCGTACGGTGGAGCCGACCGGCGGGATTGATTTCCTTTATGAGGTGACTTTGCTCGCGGCCGACCAGGCAGCCGCGGTAACGCGCTTCGCCGAAGTCTTTCGTCTTGATACACGGAATTTCGTGACGATTACCTCGGAGCTCTTTGGCTATACGGGCGTCCTCACTCTCTTCGCGCCTGATCGCCTCGACCGATTTGAAGTCATCACGCCGACGGACTTCACCAAGACGCTCGGCAGGTATCACGCCCGCCAAGGCTCGTCTTTCTATATGGCGTATGCCGAAAGCCGAGAGATCGGTCGCATCGAAAGATCGGCGAAGGCGGACGACGTGGGACACACGCTGGATCCGCGCGAGGAGAAGCGGAGCGGTCGAGATCCGGAGCAACTCTGGCTTCATCCTCCGGCCCTTGGCGGAATGATGCTAGGGCTATCGCGGCCGACGCTTGGTTGGCGCTGGTCGGGCCACCCTGAGAGGGTCGTGGCGTTAGTGCAATAGAAGCTCGATGGTGGATGCGTCGGGCTTATGTCGATTGCATCAGGCCGCGACTGACCCATCGGAAAAATATCCGATGACGAGGATACGATGAGCAAAATTAGGTTCACCGAACCAAATCGAGAAATCCTCGCGCGCCGAGATTCAATCATAAACGATCTAACCCGCCTTGTTGACCCCGCTGGGCTAATAACGTCGACGGACGAGTGTCGGGCTTATGAGACAGATGCGTTGACGGCCTATCGCAAGATGCCGCTCGCCGTCGTCCTACCGAAGACGACCGAAGAGGTGAGTGCCGTTTTGAAATACTGTCACGACACCGGCGTCAAGGTCGTGCCGCGCGGCGCAGGTACGTCTCTCGCCGGCGGGGCAATTCCGAGTGAAGACGCCGTCGTTCTCGGACTTTCAAAGATGAATCGGGTGCTCGCGGTCAACTACGATGACCGCTTCATCCGCGTCGAAGCGGGAGTCACAAATTTGAGCGTAACGGCGGTGGTGGCGGAGAACGGCTTCTTCTATGCGCCAGACCCTTCCTCTCAACTTGCCTGCACGATCGGAGGCAACATTGCCAACAACTCCGGAGGCGCGCATTGCCTGAAGTATGGAGTCACGACCAATAACCTCCTCGGCGTAAGGATGGTACTGATCGATGGATCGATCATCGATCTCGGCGGTGACTATCTCGATAGCGCTGGACTCGATCTGCTGGGCCTGGTCGTCGGCTCCGAGGGGCAGCTCGGGATAGTGACCGAAGCGACCCTCCGAATTCTGAAATCGGCCGAGGGAGCGCGCCCGGTTCTGTTCGGTTTCCCGTCTTGCGAGGGAGCGGGCAAGGCGGTTGCGGACGTCATTGCCGCCGGTATCATTCCCGTAGCCATCGAATACATGGACAAGGCCGCCATCGAGATCTGCGAGGCCTTCGCCAAGGCCGGCTATCCGCTCGATGTCGAGGCCCTTCTGATTGTAGAGGTCGAAGGGTCCGACGCCGAGATGGACGCGACGCTGGCGGACATCACCGCCATCGCTCGTGCGAATGGTGCGACGACAGTGCGCGAGAGCAGGTCGGCAATTGAGACGGCGGCAATCTGGAAGGGGCGGAAGTCGGCTTTCGGTGCGACCGGGCGAGTCGCTGACTATTTGTGCATGGACGGCACGGTGCCGACCGGCAAGCTGTCGTACGTTTTGGCGGAGATCTCCAAGATCGTACAGCGACACGGATTGCGTGTCGCGAATGTTTTCCATGCCGGTGACGGCAACATGCATCCGCTCATCCTCTACAACGCGAACGATCCGTCGCAGCAGTCGAAGGCGGAAGCAGCGGGAGATGACATTCTCAGGCTCTGCGTTGAAGTTGGTGGGTGCCTGACGGGCGAGCACGGTGTCGGTATCGAGAAGCGTGATCTAATGCGCTGCCAGTTTGACGATGCCGATCTGGCTCAACAGATTCGGGTGCGCGCCGCGTTCGATCCGCGATGGCTGCTCAATACGGATAAGGTGTTTCCCCTCGATTTTCGATGTCAAGGTTAGGGTGACGGGAGTGTGATGACCGATTGCTATAAGCCGCGCGACGAGTGCGGACTGTCGTCTGCCATCAAGGATGCGGCTACAGCAAAGATGCCTCTCGTCGTGCGCGGCGCCGGCTCCAAGTCGGCGATGGGCCGACCGCTGGGTGGATACGCCATGTCTCTAACGACCGAGCGCATGAGGGGAGTCTCGCTTTACGAGCCGACAGAGCTCGTGATCGGTGCTTTGCCTGGAACGCCGGTTTCCGAGATCGATCGGATGCTCGCCAAGCACAACCAGATGCTTCCGTTCGAGCCGATGGATCATCGTGTGTTGTTCGGGACGAGCGCAGAGCCGACAATCGGAGGTATTGTCGCCGGGAATGTTTCGGGTCCGCGTCGTGTCGCGGTCGGAGCTTGTCGCGACAGCCTGATCGGCGTTCGCTTGGTCACGGGCCGCGGAGACATCGTGAAATCCGGCGGGCGCGTAATGAAAAACGTCACCGGACTCGATTTAGTCAAGCTGAACTGCGGTGCGTGGGGTACGCTCGGCGTTTTGACCGAGGTCATCTTCAAAGTGTTGCCGAAGCCGGCGCGTTCCCTATCGGTGGGATTGGGCGGCATGAACGACACGACAGCGATTGCAGCGCTCACCGCAGCGCTCGGGTCGTCTTTCGCGGTGTCGGCGGCAGCGCATATTCCGGCGAGTATTGGGTCGGACTCGACTACGATCGTTCGACTCGAGGGTTCTGACGGCTCGGTAGCATATGGTGCCCGTGAGCTTGCCAAGCTGTGGCGCTCCTTTGGTAGGGCCGAGCTGATCGAAGGGGATGAAAGCGCGAACCTGTGGTTGCGCGTGCGCGACGCGCACTGGCTGGCTCAGCCAATGGATCGTTCCATTTGGCGGTTGTCCTTGGCCCCCTCCAAAGCGCCGCATGTTCTTGCCGACATCCGGCAAAAACTCGGCGTGCGCTATTTCTTCGACTGGGGCGGTGGTCTCGTGTGGCTCGCGGTCGTGGGCGCTGACGATGCGGGAGCGTCGGTCGTTCGGGAAGCTATGGTCAATACCGGTGGGCACGCCACACTCGTACGGGCTTCATCGGAGATTCGCCGCAGGATCGATGTGTTCGAGCCGCTTCCTCCTGCGGTGCTCAAGTTGACGCAGGAAATCAAGAAATCTTTCGATCCTGACCGCGTTCTAAATTTCGGCAGGATGTACGCCGGTATCTGAGGCGAGGCGGACTGGTATGCAAACAAACTTCTCGCTGACGGCCTTGGCCGATGCACATGTAAGCGAGTCAGAAAAAATCCTCCGTGCCTGTGTGCATTGCGGCTTTTGTACTGCGACATGCCCGACATATCTGCTTCTTGGTGACGAAGCGGACAGTCCGCGCGGGCGCATCTATCTGATCAAGGACATGTTGGAGGAGGAAAAGCCGGCGACCCCTCAGGTCGTCGAGCATATCGATCGATGTCTGACGTGTCTTTCCTGCATGACGACCTGTCCGTCCGGCGTGCACTACATGCACCTGGTCGATCACGCGCGAGCCCATATCGCCCGAACCTATACGCGTCCTCTGCCTGATCGGTTGCTTCGAGGCATGTTGGCGAAGGTGCTGCCGTTTCCGGGCCGACTTAGGTTGGCTTTACGCGTGGCTACCGTGAGCAGGCCGATCAGAAAGTGGCTCGCCAATCTTCCCGGCGGCGCGCAACTCGCCGCGATGATTGAACTTTCGTCGTCATTCAAGCGAAGAAGGCCGACCCGAAGGTTACCGGGCGCGACCGTCGATAGGCCGCGCGGTCGGGTTGCGCTTCTGAGCGGATGTGCCCAGCAGGTCCTCGGCCAGAACATCAACGAGGCTGCAATCCGGTTGTTGACGCGTCACGGTATCGAAGTAGTTCAACCGATCGACGAAGGGTGCTGCGGAGCTCTCGTGCAGCACTTGGGATACGAAAGTCGGGCGCTGGATGCGGCTCGACACAACGTGGATGTATGGACACGCGAAATCGAGAACGGCGGCCTCGACGCCATCGTGGTTACGACGTCCGGTTGCGGAACGGTCATTAAAGATTATGGCTTCCTACTTCGCAACGATAACGCCTACGCTCAGAAAGCCGTACGGATCTCGGCTCTAGCGCGGGACATCACAGAATTCTTGCATGAATTACCGCTTCAAGACGGTGTTCGGACTACCGGCCAGGTCGTGGCTTACCATTCGGCATGCTCGATGCAGCATGGACAGCAGGTTAGAGATCAGCCGAAGTCACTTTTGAGGCGAATGGGGTTTGTAGTGAGAGAAGTACCGGAAGGCCACATATGTTGCGGCTCCGCCGGAACATACAACGTACTGCAGCCTGAGATCGCCAATCGACTGCGCGCACGAAAGGTCACCAACATTGAGAAGGTCAAACCGCAAATCATTGCGAGTGGAAATCTCGGCTGCATAACGCAGATTGGTGCTGGAACACGCATTCCAGTCGTCCACACGGTGGAGTTGGTCGATTGGGCGATGGGCGGCCCGTTGCCTGACGTCCTAAAGGGGTGCTTGGGCTAGGTGCGGACAAGCGACCGCTCTGACGTCCTAGTTTGGATTGCCATTTCCGTCCATCGCGGCTTCGATTGCCTTATTGGCTGCTGTCTCATCATACAGATGGCAGGCGATCTGCCGATTGCCGTGCAACCGCAGCGGCGGAATTTCGCGGCTGCAGACCGGCATGGCGGACTGACAGCGAGGGTGAAATGGACAGCCGGGCGGGGGGGTGGCGACGCTCGGCACCTCGCCCTGAAGGAGCACGTGATCGCGGGCGCGCTCGATTTGCGGGTCCGGCACCGCTACCGCATCGAGAAGAATGCGCGTGTAGGGATGGAGCGGTTCGCCGTAGAGGTCGTCGCGCGTCGCGATCTCGACGATGCGTCCGAGATACATCACTGCGACCCGATCGCTCATGTGTCGGACGACGCCGAGGTCGTGCGAGATGAACAGATAGGACAAGCCGAACTGCTCCTTGAGGTCGGAAAACAAGTTCAGAACCTGGGCCTGCACTGAGACGTCGAGAGCTGAGACCGGCTCATCACAGATGAGCAGTTTCGGACGCAGTGACAGGGCGCGCGCGATGGCGACCCGCTGACGCTGGCCGCCGCTGAGTTGGTGCGGATAGCGGTCGAGGAAGCGAGTACCCATTCCGACCGTATCTAGGAGTTCGGCAGCCTTCGCGCGGCGCTCGTGGCCCGATCTGCCGACGCCCTGAATCGCCATCGGTTCGGCGATCAGGTCGGCGATTGTCATGCGGGGATTTAGCGACCCGAACGGATCCTGGTAGATGATCTGCATCTCACGCCTTAGCGGTCGCATCTGGCGATGACTGAAGCCCGTGATATCGCGTCCGTCGAACACGACCCGGCCGCCGCTCGGCGGCGTCAGTTGTAGTATGGCCATGGCCGTGGTGGATTTGCCGCAACCGCTTTCGCCGACGAGCGAGAGAGTTTCGCCGCGCTGGAGTGTGAGGGATATGCCCTTGACAGCTCGAACGGAGGGGGCGCCCGTTACGCCGAAAGAGGTTGTGCTTGCATAGTCGACGCACAGGTCCGAGACCTCGAGAATATTCGTTGCTACGTCGTTCATAGCGGATTCCAGCACGCGAACAGATGGCCGTTCCGTGTGCGTTCGTCGCCGCTAAGCGGAGGGCGTTCGTCGCACCGTTCGGTCCGACGTGGGCAGCGCGGTGCGAAGGCGCAGCCCCCGGTTCCGTCGGAGGGGGCGGGTGGCTGCCCAGCGATCGACTCGAGCCGATGAGCGATCGGACCGACGATCTTGGGCACGGAGGCGAGGAGGGCGTGCGTATAAGGATGGCGCCCATCGCGATAGAGGTCGTCGGCCGCCGCTGTCTCGACGATGCGGCCGGCATACATCACGTTGACCCAGTCGGCGTAGCGCGCCACGACGCCGAGATCGTGCGTGATGAGAAGCAGCGCCCCGCCCAATCCGCGGGTAAGGTCAGTGAGAAGCGTCAAAATCTGCGCCTGCACGGTGACGTCGAGTGCTGTCGTCGGCTCGTCCGCGATGATGAGTCTTGGCTCGCAGGAGATCGCGATAGCAACCATGACACGCTGGCGCATACCCCCACTGAGCTGGTGAGGATAGGCCTCGGCTTTGGTCTCTGCATCCGGGATGCGGACCTTCTTGAGAAGGTAGATCGCCTGCGCTTTGGCGGCGCTCCAGGACATCCGGCGATGACGCACCAGCGGCTCGGCGATCTGGCGCCAGATGCGCAGGCTTGGGTTCAGCGCTGTCATCGGCTCCTGGAAAACGATGCCGACCTCGTTGCCTCGGATGTCCCTGATCTGTTTTGGTGACTGCGTCTGCATATCACGGCCGGAGAGGCGTATTTCGCCGGCCGTGATCTTGATCGGTGGCATTGGCAGTAGATGGGTGAGCGACATCGCGGTGATGCTCTTGCCCGCGCCGCTTTCGCCTACGAGCGCCACGACCTGGCCTGAATAGGCCCGGAACGAAACGTCTGCGACAGCACTCAGCTCCGTCTTGCCCGACCAGATGCCCACGCAGAGCCCGCGTACATCCAGTATCGGGGGCCCCGACATTTCCAAAGTTCCGTGCATCGATCAGAAGCCCATCGACTTCTTTAGATCCTGATCGATCCAAGCGCGCGCCCAGACCGGCGCATCACGCCGAGCGGAGACCGAAATCTCACCATAGTAATTCTTGACCCACGGCCACCATACCGTGAACGAGCGCGGCCTGGGCAGAAACAGGAATGGCGCTCGCGCGGTCATCTCATTGGTGAGCGCGGCGACGCCCTTCTTGACCTTGTCCGGGTCCCTCTCCTGCTGGATGGTGTCGAGTGCCGCATCGACCTTCGGGTCGTTGACGCGGGCCGAATTCCAGACGGAAGAGGACCGGTACAGTTTCTCGATTGAGGCCGTCGGATTGCTCATGCCTGCGAAATGCCAATAGCCGGGGCCGTGCTTGCCGGATGTCATCAGACTGAGGAACGCCCCATACTCCTTTGGCTCGATGATCATCTTTACACCGATTGCCGACAGATATCCGGCTACAATCTGTGCCTTCTTCAATTGGTCAGCGAAGGTCGGAACTTGAGCCTTGAACTCGAAACCATTCGCAAGACCCGCTTCGGCTAGGAGTTTCTTGGCCTTGGCCGGATTGTATTGGAGAACCTCCCGTGCCTCCTCCGACATCTTTTCGGCCGGCGTGAAATAGCCTTCCCAAGTTTCATCCAATGGCAGGTGTGGGAAATCAGCGTGGCCGCCATAGATCTGCTTCGAGATGGCGGCCCGGTCGACCGCGAGATTCAAGGCGAGACGCACCTTCGGGTTGTCGAAGGGTGGTGCATCGACCCGCATTGCCAGTGCCTCACCCGCATAGTCGGGGTGTTCGACGACTTTGATTTTATCTCGGATCGGTGCCAGCGATTTGAGCTCGTCCCAGCTAATATTCGTCATGACATCGATCTTGCCAGTGCGGAAGGCGGCTAGGCGTGTCTGTGAATCCGCGATCGTCCGCATCACAAGGTTATCGACGAATGGGATCTTGTAAGGTTTGCCGTCGATCGTCTCGCGGTCCCAGTACTCCTTGTTAGCCTGATAATCCCCGAAGGCCCCGGCCTCATACCGCGTCAGCCGGAAGGGACCTGTGCCGCAGGCATTCTGCCAGTTGCCAGCGCCGCCGTTGGGAGCCTCCGTAATCTCTTTGGGATAGATGCCGGCGTAGTAGCCGTAGCCGAGACGGTATTTCCACTCCGAGTTGTACTCCTTTAGGAAGAAGGTCACTTGGTGCGGTCCCGTCTCCTCGGCCCTGTCGATGAAGGAAAAAAAGACTTTGTTCGCCTTCGGACTAGCGACGAGACGGTTATACGCGAACACGACGTCTTTGGCGGTAAAGTCGCGCGCTTCCATGATGCCTTTGCAGGCCTGCCATTTCACGTTCTTGCGCAGGTTGACAACGATTGAGAGCGGTTTGTCGACGACCTCCCAGCTCTCTGCGAGTTCGCCGCGCAGCACGTCGTCGGAGAGCCAGGCCTCGCTGAAAAAGTTGTTCTTTCCGCCGCCACGTACGCCCTTGCTTAG
>ERZ724514.959-NODE-959-length-12866-cov-6.223246_pt1 | contig 12866 bp, 12 predicted proteins | sample MGYA00376047_ERZ724514 | MGnify/ENA primary metagenome ERZ724514 (study PRJEB28724, sample SAMN07190883) | activated sludge metagenome | isolation source: activated sludge of sewage treatment plant in Hong Hong | place: Hong Kong | collected 2016-03-17 ...
CCTGGGCGGCCACCCCTACCGCGCCGCCGCGCGCATGGAGACCGTGCTGACCGCGGGCGCGATCGGCTCGCCGACCATCCTGCAGCGCTCGGGCATCGGGCCCGCCACGCTGCTGCAGCAACACGGCGTGCCGCTGGTGCATGACCTGCCGGGCGTTGGCGGCAACCTTCAGGACCACCTGCAGTTGCGCATGATCTTCAAGGTCTTCGGCATCACGACCCTCAACCAGAGCGCCAACAGCCTGTGGGGCAAGGCGCTGATGGCGCTCGAATACGCGCTGTTCCGTACCGGGCCGCTGTCGATGGCCCCCAGCCAGCTCGGCGGCTTCTTCCGTTCCGCACCCGATGTGGCGACGCCGGATCTCGAATTCCACGTGCAGCCACTGTCGCTGGACAAGTTTGGCGACCCGCTGCACCGTTTTCCGGCGTTCACCGCCAGCGTATGCCACCTGCGGCCCAGCTCGCGCGGCCATGTGCATATCCGCGACCGCGACCCGGCCACGGCACCGGCCATCGCCCCGAACTACCTGTCGACCGATCACGACCGCCAAGTCGCCGCGCGCGCCCTGCGCCTGACCCGACACGTCGTCGCCCAGCCAGCCCTGGCCGGCTACCGACCCGAGGAACACCTGCCCGGCACGCAGTTCCAGAGCGACGAGGAGCTCGCCCTTGCCGCCGGCAATATCGGTACCACCATCTTCCACCCGACCTGCACCTGTGCCATGGGCCGCGCCGACGATGCCGGCGCCGTGGTCGACCACGAGCTGCGGGTGCGCGGCATCGACCGCCTGCGGGTGGTGGACGCTTCGGTGATGCCCACGATTACCTCGGGCAATACCAATACGCCGACCATCATGATCGCCGAGCGCGGCGCGGAGTTGATACTCGCTGCAGGGAAGTCCGCGGCATGACGCAGACATTGATCGACTACGGCGGCGGCATCCACGCCTTCGATGCCGGCTATTTCCGCCCGCTCATGGCGGCGATCCACCTGATCGAAAGCGAGGGCCGCGTCGCCTTCGTGGACACGGCGAACTACGAGGTAATGCCGCGTGCGCTGGCCGCGCTGGAGTCGCTCGGCCGTGGACTCGACAGCGTCGACTACGTGATCCTCACGCACATCCACCTCGACCATGCCGGCGGCGCCGGCGTGATGATGGAGGCGTTCCCCAATGCGCGCCTCGTCGTGCACCCGCGCGGCGCGCGCCACATGGCCGAACCATCCAGGCTTATGGCCGGCGTCGAGGGCGTGTATGGCCGCGAGCGGGCGCGCCGGATGTACGGCGACCTGGTTCCAGTTCCCGCCAATCGCATCATCGAGGCGCACGACACTACCCTGCTGCAACTCGGCTCGCGTGACTTGCTGTGCATCGACGCGCCCGGCCACGCCCGCCACCACATCGCCATCGTCGACCGGCAGACGTCGGGAGTCTTCACCGGCGACACGTTCGGAATTTCCTACCGCGAACTCGCCGTCGACGGTCGCCCGCTGATCTTTCCCTCGTCAACGCCGGTGCAGTTCGATCCGGATGACCTGCGCGCCTCGATCGAACGCATCCTGTCGTTTTCACCGGAAGCCGTCTATCTGACGCATTTCGGCCGGCTTGCGCCCCCTGCCGAGCTTGGCCGTGAAGTACTGCGCCTGCTCGACCGCTACGTCGACATCGCGCTCGCAGCTGCACCCTTGGAAGACAAGGTGACGGCGATCCGCGACGGGCTGACCCGGCTGTTGCTCGACGAGGCGCGTCGCCATGGAACCCTGCTTTCAGACCAGGCCGTTCTCGACATCTGGCACCTGGACCTGGAACTCAACGCCCAAGGCCTCGCCGTCTGGCTCGAATCGCAGGCCGACGGCTGAGCCCACCCAGCCCGTCGCCCCACCGGCGCCCGGCTGACAAAAAAGGCCGTTAAATCAACGCCGGAAGGCTGCGACGCTTTGTCGCAGCGCAGCACGGAAACCCCTATCAGGACTGAGTTTTCTTGTCCTGAATCAATTACGCGGACACCCCCTCCCGGCTATCTTCCCGCCATTAGTTTTGGGGAAGTTTGTTCCAACCGCGCCGACGGCGCAAAAAGAGCGAGGGCAAAGAAATGGCGAACAATGACGACGACGTTCCTTTCATGCAGAAACTGTTGGACAACCACTTTCTGCTCCTGTTTCTGGGAGTGGCGTCTCCAGGGCTCCTCTACATCCTGTGGGGAATCGTCGACATCATGAGCGTACCGCTCGCCAAGTAAGCATTCAATCAAGGGGAGACACCTATGAGCGCAATCCTGCCGCCCTCGGAGCGGTTGTGGTGGAAGTCACCGATCGGAGGCCAGGAATGGGCCTGGATCGGCATTGCCTTCGTCTGGGCCATGATCATGTTCTTCATGATGATCTACTGGCACATCAACGGTAAGCAGAACCTGTCCAACGAGGTTTACAAGACCACGACGGAGATGTTCACCGCCAAGACGGAAGCCTTCGTCAAGGAAAACACCATCCGCACGGAAACTGCCCAGAACATCCCGGTGGCGAAGCCCAATGCCAAGGGCGAAGCCTTCCTGATGGGCCGCCTGTGGGCCTGGTACCCGATCCTCGAACTGGAGGCGGGCAAGACCTACAAGATCCACCTGTCGTCGATCGACTACAACCACGGCTTCTCGCTGCAACCGACCAACATCAACATCCAGGTCGTTCCCGGCTATGAGCACGTGGTGAAGATGACGCCGACCAAGGCGGGCACCTATGCCATCGTCTGCAACGAATACTGCGGCATCGGCCACCACACGATGCTCGGTCGCATCTACGTGAAATAAGGGGATAACGAGATGGCAACTTACCGTACCTGCCCGCGCACCGGCCTCCAGTTCGATCTGGCGGCCGAAAAGCTGATGCGCTGGAACGCCGTCGCGGCCGTGCTCGCGCTGCTGATCGGCGGCGTCATGGCGCTCGGCGTCATCATGACCCGCTGGCCGGCCTTCAAGCTGCTGCCGCCGGACCTGTTCTACCTCGTGCTCACCGCCCACGGCGTTGACATGCTGCTGGTCTGGATCATCTTCTTCGAGATGGCCGTGCTCTACTTCGCCTCGTCGACACTGCTGCGCTGTCGCCTGGCGACACCGGGATGGGCCTGGGCTCAGTTCTGGCTCATGGTCGTGGGCGCCCTCATGGGCAACTACGCCGTGCTGGCCGGCGAATCGAGCGTGATGTTCACCTCCTACGTGCCGATGCAGGCCTCGCCGCTGTTCTACCTCGGCCTGATCCTGTTCGCCGTGGGTGCCCTGATCGGCTGCTTCGTGTTCTTCGGCACCCTGGTCGTCGCCAAGAGGGACAAGACCTACACGGGCTCGATCCCGCTGGTCACCTTCGGCGCGCTGACCGCCGCGATCATCGCCACCTTCACCATCCTGACCGGCGCGGCGATCCTGCTGCCGACGCTGGCCTGGTCGCTCGGCCTCATCAAGGAGATCGACGCCCAGCTGTACCGCATGGTGTGGTGGGGACTGGGACACTCCTCGCAGCAGATCAACGTCTCCGCACACGTCTCGATCTGGTACCTGATCGCCGCCGTGGTCTTCGGCGCCAAGCCGCTGTCGGAAAAGGTGTCGCGCTTCGCCTTCCTGCTCTACATCCTGTTCCTGCAGCTCGCTTCCGCCCACCACCTGCTGTCCGACCCGGGCATGAGCGCCGAGTGGAAGGTGCTGAACACCTCCTACTTCATGTACTTCGCGGTCCTCGCGTCGATGCTCCACGGCTTCACCGTGCCGGGCGCGATCGAAGCCGCGCAGCGCAAGAAGGGCCTGACCAACGGCATGTTCGAGTGGCTGCGCAAGGCGCCGTGGGGCAACCCGGTGTTCTCCGGCATGTTCATCTCGCTGGTGAGCTTCGGCTTCCTCGGTGGCATCTCCGGCGTCGTGCTGGGTACCGAGCAGATCAACATGCTCATGCACAACACCTTCTACGTTCCGGGCCACTTCCACGCGACGGTCGTCGGCGGCACCACGCTGGCTTTCATGGCGGTCACCTATCTTCTGGTGCCGACGCTGTTCAAGCGCGAGATGATTGCTCCCAAGCTGTGCCAGCTTCAGCCCTACCTGTTCGGTATCAGCATGGCCGTCCTCGCGCTGGTCATGATGGGCGCCGGCACGCTGGGCGTCTCCCGCCGCCACTGGGACATGGCCTTCTCGGGCGCTCCGTTCCAGTATGAGTGGCCGGGCTCGGCGTACCTGATGATGGGTCTCACCGGCATCTTCGGCGTTCTGGCCATCCTCGGTGGCGCGCTGTGGATCCTGCTCGTGGTCGGTTCCCTGCTCTGGGGCAAGAAGCTCGACGGCGGTCCGACCTCGGACAAGCCGACGCCGATTCCCGACCAGTCCGTCGCCGCCGCTGCGTCCCATGCCGGCAGCGAAGAGCACATCACGGTACCGGGTACGGTTGCCCTGGCCCTGACGCTGCTGGTCTGCTTCGTCCTCTACTACTTCGTGAACTGGAAGTACCTGTCCGAAGTCTGGGGTCTCAGCTGATCGACGTCTAGCAAGACAGGCGAGCCCGCGCTCCGGCGCGGGCCCTGCCTGAATGGGGCTTGGGACCAGGCTCCATTCACGCAGGCAGGCACGGCAAGTCAGCTGCCGGGCTTTTGCGGTTCCTCCCGGCCTGAAACTGCCGCGCACCGAGAACGTGTTTTCCATGCCGGCCCGGTTGACTCCAGCCCCCGTCGCTGCAATCATCGGCCCCCGCCTCCAGCCGAGTCTCATCGCCATGCGCCTTTCCCGTCGCCTCGCCCTCGCCGCGGCATTATTGTCGTATGCCCTCTCTGCGGGCGCCGACCCGGCCCCCGCAGCCGCCGCCACCGCATCGGTGCCGCAGGGCAATCGCACCGGGCTGACGCTTACAACGCTCGACGAGCAGGCGGCATTGCGCCTGTCGCAGGCAGCGATCGGCCGCCGGATCGGCGACCACGTATTACTCGACCGCCAGGGCCGCCCGACGCGTCTCGCCGATTACCGCGGCAAGCCCTTGCTGGTCAATTTCATCTATACCTCGTGCTACCAGGTGTGCCCGACGGCGACCAAGAACATGTTGAAGGCCATGCAAAACGCCGTCGCGGTACTTGGTCAGGACCGCTTCAACATCGTCAGCATCGGTTTCAACCAGCCCTTCGACTCTCCCCAGGCTCTGGCGATCTTCGCCACCCAGCAGGGCGTTCGCCTGCCCAACTGGGAGTTCCTCAGCCCCGCGGCGCCCATCGTGGACGAGTTGACGCGCGATTTCGGCTTCAGCTACGTCGCGACGACGGCCGGTTTCGACCACCTCAACCAGATTTCGCTGGTGGATGCCGAAGGACGCATCGTGCGCCAGATCTACGGCGAAACCTTCAACGCCGCCGATATCGCGGAGCCACTCAAGGCACTGGTCACTGGCGCGCCGATTCCGCCTCAGGCGAATACCCTGGCCGAACTGGCGGATCGCGTGCGCATCATCTGCTCGGTCTACGACCCGGTCACTGGCAGGTACCGCACCAACTACGCCGTGTATTTCGAGATCGCCGGCTTCATTACCTTCGTCGGCTTCCTCGGCTACATTGCCTGGAGTTTCCTCATCCGGCCGCGCCGCGAGCAGGCACGTGCCGCCCGGGCGAACTTGAATCCGGTTGATTCCCATCAAGTCGGAAAACCCCCCGGTTGAATATCATCGATTCCTAATAGTCGGCCGCCGAGCCGACAACTACTGGAATCACCCGACTTGAGCGTCCACACCGCCCTGCGCGGCATCGTCCAAAGCGCCTTCGAAAGCGTCGAGATTCTTTTCGACCGCGTCTTTGACGGGGCCGACAACCCCTTGCGCCACCTCGGCGCGCTGGGCTTGTATTTCCTCTGGATTCTCGTCGCCTCGGGGCTCTATCTTTACACCGTGCTCGATACCGGGGTCGACGCCGTCTATTCATCCATCGGCTGGCTTACGCGCGAGCAGTGGTACCTCGGTGGCGTCCTGCGCAGCCTGCACCGCTATGCCTCCGATGCCTTCGTGCTGGTGATGGCACTGCACCTGGTGCGCGAGTGGGCCTACGGTCGCTACCACGGCTTTCGGCTCTACTCGTGGGTGACCGGCGTGCCGCTGATATGGCTGGTGTACATCTCCGGCATTGGTGGCTACTGGATCGTCTGGGACCGCGTGGCCCAGTTCTCGGCCGTCGCCACCACCGAGCTGCTCGACTGGCTGCCGCTGTTCGCCGAGCCCTCGGCGCGCAACTTTCTCACGCCCGGCGCCATCAACGACCGCTTCTTCACGATGCTGGTCTTCATCCACATCGGCGTACCCCTGATGCTGCTGCTCGGCCTCTGGGCCCATGTCAATCGCATCAGCCGCGTCGACTATCTGCCTTCGCGCCGGGTGATGCTGGCAACCATGGCCGCCTTCCTTCTGCTCGCGGCACTGAAGCCGGCGCTAAGCGACCTTCCTGCCGACCTCTCGCTTGCCTTGCCTGAAGTGCGCCTCGACTGGTTCATCCTGTTCATCCACCCGCTGACCCTGCTGACTTCCCCCGGCATGACCTGGGCCTTGCTGTTCGGCGCCACCCTCCTCCTCTTCGCTCTGCCCTTCCTGCCCCATCCCAAGGGCGCCCCCGCGGCCGTCGTCGACGCGCCGAACTGCAACGGCTGCAGCCGCTGCCATGTCGATTGCCCCTACGAAGCGATCGTGATGGCGCCGCATCCGGAGAAGCCGGCACACAAGATCGCCATCGTCGATGCCGACCTCTGCGCCGCCTGCGGCATCTGTGCCGGCTCCTGTCCGTCGTCCACGCCCTTCCGCAGCCAGGAGCGCCTCGTCACCGGCATCGACATGCCGCAACAGCCGGTCGACGCGCTGCGCCAGCAGCTCGAGACCAAGCTGTCCCGCCTCGAGGGCCGCACCCGGCTCGTCGTCTTCGGCTGCGATCACGGCGCCGACGTGCGCGGACTGGAGGCTGGCGATACGGCGACGATCAGCCTGATTTGCGCCGGCATGCTGCCGCCCTCGTTCGTCGAATACGCGCTGCGCAGCGGGGCCGACGGCATCGTCGTCAGCGGCTGCCGCGACGGCGGCTGCGAGTTCCGCCTCGGCATGCAATGGACCATGGAACGCCTCGCCCATCGCCGCGAGCCCTACCTGCGCGACTCCGTGCCGCGCGAGCGCATCTGCGTCGTGCATGCCGCGCGACGCGAGGAGGCAGCCCTGGCTGCGTCCATCAATGAATTCAGAAAGCAGCTCGAGGCAAGTCCGGCCAATGCGGACCGGCTGCCCGCCTACACCCGGAGAAAGGCACATCATGGCTAAACCCGTCGCCATCGTCGGTCAGGTCGTCCTTTACGGCGCCTTCGCGGCCTTCATAGGTTATTTCTCGACCAACCCGGTGTACAAACAGATACCGGACGACGTTGCGGTCCTCAAGTTGTCGATGAGCCACCTCGGCGGACGCGAGTGCCGCAAGCGAACAGCCGAGGAACTCGCCAAGCTGCCGCCCAATATGCGCGCGCCGCTCGACTGCCCGCGCGGCCGGTCCGACATCAAGTTGCTGGTCGAACTCGACGACAAGCCGCTGTTCGATGTGGTCATGCATCCGACGGGGCTGTCCAAGGATGGCATCTCGACCGTGTATAAGCGTCACGAACTGAAGGCCGGAACCTACAAGCTTGCCGTCAGGATGAACGACAACCTGGCCAACACGGGTTGGAGTCACGTGAAGGAGGAGCAGGTGACACTTAAACCGGCGCAGATTCTCGTCATCGACTTCAACCCGGACAAAGGCGGCCTGTTCTTCCAGCAGGCGAAGAACTGAGGGCCACGACCATGCTGAAATTCATCCAGGCCATCGTCCGCTGGTTCTTCATGCGCTTCGAGAACGCCTTCAACCTCGCTTTTGGCGAACGACTGAATCCCTTCTACCATCTGGGTACCATCAGCTTCTGGCAGTTCTGGCTGCTGGTCGGCACCGGCCTCTACCTCTACGTCTTCGCCGAAACCGGTGTGCACGACGCCTACCAGTCCGTCGAGCGCATCACGCACAACCAGTGGTGGGCCGGCGGCATCATGCGCAGCGTCCATCGCTATGCCACCGACGGCATGATCCTCACCATGCTGCTGCACATGCTGCGCCACTTCGCCTACGACCGCTATCGCGGCTTCCGCTGGTTCTCCTGGGCAATCGGCGTGGCACTGATCTGGCTAGTATATATCTCGGGCCTCAACGGCTTCATGCTGGTCTGGGACAAGCTTGCGCAGTTCGTCGTGGTCTCCGCCGCCGAGTGGTTCGACGTGCTGCCGATGTTCAACGGCACCCTGATCCGCAACTTCATCTACCAGGAGAACGTCACCAGTCGGCTGTTCACGCTGCTCGCCTTCATCCATATCGGCGCCCCGCTGATCGCCGGAATCCTCGCCTGGGTGCACGTGCAGCGCGTGCCGCGCGCCCACATCAACCCGCCGCGCGAGATTGCCATCGCCTTCACGCTGATGTTCGTCGTGCTGGCGCTGGCCAAGCCGGTGCTGAGCCAGGGCGGAGAAGCCGACATGCTCGCCGTGCCGACCGGCATCAGCATCGACTGGTTCCAGATGCCTGTGCTGGCGCTGGTCTACGTGATGGACCCGATGAAGCTGTGGATCGGGATCATCGTCTTCACGCTGCTGCTGTTCCTTACCCCCTGGCTGCCGCCCAAGCGGACGGGCGATGCGCCGGCGGAGGCCGTCATCACCTTTCATCCCGACCACAAGACGGTCGCCATCCGCTTCGACGAGACGCTGCTCGATGCCGGCCTGCGTCACGACATCAACCTGCCTTATGAATGCCGCAACGGCGGCTGCGGCCACTGCAAGTGCACGGTCCTGAGCGGCGACGTCGACCCCGGCCTCTACCAGCCGAGCGCGCTGTCCGCAGCGGAGGTCGCTGCGGGCAAGGTTCTGCTCTGCTGCGCCACCGCCCGCGGCGATGTCGAAATCGAGTACGCGGCACCCGTGGTCCCCAGTGCAATTCGCGAGTACACGGCGCATGTGGTGAACATGGAGAAGCTGACCCACGACGTTATGCAGGTCATGCTCAAGCTGCCCCACACCCAGCAGATCTCCTTCAGGGCCGGGCAGTACATCAACATCATTCTCGAGGACGGCCAGCGCCGCGCATTCTCGTTCGCCAATCCGCCGCACCAGCCCGACCTGATCGAACTGCAGATCCGGCTGATGCCGGGCGGCCGCTTCACGACCCATGTCTTCGAGCACATGAAGGAAGACGACGTCGTGAAGTTCGAGGGCCCGATGGGCGACTTCACGCTGCGCGAATCGGAGCGGCCGATCGTCTTCGTCGCCGGCGCCACAGGCTTTGCGCCGGTCAAGAGCATGGTCGAAGACGCCTTCCATCGCGGCCTCAAGCGGCCCATCCATCTTTACTGGGGCGTACGTCGGCTGAACGACCTGTACCTGCCGGACCTGCCGGAGCGCTGGGCGCGCGACCACGAGAACTTCCACTTCATCCCGGTGCTTTCCGAACCGGCCCCCGAGGACAAGTGGACCGGACGCACGGGACTTGTGCACGAAGCGATCCTTGCCGACTTCCCGGACCTCGCCGGCAAGGAGATCTACGCCTGCGGCTCCGTAAAGATGGTGGAAGCGATATTCCCAAGCCTCAAGGCGCAGGGCGCCGAGGAAGGCATGTGCTTCTCGGATGCCTTCACGGTATCGGCACGCTCGATGGCGCTCCAGCCCAAGGGTTAGCGCCGGCTCAAACCCGGCGCTGCAGCATCACCTTGAGCAGGACGAGGACGAACATGATGCCGCCGATCACGGCGATCAGGCCGCCGAGGCCCATCATGCCCATGCCGATCTTCTGCGGCAGCGTGGTCAGCGCCTGGTCGGCGCCGGCCACCTTGCGCTGCACGCCGTAGCCGCCCGACCACGCCAGGCCGAGGATGTGGATCAACTGTCCGCCGCCGTAGACATACGCCTGCCAGCGCGCCATGCGGCCTTCGGGCGTACCGAAGCCGAGCTGCGGCAGCAGCACGTAGGCGAGCCCCATGAAGGCGAGCGTGACGCCGACCGTGGAGCCGTGGTAGTGGGCAGGGATCACGACGTTCACGCCCTGGATCATGTAGGCGAGCACCCCGCCCACCGCGAACAGCGCGAACGAGGCGACGAAGGCCGATTTCGCCGCGCCGGGGGGCACGTCCCGCATGGACAGCAGCGCAAACAGCCCGACGAGGATCAGCGGCGCCATGTAGGGATGGCCCCATATCATCAGCTTGGCAAAAAGCTCCATGTGCGGCAACTCGCCAGCGGGAATCGTGAAGTAGATGGCGGGCACGACGAGCAGCGGCAGCGCGGCGATCCAGAACATGGCCGACAACGCGCGCGGCGAAGCCGGCGCAGCCCGCCCGAGGCCGGCGGCAATCGACAGCCAGGCCACCACCATGAGCAGCGAGTGCTGGAATTGCAGCGTATGGCCGCCGCCCCAGAACAGCACCTCGAAATAGATCTTCTCCTCGACGCGCGGTACGACCAGCCAGGACCAGAGGAAAGCGGCGAGCGCAAGGAACGCGGCCACTGCCCCGAGGAAGGCGCCCAGTTGCAGCGGAGCGCCGAAGAACGGTCGCGGCCACGTGGTGAGCAGCGCGCGCAGGACGGCCAGCGCAAAGCCGGCGCCGCAGATCCAGAGCGAGGCATAGAACACCGGCTGCTGCAGTACCGGAATGTAATTGTTGAGCACGGGGTCGGCGCCGGGCAGGAAGGGCGAGACGGTCATCACCGCAGTGCCGAGCGCCGCCAGTGCGAAGCCCGTCCAGCCCAGCCAGGCGAAGCCGCCGCGGCCGAACGCGCTCCAGATCACCGCCGCGAAGGCCATGAACCAGATCGCCACGGAAAGGTCGACATGGACCACCAGCGCTGCGCGGAAGAAGTCCTTGAGCGGGAAGACATCCTGAATCCCCGGCGTGCGGGACAATACCAGCAGGATCGCCAGCAGCCCGGAACCGATCAGCGCCATCAAACCCAGCCACAACCAGGCCCGGGCCAGCTTGCGCGGCGCCTCGCCGGCATCCGCCAGTATATGCATTTGAACTACTCCCCTGCGTCGAAACCGGAATTGTACGGCAAGGCCGGGTGCTACACTTCGCACAATCCCCTGTACTTCCGCCCTGGACGATGAGACTGCTTCCTGCTCTGCTGCTCTGCCTTGCCACCCTGCTCGGAGCCTGTTCCGAGCCGCCGCGCTTTGTCTCGACCGACCTGTCGACCGTCGACTGGGGCAAGGACTTCGCGCTGACGGACCACACGGGCAAGCCGCGCCGCCTGGCGGATTTCCGCGGCAAGGCGGTCGTGCTCTTCTTCGGCTATACGCAGTGCCCCGACGTCTGCCCGACCACGCTTTCCACCATGCGCGAGGCAATGACGCTGCTCGGCGAAGATGCCGCCCGCGTCCAGGTGCTGTTCGCCACCGTGGATCCGGCACGCGATACGCCGGCGCTTCTGGCCCAGTACGTGCCGGCGTTCCACCCCTCGTTCATCGGCCTCTATGGCGACGATGCGACGATTGCCGCCGTCGCGCGCGACTTCAAGGTCTTCTATGCCAAGCGCGAGGGCTCGAAACCGGACAGCTACAGCATCGACCATTCGACGGGCAGCTACGCCTTCGACCCTCAGGGTCGCCTGCGCCTGCTGATCCGTCACGGCGAAACGCCTGCCAACGTTGCCGCCGACCTGCGGCAGCTATTGGCCGGAAAATAACCCCCGGGGAAACACCATGAAACGAGCCATCCTTCTTTTCGCCTTTGCCACCCTGCCTGCCGTGGCGGCCGACGCCCCCACTCCGGCAGCGGGCAAACCGGCCATCAATATCGACCTCGCAACGCCGCCCATTGTGGTCACGCGCCATGCGATGGCCCAGCGCACGTCGCGCCTGCAGCGCTTCTACGAGGCCGGCGAAATCGGGCTCGGCGCCGACGGGCTGATCTACCTGCGTGAAGGCAGCCAGATGAAGCTGGTCAAGCGGCAGATCGCCGAGAAGCTCATCGACAACGAGAACTATGAGCGCAAGGCGTTGGTCTTCGCCATCGCCGACGGCCACGGCCGGCGCGACGCCCAGCCCGAGGTATGGGAACTGATGCGCCAGCGCTGGCTGCAGCAGTGGAAGTCCGGCTGGTGGCTGCGCGACACGCAGGGCAACTGGAGCCAGAAACCCTGAGTTTCCGGCGGCAGGACGTCGTTAGCCGCCTTCCTTCTCGCGTCGCGCGGCCTCGTCGTAACTCGAGGGCGTGACACCGGCCGAGGCGAGCCCCTCGCGCAGGTGCTTCACTTCACCGCGGCCGAATTCGTGGCCGTGATGCGGATGGTGCACGAAGAATTCGCGCCGGTTCAGGGTGATGCGGAAGCGCGCCCCATGGGCCGGCTCGATGGTGGCGCCCAGGTGATTCAGCAGCGACTCGACCTCGCGCCAGTGGATGTTGCCGCTTACCGGATCGTGGAATATCGCGAGCAGGGTGCTGCGCTGTTTGTGGCTCATGGAGGGTTACCGGTGACGTCCGTCAGTGGCTGGTGCCTTCGGAACGCATGATCTTGTTGAAGAGATTGTACTTGCCGACCGGCTTGTCCATCGGGATGCGCTTCACTTCCTTGAAGGTTGCTGCGTCGTACACGATCAATGCGCCACCATCGGCCTTGCGCTCCCAGAGGCTGGCCAGCAGATAACGGCCGTCGCGTGTGAACTCCACGTGGGCCAGGATCTTGCCCGGCTCGGCGCGGACCTCGGCGACCTTTTCCAGCGTTCGCTTGTCGATCACCTGCAGCGTGTCGCGTCCCTTGCCCATCATCGAGTCGGTCCACGCGTAGGGCGTTGCCTCGTGGCTGCGCATGAAGAAGCCCGG
>ERZ724514.964-NODE-964-length-12856-cov-7.149598_pt1 | contig 12856 bp, 12 predicted proteins | sample MGYA00376047_ERZ724514 | MGnify/ENA primary metagenome ERZ724514 (study PRJEB28724, sample SAMN07190883) | activated sludge metagenome | isolation source: activated sludge of sewage treatment plant in Hong Hong | place: Hong Kong | collected 2016-03-17 ...
ATAGGCGACCTGTGCCCCCCGCGCGCGCGCGTCCGCGAGTTGGGTCGCAATCAACACCGAGGCCAGCCCACGCCCCCGCCAGTCTGCAGCCGTCACCACATCGAAGACGCCAACGTGATCGCCTTCGCGAATGGTGACGGAGCTGGCAACGCAGTCGGGTTCCGCGTTGACGCCCGCTCCGGCGGTCAGCACGAAGCCCGGTGCTACCTCGGCCGCAGCCAGTTGCCACCGTGCGGCCAGTCCTGTCGTTTCTTCCGCGCTGTCGCCACGGAGCGCGGCGACGCGTTCAGCCGCCAGCGCCATATTGCTTTCGGTCACGACGGTGGTTTGCGAAGACGCCACCGAAACGTGCTCGCGATGCAGATGATCAAGGTCGAGCGCCATGACAATGGCCGGATCGAAACGAACATAGCCGAGCGACTCCAGACGCGCATCGAGCGACTGATCGTCGATAAACGGCGTCATCCGGAATACGCAGGGCAGGCGAGCTGCCGCATAGGCAGCCTTCGCATCGGCGAGGTTTCGTGCAAACGGGCGCTGCGAACGATAGAACGCGTTGATGCAGCGAGATCGCTTCGCCACCCCCTGCGACAAGCCAACACTCCAGCCATCAATCATCAGGCCGCGATCCGGTCGCGACGCGTTCTGCGAGACTTCTTCGAGACGGCGGAGATCGAACGGGGGATGGCTTGAAGTGGACATGAAACTGGCTTGGTGACGCCGGGCCGGCGACTGGAGAAGCAGCAAAAGAGGTAGTTTCGCAGACGCGTACCTTGCACCACCACGGCGGGTTCACCGTGTCCGTCAAGGCCGTTCTCCGGATCTCGACACCGCCGCGTCCGGCGATGCCGCGTGCTGTTGGCTGGCCTTCATGCACGCGTCTGCGAAACTAACGATGGGTGCTTTCGATGCTCGAAAGCGACCCAAGAGGGGCTTCAGGTGAGGACTTGCACCTCGCGCACTAGCCGCACCTCTAGCGCACGCAACTTATCGGGTCCGGCGCTACCTTCGGGGAGGAGGGGGAACTGCGCCATTCCGTCAGCCGAGCTTTGCATCCCGTACTCGCATGTGCTCTTGATTGACGCACGGGATGCTCGGTTGCGTGACACGGTATTTGCCGTGTCTTCCTGAAAAACATCATGCGTCGCCAATGCGGCGCACATCAAAACTGGGTGCCGGTTGCGACCGGCGTTATCCGTGCTCACGATTGCACGGGTAACCGCTTGATCGGGCCGCGATGCCGCGCACTATCTGTGCGCTGGCAACGCGTCCCGACGAGGACTAGAGCAGACGCTGCATCAATGCCGCCTCTGCCTGCCGACGGGCGGGAGCCTCGGCCGGGTCGATACCTGGCGCTACCCGCGCCGCAACTGCCGGCACGGTAGCGGCCGGAGTCTGGCGCCTCGCGTCGCGGGGTACCGGCGCGAACGAGAGCTCGCCGAATACTCGCCATCGTTCGGCAAGGGTGAAATCAACAAGGACCATGATGAACTCCTGAATGTGTGCTGTGGTGGAAGAAGGACTGCCGGGAACAGAATTGCAAGGCTCGGACCCAAAAACAAAAAACCCCGAGGTCTTGCGACGACTCGGGGTTTTCGGGTGAAACCTGTTTGCTGCTGTTACGCCAGTCCTGGCGCTCCTTTCACAAACATTCGAGTCATCAGTGGCTCTGTATTGCTGCCCATACCGGAGCCAAACGAATACAGACGCGGTTGATTGCCGACGCGACGCAGGCCACGTTTCATTGCCATGCCCCAAGCGGCCGCGCACGCGCCAGCACGAGCCGCATGCGGCTTGCTGGTGGTGGTGAAGTAGGCCTTGGTAATCATGGTTCTGCTTTCGGGTTCCTGTGTTTGCTGCCTGTCGGCGATCATCAATGGGTTAATTTCGACTTCAAGCCAAAAACTACTTTGTCGTCTTCGCCTTGCCGTGCCTGCGCACTGTCGGCGGCTCGACTTCGCGTCCTTTTTGACTTGAAGTCGAAACCACAGAATGAGTGAATTGTGTATGACTACGATTGTGTCGTCAACGGTTATTTGACGAGTCGCAAGGAGACCGCATTGACACGTTGCTTTTTTGCAACCGCCGGTGCTTTGCTTGCCTTCAGCTCATCGCGCAAGGCCATGATCGCGGTCTCCACCGCCTCGGTTTCGGTATTCACCTGCAGCAGTTTGACCAGTTGCTGCAAAGCCTTGTTGGCGTCCGGCTTGAGGCGGAATGTCTTGCGCGCCCCGCCTTGTTGTACCAGCGCCTTGAGCGACTCCTGTACGCGATAGGTGGCGTCGGTGCCTTCTGGGTGAATACGTTCGCGGGCCATGCCGCAATTGTAGTCGCCTACTTTTCGCGTGCCAGCGGATTGGGGGTAGGTTCGCCGATTTTGCTGAGCGTGTTGCGATCCTTGTGATGGAACAGCTCGTCCTGCCCGTGGATCTTGAGAATGGTGTCCTGCTCGTAGGTCCAGGTGCCATTGTCGTTGATCCTTACGCGGATGCGGAATTCGTCGGTGCGGAATGCGTGCTCAAGGAACGGGTTCGAGCAGATGCCGTTCTCGGTGGAGCCACGTTTGGCGACCAGCTCGAATTCGCGATCCTTCGCTTTGGCGTGCCCGATGGCCAGCGCCGTCTGGCCGCGCGGGATCGTTAACGAGTGCATGATCATGCCGGTGGCCGGCTCCCACAGCCAGTAGCCAACCTGGCTGTGATAGGTCTCCACATCATCCGGCTTGGTGATGTGCACGTGATAAAGCAAGCCGTAGAAGAGTTGCGGTCCGTTTGATTGCGGGTCGATCGGCTGCAATTCGATGCGCTCGATGTACGCCTGCTTGGCCGGACCATCTGCCTCGGGTTTGACGTCCAGGCCGCGAGTGCCCTGCCAGATGCCGGCCAGGCCGGTGAGCGGGCCCAGATGCGCCAGTGTGTCGTCGTCGATGTCGGCTTGTTCGGTGAAGATGTCTTTCGGATACTCGCTCATGGGAAGACTCTGGAACAGAAACCCTGAAATGCTAGCGCGCCATTGAATGCCCAAAGAGCCGGGAACGGCGTCCGGATCGCAGACAATACGCAAACCAGACTGTTCCGCCAGATACGCGTTCGCCATGCCAACACTTCAACACTTTCTGCCCAAGCGCGCGCTCACACAGATGGCAGGCTCTTTTGCCGGCTGGCGTGGTGGTGCACTGACAACGCTGGCGATCAAGCGCTTTGTGCGCCGCTACGGCGTGAATATGGACGAGGCGGCGAACCCCGACCCTGCGGCTTACCCGACCTTCAACGAGTTCTTTACCCGGCCGCTGCGCGATGGCGCACGTCCTTTCGCTGAGGCCGATTTTCTTTGTCCGGTTGACGGCGCGATCAGCCAGTTCGGCCCGATTGCGGGCGACCAGATCTTTCAGGCGAAAGGCCACAGCTACAGCACGCAGGCACTGGTCGGTGGCGATGCGGCGCTGGCGGCGCGCTTTCAGGATGGCGCCTTCGCCACGCTCTACTTGAGCCCGAAGGACTATCACCGTATCCATATGCCCTGCGACGGCACGTTGCGGCAGATGATCTACGTGCCTGGCGACCTGTTTTCGGTCAACCCGGCAACGGCGCGCTCGGTGCCGGGGCTGTTCGCGCGCAACGAGCGCGTGGTGTGCGTGTTCGACACGGCACACGGCCCGTTTGTACTGGTGCTGGTTGGGGCGACCATCGTTGGCAGCATGGCAACCGTGTGGCACGGGGTGGTCAACCCACCACGCCTGCCGGAGGTGAGACGCTGGGACTATCCGCAGGCGGGCAACGGCGCCGTTGCGCTAGAACGGGGCGGCGAAATGGGCCGCTTTCTGCTGGGCTCCACCGTGGTGATGCTATGGCCGGCGGGCGTCATCAACTTCAACAAGGCATGGCAACCCGCTGCGGTGATTCGCATGGGCGAGGCGATGGGTCTGCGGGCAAGCTGAGCCAAACACTTTTGAGGGGAACACGCATGGCTGACACGATGCAACCCAGCACTCACTGGAAGGAGCAGATTGCCGCTGACGAGGCTGAGCGATTCGCGCGTTACGGTGAACAATTCGCGGCGATTCAGGCGCGCAAATCAGCCAAGTACGGCAATGGCCGCGCGCTGCATCGCAAGCAACTGACTGCCGCACAGGGCACACTCGAGGTATTACCCGATCTGCCGGAGTTCGCCCGCCACGGCCTGTTTGCATCGCCCGGAGTGCATGAGGTCTGGGTACGGCTTTCGAATGGTGGCATGGATCGCGCGCGGGATGCCGTGCCCGACATTCGCGGGTTTGCGCTCCGCGTTTTCGGTGTGAACGGCGACTCTGCACTGGGCAACGGGCCGGCGAAAAGTCAGGATTTCACGCTGATCAATCAGGAGAAATTCGCGTTTGCACGGAGCGACGAATTTGTCGATTTTGTTGTTGCTGCCGCCAATGGAAATGGCGCGCTCCTGAAATTCCTGATCAAGCGCTATGGCCTGTTTGGCGGACCTGCCCGCATTGCGCAAATGCTCAAGACCGTCAGCAAGCCCTTTGGCGGTTTCGCGACGGAAGCGCAGTTCAGCACCGTGCCGATGGCCTGTGGGCCTTATGCGGTACGGGTGTGTCTAGTGCCGGCCGACAGCAACGGCAAGGCGACGCCCGGTGCCAACAAGGACTGGGGCAGCGACTTCAGCGCCCGTCTGCGGCAGCAGGCGCTGCACTGGGACATGCAACTGCAGCCCTACGTCAGCGAAAAACTGACGCCGATCGAGGACGCGTCGATCAACTGGACCAGCCCTTACACCACGGTCGCCCGCCTCACGCTGCCGCAGCAAGACACCGCATCGACGCAAGGGAGAGAACTCTGCGAGAAGGCGGAAGCCTCGGTGTTCGATCCGTGGCAGGCACTCGCCGAGCACCGCCCGCTGGGCGATGTGCAGCGGGCTCGCAAAGTGGTTTATTTCGTTAGTCAGAAAGGGCGCGGTGCGGCGTAGTGGCGTAGCGACCGGTTGCAATGACCGTTGTCGCACACTTGCGGCAGCTCGACACCCAAAAAACAAAAGGCCAGTCACGCGGACTGGCCTTCAAGATGAGTTGGTGGAGAGGAGGAGGATCGAACTCCCGACCTTCGCATTGCGAACGCGACGCTCTCCCAGCTGAGCTACCCCCCCAACATGGAATTGATTATAGCGAGGCCGGTTGCGCGGTGCTTGCTGGCCAGGGGTGAACCGCGAAGTGGCCTTCTTCCCACGCCAGGTAACCGTAGTCCTGCTGCCAATCCGACAGCACCCAGCGCTCGCCGGCGCCGGAAAGCACGTGATGCGCAGGTCGGTGGGTGTGGCCGTGAATCAGGCAGTCGACGCCGTGGCGCGCCATGACCTTTGCGATAGCGTCTGCATTGGCGTCCATGATGTTCAACGCGGTGCCGGCCTTGTGTGCCTCGCTCGCGCGACGTAGACGCCGAGCGATGGCGGCGCGGAGGAACACTGGCAGACTGTTGCCAAAGACACGAAACGCAGCTGAGCGCAGTACGCGTCGGGCGCGCTGGTAGGCAACATCGTCTGTACACAGCTCGTCGCCGTGCAGCAGCAGTGCGCGATGTCGGCCCAGTGTGACGATGGTCTCGGACGGAAGCAACTCTGCGCCGCAAGCATTGGCGAATGCAGCCGCGATCATGAAATCGCGGTTGCCACGCGCGATGAAGACTTTAGTGCCGCGCGAGACCAGCTCGGCAAATCGGGCGCAGATGCTCCGCGCGTAGGCGTCGCGGGCGAGCAAGGCGTCACCCAGCCACACATGGAGCAGGTCACCGAGCACATAAAGCCGATTGGCCTTCGGCGCGACATCGCGCATGAAAACGTCAAAGCGTGCTTCGGTGATGGCGTCCTGTTCGCCGAGATGCAGGTCGGAAATGAAAATCGCGCGCATGAATCGCCTATTCTCCCCGAGGGTAAGCGGCAATCGTTACCGACTGCGCGCGGGTGAGGGACGATTCAGTGCGCGCGATGTGCACCGGACTGTCGGCCGATCAGACGATGGTGGCCTTGCTCACCAGAACGTCATCAACCGGCACGTTCTGATGGAAGCCGGCGTTACCGGTCCGAACATCCTTGATCTTATCCACGACATCTGTGCCCGACGCAACCTTGCCGAACACCGTGTAGCCCCAGGAATTGCCGGACGGCGCCTTGAAATCAAGGAATGCGTTGTCGGCGACGTTGATGAAGAACTGCGACGAGCCAGAATGCGGATCGTTGGTGCGCGCCATGGCAACCGTGTATTTGCTGTTCTTCAGACCTGCCATGCTGGTGACCTGACCTTCATGCTCGATCGGCGCGCGACCGGCCTTCTGCTTCATACCCGGTTCGAAGCCGCCGCCCTGGATCATGAAGCCGTCGATCACGCGGTGAAAAATGGTGTTGTCGTAGTGGCCGTCGCGCACGTACTGCAGGAAGTTGGCTGCTGTGTTGGGGGCGTTCGCCTCGTCGATGTCGAGGGTGAATTCGCCGTGATTGGTGGTGAATTTGACGTGTGCCATGTGCCTATTTCTTTCCTAGCAGCGTAACTTTTTCGATAGTGACCGTGGTTTGCGGCACGTTTTGATGCATGCCCTTCGGCGACGTCGGCAACTCCGCGATCTTGTCGAGTACGTCCAGGCCGCTCACGACGCGACCGAAGGCGACATAGCCCCAGCCATCACGGCTCGGGAAGTTGAGCATGTCGTTATTGCCGTGATTGATGAAGAACTGCGCGGTGGCGGAATGCGGGTCGCCCTTGCGTGCCATGGCGATGGTGCCACGGTCGTTCTTCAAGCCGGCCTTGAGTGCCATTTCCGCTTCGTTCTGGATTGGGGCGCGGGTGGCTTTCTCGCTCATGTCGGCAGCGTGACCACCGCCCTGAATCATGAAGCCCTTGATGACGCGGTGAAAGATCAGGCCGTCGTACTGGTGCGACTTCACGTACTCGAGGAAGTTGGCAACCGTTTTGGGGGCCGCCGCCGGGTCCAGCTCAATGACCATGCTGCCCTGGCTTGTTTTCATTTCGACGCGCGGTTTGTCCTGCGCATGCGCAGCTGGTGAAAGCAGGGTGAGTGCGGCGAAGCCTGCGGCCGCCAGTTGAAGCAGTTTTTTCATGATGACTCAGTAAGTGAAGTGACTGAAGGGATGGGGCGTCGCGGGCTCAGGCCGAGCCCTCGTAAATGATCTGCCAGCGACCGTCAATGCGCTGCCAGAGCTGGCGCTTGCGAGTCTGCCCGCTCAGATTGCTGCTCTGGTAGTTCTGGTCAAAGGTGACGATGGCAAGATCCTTCTCGCCCGGATATTGCACGGCGGAAAGATTGGCCAGTTCGATCTTTGCCCAAGTCTTGGCGGCATTGACGGCTGCTTTCTGCTCGCGCCATTCCGCCAGACGTTGCGTATCGCTGGTGAAGTTGCTGGCGTAATGCTGCAGGTAGCGGGGCGTGTCGAGGGCCTGCCAGTCGCTGCGCCAGCGTTCGACGGCGGTGAGCAGCCCCTGCGCATTTTTGCCCGCGGTATCTGGATCAACCCAGTCAATCGAGGTGGCGATCACGAACGGCGTACGGCCCGGCGTGACAAAGCGCTCAATGAGCTTGAGGTCGGGGTTGGATACCACCACGCAACCGTCGCTGGCGCGCGGTGCACGGGCGTAGGTGTCGGCCGGAACACCGTGCAACCAGATGCCGTAGCCGTTGCGCCCCTGGCGCTTGTCCCATACGTTCGGGTAGTCCAGCGGAAAAGCGCCGGCACCATAAAAGTCGGTCAGTTTCTCGCGGGCGATCGAACCCTGCAGGATGTACGCTCCCAAGGGAGTACGCTGATCGCCTTCACGCGCCTTGCCACCACCCGCCTTGCCGACCGTGGCATAGAAATCGGCGACACGAACCAGACGCCCGGCCTGGTTCTCCAGCACGTAGAGGCGTGACTTCTCGACATCGACGGCGAGCGCGAACTGCTGTGTCGGCGGCAGCCGCCAGAAATTGGTGGGCACCTGATCGGCACGTACCAAATCCACCTCACGCCGCACACGAGCTGCCGCTTCAGCGCGCAGCCCTTGCAGCTGATCTACCGGCTGCTGCGTATTGCCGACGCTTTGCAGTGGCCGTGCCTTGGCGAGCCAGAGATCGCCCTGCACCAGATGTGCAAGGCGGAAATTAGGGTAGCGATCCAGCAATTGCGCAATAGTCTGCCGCGCATGATCGAGCTGGGCGAAACGAATTTCGCGCAACGCCTTCAGCAACAGCGTTTCGGCATCGCTATAGCCCAATCCGGCGCCGCCCATCACCCCTGGCGGCACCAGCAACAACGCACCGACCAAGGTGGTCTTCAACGTCGACCGCAACATCGAGGGCCACTTCGAAGCGCCAGCGGCCCGGCGGCGGATCGGGCGCAACTGCAACGAGCGGCTCGCTGAGGGAAGCGCACTGAGGCCGCGTGGGCGCCGGATGGAAGATGGGAAACGCATCTGCACCGGATGGTCAACCCACGCGCTCTCGCGTGATGAGCCAGCGTGAGCCCTCCCTGGCGAGCGTCAGCGTCTTGCGCGAGCGGGTCTGCAAGGTGTCGGACGAATAGGCTTGACGGAACGTCACCCGCGCCTCGTTGGCAGAAACTGCCTCGACGGTGGTGCCAAGCAGCTCAACCTTGATCTTGCGCGGTGTGGTGATGCGTTCGCGCCGGGCGGCACTCCAGGCCGCACGCGTGCTGCCGTCCTCCGGTTTGAAACTCGGGGAGTACGCGGCGAGGTAGCCGTCCGGATTGCGTGACGCCCAGTCTTTGGCCCACTTGTTCACCACAGCCAGAATTTCGGCATTGTTGTCTGGGGCTGCCGCAGCAGCAGGCGCTACTGGTGCCGGCGCAACCTTGGTAGCTGCAGCGACCGGCGCAGCCGGCGGTGGCACTGGCGCTGCCGCTACGGCGGCGGGCGGCGATTTGGCCGCAGCAGCCACGCCGTTGGCAATGACTGCTGGCGGCGGTGTCGTCGACGGCAGCGCGGCAACGGTGGCAACCGCGCGCGGTGCAGTGTTTGCTTTTGGATTGGTGGAGAACAGATCACGCACCAGATTCAGTTTGGTCGCAACCGTGCCGTTCCCCTTGTCCAGCTGCAATGCACGGTCGTAGGCCTGGCTGGCAAGCTTGGCATAGATGTCGCCCAGGTTCTCATGCGCTGTCGAGTAGCTGGGGTGGGTCTGAATGGCGAGCTCCAGCGCCACGCGTGCCTTCTCGAACTGGCCCTTCGAGCTATAGAGCACCGCCAGATTGTTGTATGGCTCTGGCAGTTCCGGGTAGTCCTCAGTCAACGACTGGAAGGTCATGATGGCATCGTTGGTCTTGCCAAGCTCCGCCTGCGCGAGGCCGCGGATGAACCGGCCAACCGCATCTTTGGGGCGCCCGGTGAGGTAGGTGTTGACGCGGTCGAGCGCCTGCTGCGCCTGCCCGGCTTTGAGCACACGGTTGATTTCCTGCAACTCCGGATTGGCGGCTGGCTGCGCGTTTGCGACAGGCACCAGGCAATGCAAGGCAAGCGCGACCCCGATCGCAACGGCGTGATGTCGGCTACGGTGCAGGTCGCGAATACGGTGCAGGAACATGAAACGGTTTTCCCCAGAGTGAACTTTGAATTTTATTACGGTCATCCAAAGCAGCGATTGTGCCTTGGCGCGCGGCGCGAGCGGTGGTTGTCTGCCGGGACTGGGTTAGGAGCGTGCTGCGCCGAATTGGTTCACCAAGGTCGCCTTCATCGGGTACTTCGGTGCCAGATCAGCCGATTCATCAACATTCGGCCATTTTGCGGACGGTGTCGTCGATCAATGCGCGGGCGATCGAAATACGGGGCGGTAGCTGCGGCAGGGCGTCATGCCGGAACCAGTCTGCCTCGGCGATTTCGTGGCCGTTGGGCCGCAGCTCCCCGCCCGCAAATTCGGCCGTAAACGCGATCATCAGGGAATGCGGGAACGGCCACGATTGCGAGGCGAAATAGCGGAGGTTGGTGACTTTGAGTCCGACTTCTTCCTCAACTTCGCGATGAATCGCATCCTCAATGCTTTCTCCTGCCTCCAGAAAGCCGGCCAGAGCGCTGTAGCGCCCGGCCGGAAAATTGACGTTGCGGGCCAGCAGGATTTCGCGGCCGCGGGTAATCAGACACATCATGGCGGGAGAAATGCGCGGATACGCCGTATGGTGACAGGACGGGCAGCGCCGCGCGCGCTCGGATGCATCGCGAATCGTCGGTGTGGCGCAGGCGCCGCAGAAGCGGTGCGTGCGGTCCCATTCCAGCAGTTGGGTAGCGCGGCCGGCCAGTGCAACCAGAGCGTCCGGCATGCTGCCGAACAAACTGCGCAGGCCCGCCCATGCGGCGCCCGGAGGCGCGGGGTGGTCGCGTTCGACGACGTAGGCCACCACAAGACGTTCCTGCCAGTGGCCGACGATCAGGCCTTCGGAGTCGGCGCCGATGACGTCGGACGACACGGGCGCGTCTGCCGCCTGGTTGACCAGCAGGTCACCGCCGCGGAAGACGAAAGCCAGGACGTTCCCCTGACCGGGCGGGCCAAGTGTGGATGCGTATGTCGTTGCGCTGGTCAGGGTGAAATCAGCAGGGGTGATCAGCATGGAGTTGGCAGACTGGCGATGGCTGTGGCGGTGACTCGCCGGGAAGTCGCTCTTCGGCAAGTCAAGGACTGATTGTCTGCCAGAAGGCTGCAAAGCCAACTGACCGGGAAGAGACGAAAGCTGTGCGTCGAGCCCAAGTTCAGAATGTTGGAAGGCGCGGTCCCCGCAGCAAAAGGTTAATTAATGTGACTGGCTTCGTCACTTTTTAGCGATGGCAGGTCAATTCACAGCTTTTCGTTGAAACGTCCATTTGCATTGGCCTATGTTGTGTATTCAGCAAAAAGTCGACTTTTATTGAAATAGCCGTTGAACCCAATGTACGTAAGGATAATGCGAAAAAGTTGCCAATGTCATATTTGTGACCAGGATAGTCACGTTGTGACGTAATCATTACTTTATGATGTTGTCATAAGCAACTGATTTCGTTGATTTTTTTGTTCCGGCAGGGATGTGCACGGCAACTTAAAGCAGGTACATTCCGGGGACAACCAACGAGCTACGAAAAAGTTCGGGGTTAGTCGTCACCAGAGACTTTGCGTCGAGGATACAGGGTGGAACTCGTGAAGAACTTCATCAATTTGATGTTGCCGTTCAGCCGCAGGCTGCGAAACGACCGTGCGCACCATGGTCGTGTAATTGCAGGGGCTCGACGGCCCGCAACGCCCGGCCAGCGTAGCGATGCAGTAGCGCTCGCACTGACGCAATGTCCTCGTCTGATGCTCGCTGGAGTAATCGTCGCGTCGTTTGCTTCAGCCAGCGACGTGCACGCGCAGTCCAGCGCATGCGTTGCCGGCGAAACACTGACTACGTTTTCGTTTGCGGCAGGCAGTTGGACGGCGGGAAACCTCACTGGTACGTACACGGCTGGTACCGGCGCTGGCGCGGTCAACATCACCTTTACGATCGGCGGGCCGGACGTCGCCAATCGGGTCGCAGGTTCGCCCAGCCTCCAGTTGCGCGGCAACATGGCCAACTCGCTCTCGATTGATATGGACCAGGTCTCGGCTGGGCAATCAATCAGCACCACCATTGCATTCAGCAAACCGGTAAACAAGTTGCGCTTTATTACTGGTGACGTCGATGGCGATCCCAATGGCGGCGGACAGCAGTGGGAAGACCGTCTTGTATACACCGGGCTGAATGGAGCCACGGCTGCCAATCCGACACTGGCTGGCAATGGCGCCATTCACACTATTGCCGGTAACACGGTGACTGCGACGTCGCTAACAGGGTGTAATACCAACGACGCCACTTGTAATGTCACGGCGAATTTTGCCAATCCGGTCAATCAGGCCGGCGTGTCGTTCATCGCCGGTCCCGACATTGCGACGCCGACGCAGCAATACATCGGATTCAATCAATTCGCATTCTGTGTTCCTAACGTTGATCTTTCAATGGTCAAGGACGACGGCGGTGTGTCGTTCACTGCGGGCTCAACCGGCACCTACACCTTTACCGTGACCAACAACGGTGGCGCGGCGACGACGGCCGCGACCACGATGAAAGACATCCTGCCGGCAGGCATGTCGTTTGTCTCGCCGCTGACACCAGGTGGTGCCAACGGCGCACTGTGGGCCTGCGTCGTCTCGACAACCACCAATACCAACGACACAGCGACATGCACACGCGCCACCGGACTCGCGGCCGGCGCCAGCAACACATTCACACTACCGGTGTCCGTCGCGCTGAGCGCATCCGGCACGCTGACCAATCGCGCGAAGGTGTTTGGCGGCGGTGACGTGAATAAGGCAGCCGAGGCGACGACCGGGACGATTGCGTCGTGCACGACAGACGGCGTCAGTGGCGGCGGCGCGAACTCAGGAGCAGGATGTGGCATTGAGAGCACCCCTATCATCGCGGCCAGCGCGCCGACAGTAACCAAGGCGTTCGCTCCGACCAGCATTGGTGTCGGTGGTACCAGTGTCCTGACAATCACTCTTACCAACAACAATGCGGGGTTGGCAACACTTGCTGCCAATCTCGTCGACACTTTGCCCGCAGGTGTGACGCTGGCAAATGCGACGTTTGGCGGGACTTGTACCGGTACCAAATCCGGTGTGGCAGGTGGGAACTCTGTGACGTACGCTACGGGCGGGACCATCCCAGCCGGTGCGCCAGGCAGCTGCACTATCACCGCGAACGTCACCAGTTCTACTCTGGGTACGGTGACGAACACCATTGCGGCCGGCGCGCTGCAAACCAACTTTGGCAACAACGCGGCAGCTGCGTCGGCTAACCTTACAGTAGCAGCCAACGCGCCGACCGT
>ERZ724514.966-NODE-966-length-12843-cov-4.604160_pt1 | contig 12843 bp, 13 predicted proteins | sample MGYA00376047_ERZ724514 | MGnify/ENA primary metagenome ERZ724514 (study PRJEB28724, sample SAMN07190883) | activated sludge metagenome | isolation source: activated sludge of sewage treatment plant in Hong Hong | place: Hong Kong | collected 2016-03-17 ...
CGATGGAAGAGCGAGGTGGACAAGCTCGGCCTCGAGGTCACGCCGGTCGCGGACACCCCGGCGCCCGAACGCCCGTACCGGCCCGAGCAGTTCGATGCCCTCGGGCCCGTCGACTGGCGCCCGTTCCCCGCCCCCGAGCTCTCCGTGGTCGACCCGACGGGCAAGCGGGTCCGCCTGGAGGACTACCGCGGCCGCAACGTCCTCCTCGTCTTCTACCTCAACGAGGAGTGCGTCCACTGCGTCGAGCAGCTGGTGAAGATCAACGACCACGGCTCGGACTGGGCCGCCGAGAAGACGGTGGTCCTTGCCGTCAGCAGCACGAAGCCGGAGAAGAACCGCGCGTCGCTGAAGCTCGGCAAGCTCGCCATGACGCTCCTTTCCGATTCCGACCACGCCTCGGCCCGGCGATTCACCTCATACGACGACTTCGAGGGGATCGAGCTGCACTCGACGATCCTCATCGACGCCGAGGGGCGCGTCCGCTGGAAGAGGACCGGCGGGGAGCCGTTCTCGGACATCGACTTCCTGATTCGCGAGCTGAAGAGGATCAACAAGCCGGCGACCGGCGCCTCCGCCGCGAAGTCGTGACGATCCGGGCTCCGGGAGCTTCGCGCGGGGATCCGTACGAGGCTTCCCGCGCCCTTCCGCTCGCTCTCCTCCTCCGCGCTTTCCGGGGGGAGCCGCGTCCTGTCGAGTGGTGTACGGGCTAGGGGTAGAGGCCACAAGGTTGTTCACCCGGGTCTCCGGGGGAAACTGGTGGTGCGAATCAACAGTGACCCTTTCGGAGGTGGCCCGGATGAACGTGCATAGGAGAGCAAAGACGTGCCCCGAAAGTCGAGCACTTCTCGTCAGGAGGGTCCTACTGGAGGGCTGGAGCCGGCAGGAAACGGCTGAGGGGCTGGGAATCAGCGTAAGGACCACGTCGAAGTGGCTGCGGAGGTACCGGCTCGAAGGACCGACCGGACTGCAGGATCGGTCCTCTCGTCCTCGAAGAAGTCCGAGCTCGACTCCCGAGCGCCTTCAGCAGCGGATCCGCGAGCTACGAGGTAAACGTCTGATGGGGCGGGAGGTGGCCGAGGTACTGGGGCTGCCGCGATCGACCGTCGGCCGGATTCTCCGCAAGGCCGGCCTGGGTCGCCTGAGGTCTCTGGAGCCTCCCGAACCCGTGGTCCGCTATGAAATGCCTCACCCGGGTGACTTGCTCCACGTGGACATCAAGAAGCTCGGTCGGATCGCGCCAGGTCTCATCGGTCATCGGATCACCGGAGACCGCTCCCGCCGCGCCCGACGAGTCGGCTGGGAGCACGTCTATGTCTGCGTCGATGACCATTCCCGGCTCGGTTACGTCGAGCCGTTGAATACCGAAGAAAAGCAGGACACCGCGGCCTTTCTCAAGCGGGCCTTTACCTGGTTTCGCTCCAACGGCATCACTCCACGCCGTCTCCTGACCGACAACGGCCGCGTCTTCCGCTCCGACCTCGTCCGGGCCGTCTGCGATCGCTTCGCCGTACGCCAAAGCTTCACTCGCCCCTACCGTCCGCGCACCAACTGCAAGGCCGAGCGCTTCATACAGACCCTTCTCCGTGAATGGGCCTACCGCCGTCCTTACCGCTCCTCAGCCGAGCGTCGCCGACGCCTCCCCCGATGGCTTCACTACTACAACTTCCGTCGGCGACACTCTTCCCTCGGAGACCGGCCCCCGGCTTCCAGGGTGAATAACCTGCTGAGCTTCGACAGGTAGCTCTGAAGGAGAGCCGAGAAGAGTTCCTCGCCGTCGTCGACCGCTGGGTGCGCGCGATGAACCTCGAGGCGTTCTTCACTGACGCCCGGACGCAGCTCGACAAACAGGGGGACCTTGCCGATCCAGGCGTACTTGAGAGGCTCCAGCGCGCGAGGGACATGTTCGGGGGGACGAATTCTCTGGACCACTTTCGGTCATGTAGGACGCCCGAGGACAGGTTCGTACCGATTCCTGGCGCCAAGGCTGACGAAGACTGACTTCGAGGAACCGTACGAACTCGACACGCCTGAGTCCTCGCCGGCAACGTCGACCGTTCAGCCGCTCAGGGGAACCGAAGGCCTGCCGGGACCACTTCGGAAGCCCGCCAGGCTAGTGCGGAATCTGGTTCGCGATGGAGCGGAGATGGAGCGGAAGGCCCGAAAACGGGAAAGGCCGCGGAGGTCATCCGCAGCCTAAGTCCTTTAGAATCAGATGGTCGGGACGGCGGGATTCGAACCCGCAACCCCTTGAACCCCATTCGGCACCTCCGTCTGCGGACAGCTACAACTAGCTCTATATCAGAGATTTACACTGGCGCGATTCTTTCCGCGGGTATCCAGGGACAGCATGGGACAACGGAAATAGATACCCTGAAACACCTGACGGGACAACTCTCCTCTCGCCTCGCGCCCTACCGAATCTCGCCCCAAGACCAGGCCGCATCCAACATCTCCTCCCATCCCTCCCCTCCGAACCTCTGGCCGGAAGGGGCAGGGGGCAGAACAAGCGCCTCAGGGCGAACGCTCTCCAGGTCAAGATCGTGAGGTACACGCCACTCACGTTCATGGTGAAAGTCCATTCGCCTCGTTCCACGGCGGATCACGTTGATGAAAGGTTTTGCCTCCGGTGCAACGCCGATTCTCTTCTGGGCGGCCAGACTACCCTCTGTGAAGTGAAGAGCAGGCCCACCCCCCACCTCAAGGATCTTGGTCTTTCGGAATACAACGCCGAAGGGCCCGTAGGATTCTCTGAAGGCCGCGCTGAATGACAGCGGGGCCTCCGTCAGGCACACAGCGCTCTCTTTGAAATACCCCGTCGGCGCCGCGACAATGCGACTCGCGTCGAGGATTCGGGCGAAACTGCTTCGCGACGTGAAGTGGATTACGAGATCCCACACGTCCGGCCGTGCCTCATGCAGATACTCTGACTCGCGCTTGCTCGAACTGAAGCCTTCGTATTCCCTGATCCGTTGAGGGGCGCTACCGACCACGTGAAACTCTCCCGCGGTTTCAGTGTTCCTCTGACACCGCGGGCAATCGCTCCAGAGCCAGACCGAAGCTTCCCGCCAGTCTGACGTCTCTTCGTTCTCACAATCGGCGCAAATCAAGGGAATAGAAGCCGGCTCTATAGATGCGATGGCTGCCCCGCACTCCGGGCAATCATCGCCGGTCAACGCTTCCTCAAGGGTTGTCGCGTCGCATTCGACCTCGTGCTCAGCCACGCATTTCAGAACGAATCCCGGCGTCTCGACCATCCTTCAGCCGCCTATTCCTAAGAGCGCAGACTCATCGCCCGGTCGCCTCTGACATCACTTCGCTTCGAGTTCATTCGACACATGGCTCGACCTGAGACCCCTTCGTCGCCGGCTGGCCTCGCCAGGCCTCCCTCACCTTGCTGCACGCGACTCATCCAGCCGGAGCCGGTAACGCTTCTCGCGTTCGAGAAACGCCCGCTCCCCTCCCTCGAGGATCTCGCACACCGCCCGGCGGATCGACGGGTTCTCCAGCGATCCGCACTCGTACCTGATCTTCGGAAGGCCGTCACCCGAACGTTTCGCGGAAGCCACAATCACCTGATCCGCGTCCGTGTTCACGACGAGATTCGCGTTGTGCGTCACAACGATGACCTGCCGCCGCTTACGCACGTCACGGAAATGTGGCACCAACTCCGCGAACACGGAATTCGGGTCGAGGTTCTCCTCGGGCTGGTCAACGACCAGCGGACGAAGATCCTGCCGGTCGATCACCAGGTACAACAGGAGAAGGACTATTCCCCTCGTACCTGGCGAGAGCTGTTCAATTGCGACGCTATCGTAGTGTATGCCGTACGCGACGTTGATATGACTCGTGTCGTAAAGCCACGACGCGACCTCCTGCGTCCATTCGCGTCCTTCCTGTGGACCCATAGCCGGCGGTTTCGCCTTCAGCAGATCCTCGCGTGATTCCGATAGAAAGACTTCCATGGCCGCCGCTACCTGCTCCGCAGCACCGCTTCGCCATGCCTCCACGAGTTTCTCTTCGGCAGCCGTCCGAATCCCACCATGTCCTCGGAACCTTGTCTCTCGGCGGAGGTCCAGCAGCTGCTCGCCTGCTCGAGCCCAGCTTGCGACGTCTACGCTACGCTTAACGACGAACTCGAGTTTCTGGAGGGCACCCGTTGAGCCGACGAGTCGGTCACGCAGCGGACTGTAGAGCTCTCGCAGGGTTCGCTCTTCCTCCGCAAACGTGTCGAATACCCTCGCGTAGTTCGCTCGCCTCTCGTCCACGAGCGCCTTCCGGCGCTGGTCGGCCCCCTCACAAGTCTTGATATCGCCTTCGATTCGTCGCAGCGCGTTCTGCTGGCCGGACAGCGTTCTCTGCAGGTCGTCGTACTTCCGCTGCTTCTCCGTATCGATCCCAACCTCCTTCTTAACGCCCTCCCGCTCCGCGCGGAGCTTCTTCAACGGCCACGACGTCAGAGGCTGAACGGTCCACTGCTCATCCGTGACACCCGCCTTCCCCCCTTCGGCCTCGGCCGTTGCGGCATCGATCTTCTTCTGTGCCGCAGAAAGCACTCCCTCGACGTCACCCGAGAACACCATCCCGAACGCCTTCCAGTCCGGTTCGGCGATTCCAGCGTCCACGAACCTCCGACGCATCTCCGAGAGTCGAGTCGGCTCGATAACGCTGCGGACGTGCGTCACCTCGTTACGGAGGTCCTCTACGCGCTTCTTTCGACGCCGGAGTGCCTCGACCTTCGCCTCCAGCGTCGAGCATGCCTGCTCCAGCTCCGACAAACGACGCGTGCGTTCCTCGCGACCCTTCGGGAGGAGAGCCTCCAGGTCTTTTCTCGCTCTTTCAATCGACTGGCGCGCCGACTCCGCGTCCTTTCGTAGCTGCGGCAGTCGCTCCTTCTGTGACTCCTCGTGAACGATGGCGCCCGACGCAAACCGAACATGTTCTCGTAGCTCCGTGCGACGTTCCAGTACCGGCTCCAGAAGTACCGATACGAGATCCTCGAATGAGTCCGTCTCGAGCCGTTCGCTCGGATCGGTCGCGTCGAAGATGACGCGTTCGAGCTCCTTGCGGAGCTCGTTCGCCAAACCCTCCGAGGAGCAGAGTCGCTCAACGAACTGCTGGGACAGGTAACAGACAGCGGGCTGGCTCGCGAAGGCATCGCCCTTCTGCGAGCCGAGCCGCAGCCTGGCTTTGTCGACCGTGCCATCACCCCAGACCAGTTCGACCTCACCAGATCTGATGAGGTCGACCGGCGTCGATGCTCTCTTTAGGAATGACGAGTCGCCAGGGTTCTCGCCGATTGCAGCAGCTCCCGTTGCGATGATGTCCAGGAGCGCGGTCTTTCCGGAGCCGCGAGCGCCGATGACGCTAACTAGCCCTGGATTCAGCTGAACCGGCGCGCTCGGCAGCCACGGGGTCTCTCTCGTCCGGACCATATCGATCACGCGTGAGCAGGACGCCGCTGACGGAGGTGTCGGGCCGATCCACACCCTCTCCTCTGGCTCGATGACGGCCTGGCGAATAGCCTCGAACGTGAGGTCTCCCTTGATCCAGCAGTACCGCTGGCCGTCAGGCGAGGCCGCGCGGGACACATCGTGAGCATCAGAGCCATGAAGACACGGCTTCAGTGCTCCGAACGTGTCTTCGATAGTCTGCCGCCCGAAGCCTGGCTTCTTGCCAAGCCAGAAGTCTCGATCTGAAGGCAGCGCCGAGAAGACAATGTCAACGAAGGCCTCGATCTCTTGTCGCAGCGCGTCAAAGGAGCTCGCAGACAGACCCGAGGTTCCGTCAGCGCCGGCCGCCACCGCGACAAGGCAGTTTGTGCGCAGCCACTTCTCTCTCCGGAAGAGATCTCGAAGCTGTTGTAGGTCGACCTTGAACTGATTGGCTCCTGCGCGAATCGCAGCACGGTCGTCACTAATCGTTCCGTCATACGCGCGACCCAGCGAGCCGAGATCGAGAGGCGTGCACCGGTACTGCCGGCTCTTGTACTCGAAGCAGAGGTGACTGAGGGCTCGCTCAATCTCGTCTTCGTGCCCCGAGCCATCCGGGGAGAAGAGCAGGTGTAGGTTTACCGCACCCTTTCGCTCGGTCTTCAGGTCCAGACGGAGCTCGACGTTCGGGAACAGAAGCTCGACCTCAGCCAAGCGCCCCTGCTTCTTCCAGGTGACCGCCTCGCGGTAGGTGGCGATGCAGAAATAGTCTGTGATTCCGACCGCCCTCACGGAAGGTATGCGGCTTTCAAGAGCCTCGAGGAACCCCGGCCAATCGTCGTTGAACTGGTCGTTGAGGAGAGTCCCTGGCGCGTGAACGTGAGGGTCCCACCGGTACCAGAGCGATCCGCGTGGGTCTGAATGCTGCATGACGATCGATTGAACCATAGCTCGACCTGACTGGGCGCTCGACCGCACTCGTTTCCGGTTTCGACCGTCTGCAATAGCCCCCCGGTTCCCCCGCCTACCGTCCTCCCATCGAAAGGAGGACGCCATGCACACCATCACCGTCTCGATCCAGGGCGCCGCGAACGACTCGACGAGCGTCGAGCTCCCGGACGACCAGGCTCTTCCCGTCTACGTGAAGCTGAAGGAGGTCCTCGCCGGGACTCGAGCAGCCCGGCGGGCGACCCGAAAGGACTCGGGCACCGCCGCCGCTGACGGCCAGAACGGCGACACCGGGCGGAACGGAACCGCCGACAGTTCGACCGACCTCGACCGCTGAGCAACCGGTGATCTCGTTCCTCGTCGCTGCGGCCTGCATCGTCTTCGTCTTGTCGCTGCCGATCTCGGCGACGAAGGCCGGGCAGACGCTCCGGAGGTGGGCCGGCGTGCTCTTCCTCATGGCACTGGCCCCGGCGCTCTTCGTGGGCCTCGTCGGCGCTATGGGCGGCGCGGTCGGCCCGGCTCATGTCGGTTCCGGCGCAGGTGGCAGCGCCGTCGACGTGCTTGGGACCCTCCTCGGGTTCCTGATCCTCTCTCCCCTGGCCTACGGGATCCTCCAGCTCCGCAAGCGCTTCAACCCGAAGAGCCGCGACCCGTGGGCCGATTACGTCGACCGGAAGGCGGCCGGGAAGAAGGTCGTGGACCCGAAGGCGGCCAAACCAGGCCTGCCAGGCGGGACGTTCGGCCCGTTCGGAGGCTCTCCGTGACCTTCCTCGACTTCGTCGGGTCGATCCTCCATCGGGAGCGGAAGCGCGCCTACGAAATGGCCGTCGCCGCCGAGCTGCCGAAGCTCGCTCCGCCGAAGCCCTCCTCCGAGGTGATGGAGGAGGTCCGCGGCCGGCTTGCCGGGCCTGGCGCGCTCACCTTCGGAAGGCTGCCGTCCGGCCAGATCGTCCGCGTGAAGGGCGACACCTCGATGAAGAGCGCCCTCGTGATCGGGGCGCCCGGGTCGGGGAAGACTCGGTTTCTCCTCGGGCTCCTGATCGAGCTGATCTCCCGGGCCCTCCGCGACGAGGTGGAGATCGAGCTCGTCGATCCGAAGACGGAGACCTACAGCCTCACCTGCCAGATCCTCGCCGCCCTCTACCTCGGCGGCGACTCCGCTCTGAAGGAAGCGATACGGCGGCGCGTCCGGGTCATCGACTGGTCACGCGAAGCCGTCTCCCCCGTCACGCCCTTCGACAACACCGACGGCATCGTCTCGAACGCCTACCTCGCCCACCTTCGAACCGACGCCACGGTCCAGGCCAGCCCGCAGACCTACACGGAGTCGCTGAAGCAGGCCCTGTTCATGCTCTCGTGGCTCCTCACGGAGAAGGGCTTCCCGCCGAACCTCCGGTTCGTCTCGAAGCTCTACTCCGACCCGGCGTTCCGGGCGAAGGTCATCACCGACGTCGCCGAGCCCGATCTCCGAAACTACTTCGCCGAGCTCGAGCGCCACATGGCGCGGCCCACGGCCGACGCTCTCCTCCGGCGGTTCCAGCACGACCTGTCGTTCCCCGAGGTCCGGCTCTCGATCGGCATCCCGCCCGCGTCACTCCGAAACATTCTCCCGGCCGGCTCCCCGCGCATCACACTCGGGAACTACGGCTCCGGGATGGCGCTCCCCGCCTCCGTCGGGAAGGAACGCGCCGCCCACCGGGTTACCGACGTCCTCCTCCGCGCGCCGCGCCGGAACCCGAAGCGCCCAGGCCTCCTCTTTCTCGAGGAGGCGCCGACACTCCTGGCCGGCGGGAGCGAGCTCGTCGAGCCGTTGACGACCGCCGCCCGGACGCTCCGCTCGGTCGGCTTCGGAATCGTCTTCTGCGGGCAGGACGTGGCGAATGCCCTTCCAGGCCCCATGGTCCGGACCATCCAGCTCAACACCTGGTGGTGGGCGATCTTCCGCTCCCACGAGGAAGCGGACTGGATCTATCCCCACCTCCTCGTCGACGAGGCCGGCGCCGCGCTCTCCGAAGGCGACAGGCAGAAGGAATTCCGCCGCCTCATGGTTGGGCTCCCGTCCCGGAAGTACTTCCTCCACGTGAAGGGCGAGCCGGCCCTGCCGATGCGTGCCCCAACTGTGGACGATCCCTCGGTGATGGCGAAGCGATCCGAGGCCGAGCTCCTCGAGGTCTTCCGCCGCGAAATCGCCTCCGTCTCGATGATCCCGGCCAAGACGGCGGCCGATCTCATCGCCCGCTTCGAGGCGGACGTCGTCGACCGCGCCACTATCCCGCCGGCGCCACCGAAGAAGGCCGCCCCCAAGGGTGCGGCGCCCGTCCGCGGAATCGCCGACCTCCTTCGGATGATGGGTGGCTCACCGGGAACAGGTGCATAGACGTGGACCCGGCGATCCGCACCGCGCTCCGACTCTCGGCGCTGGCGACGCTCTACCTCTTCGCCGCGCCGGTCTACCTGATCCGCGCGATCGGCCAGTGGCGCCGGATCGCCCGCGGCCTCGCCATCGTCCGGCGCGGAACGCTCGCCTGTCCCCACTGCTCCTTCGTCAATCCGATCAACGTGCTCTCGACCTGTCACCGCTGCGGCGTCACGGAATTCGGGAGTCGCCTCTACTGCTCGAACTGCCGGCAGGTGACGCGCTGGTTCGACTGCGCGCGCTGCCACGCCACCGTGAAGGTCTTCTGATCGTGACGACCTCGTCTTTCGCTCGTGCCAGGAAGGAAGGTGCCGTCCGCTACACCTCCTACACCTCACCCCTATGCCCCAGCACCACTTCGGAATCGTCGTCCCCGCCGTCCAACCGCCTACAGGCGTCCTCGATCTTCACGACGCCGACTGGGAGAACCTCCGCTCCATCGTGCGCGAGCGTCTCGACGGGCGAATCGAGATCACGACGCACACCGGTCTCCGCGTCCTCCTCTTCGGGAGCGTCGTGGAGATCCCGGTCTACCTCGTGCGCGTCTGGTCCGAGCACCCGATCGAGGACATCGCCACCGTCGTTCAGCCGGAGCTCGTCCGCATCGCGAACACCCACACCGAGAACGTCTGACGGCACCAACCGGACGGCCCCTTCCCCCTGGACGTCGCCACCGGCCCCGCCGGGACGGAACGCTGCACGAAAGACCTGCCGGGCCCCACGCGCGAACGTCGACGTGGCCCCCGCAGCACCTCCGGAGTGCGGCCTCGTCCCGGCGGGGCACGGAGTGACCGTCGCCCCTTCAGAATTCAATCTTGGGCGGACGCCCGAGCCATGCGCTCTGCTGATCCCGGTCCTACTTCTAAACCGTCACCCCTATGGACCAGACCCCTTCGATCGCACCGGTTATGCCGACGAAGCGTCGGCGCCGCCGATCCGTGTGGCTTCGGCTCACGCTCCGCGTTCTGCGCGTGCTCTCGGTCGCGCTGTTCGTGTTTCTCAAGTTCGCGGAACGAGCGGTCCGCGAGCCACTCGCCTGGTTACTCGTCGGCGCTGCTTTCTTCGCGCGGAGTGCCTACGTGCACTGGCCGCACTGACTGCCAGACCGGACACCGACACCGACCCACTCTCCGGGACCGGCGCGCATTCTGGCTCTCCTGTCGTCTCGCTCAGGTTGCTCTCGACCCCGCCAGCCATCTGGCCTGCAAGAACGCCCCCGACCGTTGCCGTTCGTCTCGAGCGAGAGACGTCCGTCCCGGACGGGATCGGCAGGACGGCAGTCCACGGCTGGCGGGGCACGAGGCATCTCAGTTCCACCGAAATACCTCTCTCCCGGAAGGAGGCCCTCGGCCCGAAAGCGCGACTCTCGCTGGCTGCCTGGTATTTCCTTCCCCACACCCCAATGCGCGACACGACCCGACTCGAGCTCCTCGTTCCGCTCGCGGACAACGACACCGTCCCGTTCTCCGACGCGGCCTTCGCCACCTTCGAGGACTTCCTCGTCCAGCTTGCCGGCGGATTCACCCGCCGCGGCGACGTCGAGGGAGCCTGGAAGGCGCCCGACGGTCGCGTGATGCGAGACCGGTCACGGTCGTACGCTGTGACCGTCCCCGAGCACCTCACGGATCGCGTGGCGTCGTCTATCGATCACTACGTTCGTCGCCAGTTCAGGCAGCAGGCGACGTTCGTCGAGACTCTCCCGGCGCGAGCCGTCGCGTTCTAGGACCATGGTGCCTTCCGACCGGGCGGGCGCCGACCCGGGGCCGACCCCGCACGAACCGCCGGAACGAGGAGACAGCGCTCGAAGCGACCTCGTCATCCTCTCCGGAGCAACGGGAAGTTCGGGGCGGCCCCGGTCCGCGGCGATCGGGCCGCTCGACCCGCGCCGTCCTCCCGAGACGCTCACGGATCGCGACGTCTCCGCGCTCGCGTTCATCGGCCGGTCGCAGGAAGCCGCTCAGTACCAGCTTCACGAAGCGGTCTTCCCCGGACTCGGCGAGGCCGTCGTCTCGCGCCGGATCCGGAAGCTCGCTGCCCGGGGCCTCCTCGCCATCGAGCGGTGGAACAAGGTCGGCATCAACCGGCTGCGCCTCCGGCCGGCCGGCCTCGATGCCGTCGTCGAGAGGAAGGGCGCCCGCGACGACGAGCTCTTCCTCCTTCGCGCCCCGCTCGCCCAGTCGGCTGTCGCCCACCATCTCTGGGTCGTCGACTGCCGCCTCATCATCGAGAGGCTCCCGGCCCCTCCGACCTCGGCGCAACCGTCCTGGGTGCTCGAGCGCCGCTGGAACCCGCGGCCCGCCGCGATTCCGGACGTCCTGGCTATCTGGCGGCCGACGCGGGAGGGTCCCGGACACTTCCTGGCCCTCGAGATCGACATCGGGACGGAAGCGATCCGGCGGACTTTCGTCCCGAGGCTCGTTGCCCTCGCCGAGACGCTCGTTCCGTTCGCCGGGACGTCTCCGGCCTTCATCTCCGTCCTGACCCGGGGCTCCAGGCGTGTGGCGGCCATCCAGCAGGCTGTGGCCTCCGCCTCGATCGCCCTTCCGGTCGTCGTCGACTCCCTGCCCCCAGCGGCCGGCCGGCCGGCATTCGCCGCCCTCCGGACCCTGCTCACGGTGGGTGCAGAGTCGCCTTCGCACCCCGGTCCGGCGTAAGCCCGCACCCCACAGACATTTCGCACCTTTCAGCTTCGCGGCGCTTAGGGGGCGCGAGCGAGTAAGCGAGCGGCGAAAGAGCGCTGGACGCTGCACCTGCTCTGCGGCACGCCGAAGTGAGTCAGTTCGACGGAGTGCAGGGCAGGAGAGGCCCTTCGGGTGAAGGTCGCAGGCGCACCGGACCACACCTAAAGGAGAGACACATGACCACCTTTGCTCCCTCGAAGAGACCCATGACGCTCTGCCCCTCGTGCCAGTCCATTTTCACGGGGACGCTCCCGCCGACCTGCCCCACCTGCGGGGCCGCACTCGGGACGTCGATCGGCGCCAACCGGAAGCAGGGCTCCCTCCTCGTCCCGAAGATGCCGTCCATTCGCCCGGCCACCCGGCCGAAGCTCCCCGTCGAGGTAACGCTCGGAATCGAGATCGACCGCACCGGGTCGTCCGCCGCGTTCCAGGCCGGAATCGCCCTTTCGTCCGAGGTGCTCCTCGAGACGATCGCGGCGAAGGTGAAGAGCCTCACGGTCTACGTCGGCACGCACGGCGACGAGGAGTGCGGCGAGGCGCCGGTCCTCCACACCGCCGGCGGCACGCGCGAGCAGGCGATGGCCGACATCCGCGCCATCACCTTCGGCGGCGGCGGCGACGCTCCCGAAACCCACCTCGACGGCATTCGCAACTTCCTCGAGACGGTCCCCTGGCCGATGGACAACCACCGGACGCGCGGCGCCTTCGTCGCCTTCCTCACCGACGACACGAAGCCCGACCGGACCGGGGCGACCGCGACGCAGATCGGAGAGGCGATTCGCGCCAAGGGCCTGCTCTTCTACGCCGTCTGCCAGAAGACGAAGGCGCTCGACGAACTCGTGTCCGCCGCAGGCGGCCTCACGATCCCGATCTCGAACTCCCCCGACCGCTCCGAGCTCCAGGCTGCTGCTGCCCAGGTGAGCGCGTCGCTTGTCGCGTCGATCGGCGCCGGCGCCGGCGGGACGCTCCCGATGACGATGCCGGGAGGTGCGCGGTGAAGAGCGTCATCCCTTCCCTTCAGCGCGTCGGCACGTTCTCCAGCGGGCTCGCCCGGCCCGTGACGGCGTGCCGCAGGCAGCAGCTCGCGATCCTCGTTCGGGACGCGTCGTCGTCGATGTCGGGCGAGAAGGCGCGGGAGGCGGACGCCGCTTCCCGCACGCTCGCCACCGAGCTCGCCGCTCCCGGAAACCGCGGCGTCTTCACCATCGCGGTGATCGACTTCTCGACGTCCGTCTCCAACGTCCAGCCGCCCGAAGCCGCCGACACCCTCGTGGGGCACCTCGCGCCGCTCGCCGCCTCCGGCTCGACGAACGTCGCGGATGCCCTCTCCGAGGCCGAGCGGATCGTCCGCGGCGCTCCGGCGGACCTC
>ERZ724514.968-NODE-968-length-12824-cov-5.730441_pt1 | contig 12824 bp, 4 predicted proteins | sample MGYA00376047_ERZ724514 | MGnify/ENA primary metagenome ERZ724514 (study PRJEB28724, sample SAMN07190883) | activated sludge metagenome | isolation source: activated sludge of sewage treatment plant in Hong Hong | place: Hong Kong | collected 2016-03-17 ...
TCGTCGGCGTCGACAAGTTGCTGACGCAGCTTGCCCGTTGCTGCAAGCCGGCGCCGCCGGACGAGATCCAGGGTTTCATCACGCGCGGCAAGGGCGTTTCCATCCACCGCATGGATTGCTCCAACTTCGCCAACCTGCTCACGCAGCATCCGGAACGCGTCATCGAAACCACTTGGGGCGGACAGACGACAGGCGTCTTCGCCGCCGACATCGTCGTCGACGCCCACGACCGCCAGGGGCTGCTGCGCGACATCTCCGAGATCTTCACGCGAGAAAGGCTCAACGTCGTCGGCGTCAACACCCAGTCGAAGCAGGGCAAGGCGCACATGGGATTCACCGTGGAAATCACCAACCTGCAACAACTGCAGCGCACGCTGACGCTGATTCACGGGGTCGAAGGGGTGGTCGGCGTGCGCCGGGCCTGAAACACGAGGAGCGCTCATGAAAGGAAACTTCGCCGCCATCGCCCTGACCGTCATCGGTGTGGTGGCCCTTGCCGTCAATCTGGACCTGGTCGAACTCGATATCGTCGCCCTGTTGCGCAAGTGGTGGCCGCTCGCCCTGATCGGGGTGGGCCTGGCCTTGTTCTTCACTCCCGACGACAGTGGGCGGAAGCGCCCGTGATCATAGGGATCCTGCCCCGCGGGAAGAGCGAGATGTAGCGGCGGGGCGGCAATTGTCCGGGAACACGCTGCGCCAGGCCCTGGACTTCGGCCAACAGGCCCAGTCCGGACAGTCTTGGTTCAGCAATCACTCAGCGGAGGGCGGGCGGCGACCGGGGAGCGGGAGTGTCGTCACCTGGCCCCCGGATGGTCAAATACATGCGCTTGGTTCCATTCGCCGAACTGCTGCGCACTGAAGCCCCAAATTTCCTGGTGCCTGACCTGATTCGATAGACCTGTTGAAGCTGGGTGACCAGTTCGACATAGTTGCGTGTTTCAGGATAAGGCGGAATCGTGTTCCGGTACTGCTGAACTGCCCCCTCACCGGCGTTGTACGAGGCGATCACGAGATCCTGCTGCCCGGGAAAAAGCTTGAAAAGGTCTGCGAGGTAGCGCGTGCCGAGACGTATGTTGGTTTTCGGGTCTTGCAACTTCTGTTCGATGGACTTTTTCCGGTCACTCAGCAAGCCGTAGCGTTCCGCGGTCGAGGGCATGATCTGCATTAAGCCGATTGCGCCTTTGGGCGAGACGGCGTCCGGATTGAACCCGGATTCCGCTGCCATGATCGCCTTGAGCAAGGCCAGTTCGACCGCAAACTCGATGCTCGCGGTCTTCAGCATCGGCTCATAGGTTTTCAGGTTGGGATGCTCCATCAGCCGGTTTGCCAGTGCCTGCTTTCCGCGCCCCGAGGGGTCCAGTTCGAGCGATCCGAACCGGTTTCCCCGCACCAGCAACTGGTAACGCGCATCCGATTTATCGGCGGAAAAATGCGAGACGCCCTGCTCATCGACATAGCCATAGATGTCCGCGTGGCCGCTGGTCGAGGCGAGGGTCAGAAGGAATATGGCAACGAGTCTGGGATGCGTCATCGGGCCTTGGGCGCAGAGAACGGGTCGACCTGTGCTTGTCCAGATCGCCTTTGTCAAGGGAGTCTATCATCAAGTCTGCTGACAATCTTCCTGACAAGGCCGGGATGTTTACCGGTGGTACATCGGTCGGGCACACCACAATGCGCCACTGCCTCAAGGTTAGATCGGCTCCGGTTGTGTATGTCAGTGAATATGAGCAACTCTCCCGGCGTCATAAGCACGCATTCCGTTGCTCATGAGCATTGCGGAAGCAATGTGCGAATCGCACTGACCAAACCCCCATTCTCAACGTAGTTGACCTCTTGATCGCATCAGAACCGACCACGCTGAATCTGGCTGGCCTGACATAGGGCAACTGGACATTGACTGAGGGGTTTCTCCATCAATACAAAAATAGGGTTACCCATACACGCAGCCTGGGCTCGGATTGGCGAAGCCAAACGAGCCAGGAGGCAAGCGAAGCGCGGCAGGCGAGGAACGCTTAGCGCTCCCGCCCAGCCTCATGCCAAGCCTTCCTAACCGGCGACAGCAAATACTCCAGCACCGTCCGATCCCCCAGCCTGATCTCGGCATTGGTCTGCATCCCCGCCGAGAGTGCGAAACGCTCGCCATCCATCTCCAGATTCATGCCCTTGAGCGCCACCAGCGCCTTGTAGACCAGCGGCTGGTTCTTCCTGGCCGGATCGTTCTGGGTAGTGCTGCTGCCGTTGTTGGCATCGGCCGCGTCGGCGCTGACATGCTCGACCCGGCCTTCCGCCATCCCGTACTTCTGGAACGGAAAGGCGGCAAACTTGAGCTTGACCGGCTGTCCCTCGCGCGCGAAGCCGATGTCCTCATTGCTGACCCAGACTTCGGCACGCAGGGTTTCATCCTTCGGCACCAAGGTCAGCAGCACCGTCCCCGGTTGCACGACGGTGCCGGCGGTATGGGTAGCCAGATCCTTGACCACACCATCCTGCGGCGCCTTCAATTCCAGCAAGTCCTGTTTGTGGGATAGCTTGGCCAGTTCCTGCGCCAGCTTGTCGGCCTGACCCTGAATCTCGTTGCGTTCGACGTGCAGCGCCCGGCGGTAGTCGGATTCGATCTGGGCGAGTTTCTTTTCCGATTGCTGGCGGCTGGCCTTGGCCGATTCGATCAGGAAGGTTTGCGTTTGCAGTTCCTGTTCCTTCTCGACGCGCTCCCGTCGTTTGTCGCTGGCCATCAGCGAACCGGCAAAGCCGTCCTTGACGAGTTTCTCGTAGGCTTTGTCCTGCTCGCGGTAATGCGGCACGGTCTCTTCGAGTTTCTTCTTGACCTGCTCGGCCGCCGATATTTCCTGCTTGGCCTTGACCAGGCGTGAACGTTCTTCGGCCAGTGCGGCTTCGAAGGCGATGCGGTTGGCGTGGTATTGCGCGGCGACTTCCTCGGCCAGTTGGGGTGGGTCGCCGTCGTGGCGTTTGAACGACTGCCCCGACAGTTCGGCTTCGATGCGGCGTAGCGTCAGTCGTTTGCGTTGATACTCGGCCTCAATCGACTTGGCGTCGGCATCGGTAATCAGGGCATCCATGCGTAACAGCACCTGGCCGGCTTTGACGTTTTGTCCTTCGCGCACCAGGATGTCCTTGACGATGCCGGCCTCGGCCGGCTGGACGATCTTCAGGTAGGTCTCGGGGATCAGCTTGCCTTCGGCGACGGCGACGATGTCGAGACGGCCGAGGATGGCCCACCGCAAGAGGGCCAGAAGCAGGATCAGCAGCGCCCACAGCACCTTGTGACCCAGCGGATTGGGTGGGCTGTCCTGCAGGCGCAGGAGGGGTGGCGAGAAGTCGAGCGGATTGGCTTCGGTCTTGGGAATCAGGGCATTCATTGCGTGTTTCTTGGAAGAACCTGTGTGGTGGCGGTGAAGCCACCACACAGGTCAAGGGCTGCTTTTACGACAGACGGCCGGACCCGGTTTGCAGGCTGACGAGCGAATTCAGCGTCTGCGGGTTGGTGCCCAAGTTGGCATCGGACAGCGTGGCGAGCGCCGGCGTCACGCCAATCCCGGCCAGGGTGCCGTTCCTGCCGTACTGGTAGGCAAGGTCACCACCCAATGCCGCCGTATCCGAGCCGGCCAGCTGGAAGCTGGTCAGGCCGTTGGTCAATGCCCAACTGGTCAAGCCACTGTTCGCCGCGCGGGCGGCGTCGAAGGCACCGACCAGGCCGGCGAAGTTGAAGTTCTCCACCTTCTGGTCCAATAGCGGATTGCTACCGCCTTGTACGAACCCGGCCATGGCTTCGGCCATCACTTGCAGCTTGGCGACCGGCTTCGAGGGGGTGGCCGCATACCAGTCCTTGAAGGTGATCTGGTCGGTCGCACCGACCTTGAGGACGAGGTCGTTGGTGGACTTGGTGAACACGAGATCGGCATAGGTCAGGCCGGCACCGCCCAGGGAAATCGTGTCGCTGCCGGTACCGCCGGTGGCAAACGTATCCTGCCCATCGCCCTTGTTGAACAGGACGATGTCGTTGCCGGCGCCGGTGGTATAGGTGTCGTTGCCGAGGCCGCCGAGGAGTATCTCGGCAGCAGTACCGCCGGTGATCGTGTCGGTACCTGCCCCGCCGTTGAACAGTGCCGTGCCGGAGGTGTCGGTCAGGATGTCGTTGCCGTCGCCGCCTTCGAGGATGTCGTTGCCGGTGCCGCCGTTCAGGGTATTGACCGCGGTATTGCCGCGCACCAAGTTGTTGAGCGTGTTGCCGGTGCCGTTGATGGCGCCGGTACCCGTCAGGAGCAGGTTCTCGACGTTGGTGGTCAGCGTCAATGTGACACTGGACTGGATGGTGTCGTTGCCGGCGCTCGCGGCTTCGGTGACGACATCGGTGCTGACGTTCACCACGTAGACGTCGTCGCCCAGGCCGCCGACCATGGTGTCGTTGCCGGTGCCGCCATCGAGCGTGTCGTTGCCGTCGCCACCGGTCAGGGTGTTGTTGGCGCTGTTGCCGGTGAGGACATTGTCGAGGGCGTTGCCGGTGGCGTTGATGGCGGTCGTGCCGGTCAGGGTCAGGTTCTCCGCATTGGCCGCGAGGGTGTAGGTGACACTGGACTGGACGAGGTTGGTGCCTTCGCCGGCGAGTTCGGTCACGACGTCAGCCGTGTTGTCGACGACGTAGGTGTCGTTGCCGGCACCGCCGATCATCGTATCGGCCCCGGTGCCGCCGGACAGGGTGTCGTTGCCGGCGCCACCGGTGAGTGTGTTTGCGGCGGTATTGCCGGTCAGCACGTTGTCGAGGGCGTTGCCGGTGCCGTTGATTGCCGTAGTGCCAGTCAAGGTCAGGTTCTCGACATTGGCCGCGAGGGTGTAGGTGACACTGGACTGGACGAGGTCGGTGCCTTCGTTGAGGTTTTCCGTGACGACGTCGGCGGTGTTGTCGACGACATAGGTGTCGTTGCCCGCGCCACCGATCATTGTGTCGGCCCCGGTGCCGCCGGACAGGGTGTTGGCGACACTGTTGCCGGTAAGGGTGTTGTTCAAGGTGTTGCCGGTGCCGTTGATGGTGCTGGTACCGGTCAACACCAGATTCTCGACGTTGTTGCCCAGCGTCAGGGTGACCGAACTGTTGACGGTATCGACCCCTTCGTTGGCGGCCTCGGTTACCACGTCGGAGGTGCTGTCGACGAAATAGGTATCGTCGCCTGCGCCGCCAACCATCGTGTCGTTGCCGGCCCCCCCGTTCAGGGTGTCATTGCCGGCACCACCGGTCAGCGTATTGACCGCGCCGTTGCCGGTCAGGACGTTGTTCAAGGCGTTGCCGGTGCCGTTGATGGCTGTCGTGCCGGTGAGGGTGAGGTTCTCGACGTTGGCCGCGAGGGTGTGGGTGACGCTCGACTGGACCAGATCGGTGCCTTCGTTGGCAAGTTCTGTCACCACGTCGCTGGTGCTGTCGACCACGTAGGTGTCGTCGCCTGTTCCCCCGACCATGGTGTCGTTGCCAGTGCCGCCGTTGAGGGTGTCGTTGCCCGCACCGCCGTTGAGGGTGTCGTTACCGGCCAGCCCGCTGAGGGTGTCGTTGCCGGCTCCGCCATTCAGCGTATCGACACCGGAGGTTCCGGTCAGCGTCAGGTTCTGGACGCTGACCACGAGGTCGAAGATGTCGGAGGCGATCAAATTGCCGGTGTCCTTGGCCGTTACCTTGACGCTGACTGTCCCGAGGGTCGTCGGGGTGCCGCTGAAGGCCCGGGTGGCAGCGTTGAAGGTCAGCCATGACGGTAGCGCCGAACCGTCGGCCAGGGTGGCGGAGTAGCTCAGCGTATCGCCGCTGTCGGGATCGGTAAAGGCATTGGACGGCACAGTGTAGGTAAACGCCGCGCCCTGTGCCGCCGCCTGGTCGCCCAGCGCGGTGGACAACACCGGGGCACGGTTCGGTGCACCGACGGTCATCGTCACGTATTCACCGGCGGCGTAGTTGTAATTGTCCGTACCCCACAGCGTGAGCTGAAGCGTACCGACGTCGCCGGCTCCCGGCGTTCCGTACAGCGTGCGCGTATTGGCGTCGAAGGTCAGCCAGGCGGGCAGCGGCGAACCGTCCCGCATGACGAAGCTGTAGGTAATGGAGTCCCAGGAATCCGGGTCGGTAATGGTGGTGGCCGCGACGGTGTAGCTGAATGTCGAATTGGCACGCGCCTGCAAGGTCGGCAGGTAACTATTCACGGTCGGGGCATGGTTGTTGTTGGCCCGGTCGACGACCGTCTGGATCATCGCCTGATCCCACACCACCCCGTTGGCGAACTCGATGTAATCGATCTTGTGGTCGGCGGCTTCACCATCGATGGTGGTCGTGCCGCCATAGTAGTCATAGAAGCCAATCTGGTCGGACGTTCCCTTGATCTTGAGGAACATATGGGTGCCGTACTTGAACGCCAGCACGTCGTTGTCGGTAATTCCGGCACCGAACAGCAGGGTATCCGCAGCCCCCAGGACATCCGTGGCATCGACGGTGTCCTGGCCGTCGCCGCGGTTGAACACGTAGGTGTCGTCACCCAGGTCGCCGGAGAGGTAATCGTCGCCCAGCCCACCGGTCAGGGTGTTGTTACCCAAATTGCCCCACAGTCCATTGTCCAGATTGTTGCCGGTGGCAGTCAGATCGTCGTAGCCGTCGACCGCCAGGCGTTCGAGGTTGGCACCCAGGGTCCAGCTAACCGTGGAGCGCACCATTTCGTAGCCTTCGTTGGCGTTTTCCACGATGACATCGCCGGCATCATCGATCTCGTAGTAGTCGTCGCCGGCGCCGCCGATCAGCACGTCCTGGCCGACGTCGCCGAACAGGGCATCGGCACCGCCGCCACCGATCAGGGTGTCGTTGCCTTCCATGCCCCAGAGGTTGTTGTCCGCATCGTTGCCGGTGATGACGTTGTCGAGATCGTTGCCGTTGCCGCGATAGATGGTGCCGGTCAGGGTCAGGTTCTCGACATCGTTTTCAAGCCCGTGTAGCGTCTCGAAACTGCGGATTTCGGTGTCGATGCCTTCGTCGTAGAATTCCCGGATACGGTCACCTTCGCTATCGGTGTAGTAGGTATCGTTACCCAGACCACCTGCCGTCCAGTCGTCACCCGCACCACCGTCGAGGATATCGTTACCGCCCTCGCCACTCAGCGAGTCGTCGCCCAGTCCTCCCGAAAGTCGATTGGCCACATCGTTGCCGACCAGGGTGTTGTCGCTGTCGTTGCCAGTACCGTCGATGTTTGCAGTACCCGTCAGGAGGAGCCCCTCGAGATTGTCACCGAGGGTATAGGTCAGACCGATCTCCACCGTATCGAATCCACCACCCGAAGTCTCGATAATCTGGTCGGCCAGGGTATCGAGTACGTAGGTGTCGTTACCGCCCTTGCCTTCGAGAACGTCGATACCGGCACCGCCATCAAGGCGGTTGTTGTAGTCATTCCCGGTTAGCATGTTGGCCAGATCGTTCCCCGTGCCGTCGATATCCCAGCCCTGATCCTCCAGAACCAGATGCTCGACATTGGCAGACAAGACATAGCTTGCACTGGCCCTGACGGTGTCGATGCCTTCGTTGAAATTCTCCTGAACGACATCATTGCTTTGGTCGACGAGATAGGTGTCGTCGCCAAGTCCTCCGGCCAGCGTGTCGGCATCGCTGCCGCCATCGAGAAGATCGTTTCCGGAACCGCCTTCGATGAGGTCGGCGCTTCCGCCACCCCGCAGTTCGTCGTCGCCCGCCAGACCGACAATGTGATTGGTCGCCTCGTTACCATAGATGACATTGGCGTCGTCATTACCCGTGGCGTTGATGTTGTCGTAGCCTTCCAGTTGCAACTTCTCGACATTCGTCGGCAACGTAATGGAAACCCGGCTTTTGATGACATCGTAGCCTTCGCTCGGGGATTCGATCACGACGTCGCCGACATTGTCGACCAGATAGATATCGTCGCCAGCGCCGCCTGACATGCTGTCGCCATCGGTACCGCCATCAAGGGTATCGTTGCCATCGCCGCCCACCAGCGTATCGGCACCACTCTCACCATACAGCGTGTCGTTACCGACACCGCCATCGATCGTGTCGTTTCCTGCGGCGCCGTTGATCGAATCGTTCCCGAGCCCGCCAGCAATGCTGTCGTTACCACCAGTACCGCGTAGATCGTCATCGCCGCTGGTGCCGGAGAACAACCTGGCCTTGATCGCGTCGATATTCCAGATCGTTCCGTCTGCAAACCGTACTTCCTGGAGCGGGCTGTAGTCGCCACCCAGTTCGTCCCACAGGAAGAAGCTGCTGACGGTGATCTTGTCGGTGGTGCCGGCGATGGAGAGTTCCAGCGCACCGCTGCCCCAATAACCATCGTCGACGCGGCGTGCCACGATTTCCGACGTGGCGACCCCGGCCTTGAACTGGAGGACGTTCAACTTGCCAGCGGTGCCGTCACTGCTGACCAGGCGATCCTGGCCATCGCCTTTGCCGAACAGATAGAGGTTGTTGCCTGCTCCTCCCGACAAAGAGTCGTTGCCCCCGCCACCGTCGAGCGTGTCGTCGCCGATACCGCCGTTGAGCGTATCGTCACCCGCGCCGCCGAGCAAGGTATCGCTTCCGTCGTCACCGTTGAGTGTGTCGACCCCGTCGCCGCCATCCAGCGTATCGTTGCCGCTCGCGCCGCCAAGCACATCGTTGCCCAGACCGCCTGTCAGTGTGTCCGCGCCAATCGTTCCGCGCAGAGTATCGTCGCCCGAGGTGCCCGCGTAAAGCATGGCCTTCAGCGTCGCGATATCCCAGATCGTTCCGTCGGCGAATTCGACTTGCTGCACTGGGTTGTAGGATGCTGCCGGGTCGTCGTTGACGAAGAAACCGTTGATGGTGATCTTGTCGGTCGTCCCGGCAATGCTCAACTCCAATCCATGATAGCCCCCCCAATTACCGTCCGCAGCCTGCCTGAACAGAATTTCGGAAGGCAGTACACCCGCCTTGAAGCGGAGGGTATTCAAACGGCCGACGGTAGCGTCACCGACACTGATCTGGTCCTGTCCATCGCCCTTGCCGAACAGGTAAACATTGTTGCCTGTGTTGCCGTACAGGATGTCGTTGCCACGGCCGCCGTCGAGGCTGTCGCTGCCTGCCCCACCCGACAGTTGATCATTGCCAGCGCCGCCGAGCAGCGTATCGTTCCCATCGTCGCCCCACAGCGTATCGTTGCCGTCGCCACCATCCAGCGTATCGTTACCGTTGCCACCGGACAAGTAATCGAGGCCGGCGCCGCCCAGCAGGGTATCGTTGCCGTCTTCGCCATACAGGGCGTCGTTACCGACGCCCGCGTCCAGCAGGTCGTTCCCGCCGGCACCGCTGAGCATGTCCGATCCCGCACCGCCGGTCAGCGTATCGTCGGCCGTAGTCCCGCGCAGGGTGCTGCCGCCGTCGCCGACCGTGAACGCCTTGTCGATCAGGGTGTTCAAGTCCCAGACCGTGCCGTCAGCAAAGGTGACTTGCTGGACCGGATTGTAGGGGCTGCCCGGATCGTCGTTCATGAAGAAACCGGTGATGGTGATCTTGTCCGTTGTCCCGGAGATGCTCAGTTCGAGCGCCCGATTCCCGCCCCAGTACGGGTCGGCAACCTGCGCCACGGTGACTTCCAACGGCAATACCCCGGACTTGAAATGCACAGTTTTGAGGCGGCCGACGGTGTTGTCGTATAAATAGTTGCCAATCCGATCCTGGCCGTCGCCTTTGCCGAACAAGTAGGTATCGTTCCCGCTACTACCTTGCAGAATGTCGTTTCCTGCGCCGCCGTCCAGCGTGTCATCACCCAAACCGCCATCCAGTTGGTCGTTCCCCGTCCCGCCAAGGAGAACATCACTTCCGTCGCCGCCATAGAGCGCATCGTTGCCGTCGCCGCCGGCCAGTACATCGTCACCGCTGCCCGCGTTCAGGGTATCCGCAACGTCCAGACCGACCAGCACGTCGTTGCCGTTGCCCGAGCTCAACGCGTCGTTCGCGGCGGTGCCAACCCTGATATCCGGCACCCCGTGGGTATCGGTCGCAAAGGCGACGGCCAGGCTGCTCCTCAGGCTGTCCAACTGGCCGTTCGCGGCAATGTCGGTCGCCATGCTCACCAGTTGTCCGGCGGCATCCCAGCCTGCGGACGTCAAGCCGGCACCGTATTGCTTCAGGTCCAGGCAATCCGTGAAAGCGCGTACCGGATCGGTCTGACGGAGGTTGTTCAGTTGGATCGTCATGGCCGAGAAGTCGAGCTGAATGCCGTTCTCGTCGATCACCAGGCTGACCGCGTCCAGATAACCTTTGAGTCGCGTCGACATGACCAGTCCGTCATAGGCGGATTGTTTCAAGGCGTCGTAGCTATCCTGCAGCAATTGAACGTGGGTGGCGGTCAGGGTCGGCAGCGCAAAGCTGAATGTGGTGTTTGCGCCGCCAGGTGTCGGGACAAGGCTCTTGATCTGCGTCTGGACGAGCGTACCGTTACCCATGTGGATGCTGCCGTCCGTTGGGAAATTCAGGAAAGTTTGCCCGTTGAAGCGCTCCAGGATGTCCATCATCTGGCTGAACTGGTCGACCTGGGCCTTGACGACGTCGTAGCGTGCTGCACTGACTTGCAGGGTGGACAGGATCAGGGCCTTGTCGTAGCCCGGCGTGCTGGCCAGTTGGACGGCTTCGAGTTCGGCATCGGTAACGCCGGGGAGCTTGTACAGGAGCTTGATGCCCTTGTCCGCGGCCCGTTGTTGCGAGGTCTTGAGGGCGCTGGTGGCGGACCAGTCTTTCAGGAGCTGGTCGAGCTGGCCCAACATCTCGGTTCGCGAGAGCACGGCGAGGTTGTTGGCGTCGCTAACGATGGTCGCGTTGAGGCTGGCTGCTTCCTGGAGGTCGCGGACCGCCCCGGCGCCTTGCATATCGGGCAAGGCCAAGGCTGCTGCGGTCAACGGCACCTGATCGACGAATTCCCGGTAGAAAGGATTTTGTGCAAGATCGAGGTTACCGGTATTGCCAGTTGTGAATTCGCCCAGGTTACCGGTGGTGCCGTTGGTCTTGGTATAAGTCCCGGCGGCGCTTTGGACGTTGCCACCGGTCAGCGGAATATTGGTGGCGGTGCTGGTCAGGCTGATGCTGGCGATGCCGGCATCGGCCAGGCTTTGCATTTCGCCGGTGTCGCTGATGCCGTCCTGGTCGAGGTCGCGCCAGAGGCGGACGTTGGCGAATTGGGCGTCGAGGCTGCTGAATTGGCCATCGTGGTTGCTGTCGAGGTCGGCGAGCGCGGCAAAGCCGCTGGTGGCCTTCTGTCCATTGGAAAGCACGGTGTCGACACCGAAGAGTTCGTTGCCGTTGTCGATGGCGCCGTTTCCGTTCTTGTCGAGGGCAAGGAAGGCATCGTCGCCCTTAAGCCAGCCGGTCCCGGTACGGATGCCGTCACCGTCATGGTCGAAGAGCACCTGTGCGGAAGTGGTTATGCCTACTGTCTCTAAGCCATCGCCATCAAGATCAAGCGCCAAAGGATCGATACGTTGAGTAAAAGCTCGAGACCGCAGATAATAATCACCTGTCAAAACATTAATTAAGGAATTAACTCCGTATGCAAATGCTGCACCAAAAGTCATCCCTTTTGTGAAATTAACTATTTTCGTCCTCATTACGGCCGAAACCCCAAGTTGCTCTAATACTTTCCCAAGCGCACTTTCTTTGCCACCCAAAGAGCTTGTTTTACGAATAGAGTCAAATACAAGCCCTAGACCCTCTATTGGAATTTTAGTGGACCACCCCCACAGGGTTCCTGCGACCCAAGCCGCTGAAACTGCGATGGATTGTGAAATAGCTTGTGCCGCCTCAATATTGTCACCTCTATCTATCGCATCTATCGCTCGCGATATGTGATCACCAACAATCTGTTCCACTGCAGATTTAATTTGAGACGATGGAGTTGGAATTGATGACGGCAATTCACCAACAACGGTGCGCGATTCTTGATATGTATTTTCCAAGTTGATATCGGTCATTTTTTGCCCCAAAAGAAATTGATTGATTTATGGACTCCAAAAGAAATCACCACTCCTAACAACATTCCAGCAAACCATAAACCAATTGATGTAACTGGTGATCTTAATAACGGAATTACAACCTCGTTGGTAGTTGCCAGCCCATTCGAATATATTTCAAACATGCTGGCCAAGTACCAAATAAATATCAATATTAGGCCGAGATACTCCACTAATGAGTTGTCAGTAAAAATAACGCTGACTCTTAATTTAACCGGTTTTGGCAAAAATAAAAAAAACATCATTCCGACAAATGGCAGCGCACCAAAATAGCTTATAGCCGACGCGCCATAACCAAGCTTCACGCCAAATAATGAAGATGCCATTACGCAAATTAATACAGATGGTACGTAGACCATGGCAGGAAAAAAAATACTAACGATCGCACAAACAAAAATAATCACAGAAACCATATAGAAAATCCCGCAAATCAATATTATTAACTCGGCAATCAAATTTTGATCTTTAAAAACCAGGGCACGGAAAAATTCCTCAAAGCACCAAAGGGGTCAGAGACATTTCCCGCCCCCTCCCGGATATTCCCCATCCCGGTCTCTTTCAAAGATCAAAATGCTTGCAACAAGAAACAGGATTGCTTTCATGCGGCGATCTCCCAGATGAACTGATTTGCCGCCACATCACCAAAGGGTTCAGAGACATTTCCCGTTTTGTCCTCTCGTTTTTTCCATTCCAACCCCATTCAAAATCCAAAATCCCTTTGTCCCGTAGTCGCCCGCATCGGCGTGTCGGCCATTTCGTCCGGCCTGACTGGCCTTCCCCGCCGACCGGAATTG
>ERZ724514.969-NODE-969-length-12823-cov-4.440085_pt1 | contig 12823 bp, 9 predicted proteins | sample MGYA00376047_ERZ724514 | MGnify/ENA primary metagenome ERZ724514 (study PRJEB28724, sample SAMN07190883) | activated sludge metagenome | isolation source: activated sludge of sewage treatment plant in Hong Hong | place: Hong Kong | collected 2016-03-17 ...
GGCGCCTTCCTTTTCATTGGCGCTTTCGCGTTCTTTCCAATCGGGTTTATTCCATTTCCGGATACAAAAAGCCTGGTCGGGCAGGGTGCCTGTATTCAGTACGTCGCGTGCGGGGTCGATGTCGAATATTTCCACCATATCCTGGTCTGAAATGAGTTCGCAGCCGTGGTTTTTCCAGTTGGCAGCCTGGTAGGCGGCCCATTTCACGGAGTCCTGCGCAGCTTTGGCGGCAGCCTCGGCAGCCTGTTTTTGGGCTTCGGGGTCGCAGGAGACCAGGAGTAAGGGTAAAAAAAGTACAACAGCGGCAAAACGTATCATGAGCACCGATTTTAGTATCCTGAAATTTGCTTAAAGGTCACCAGTCACGCCATTTTTTTTGGCAAAACGGTTGTTTTTTTTCAAAAAGCGGGCAAAGATAATGCAGCAGCCGTATGCTTTATAGTGCCGGGAAGACGTCGTAAGCCGAAAAAAAGAGCAATACAATTCAAGGCTTGGTACATTGCCGCCGAATTTCTTTCTGCATCTAGTCGACCCGGGCGGAGAAAAATTCGCACATTTGCCCGCCCCGATACCTGAAAATCAATTTTCAAAAACAGTTAAAAACATTTCAACTTAACTCAACCGGACAATTATGGCTGATACGCCTACACCTCAACCGAAAGGCAAATTCCCGTCCAGTATCCCGTACATCATCGGGAACGAGGCGGCAGAGCGCTTCAACTACTATGGTCTTCGCGCCATCCTGACCACTTTCATGGTAGCGCAATTTTACAACCCCGACGGCTCTACCGATCCAGCGGTCGTGCAGGCCGCCGAGGCTACTGCCAATGCCAAAACGCACGATTTCGTGGCTATGGTTTACCTGTTGCCCATGTTTGGCGGCATGATCGCCGACTGGTTCTGGGGCAAGGACAAAACCGTCCTGTGGCTGTCGCTGGTATATGCTGTCGGTAATGTCATGGTGGCCCTTTCGGTCAGCAACGAATTTATGTTCACCACATCGCTGATGCTTATTGCCGTAGGCGCCGGGGGTATCAAACCCTGTGTATCGGCCAACGTGGGCGATCAGTTCGACGAATCAAACAAACACCTCCTGCCCCGCGCTTTCGACGCTTTTTATGCGTCCATCAACTTTGGTTCGGTGCTTTCCATCCTGCTGATCCCGTATCTGAAGGCCAAGTTCGGCCCCACCATTGCTTTCGGCGTTCCGGCCATTGCCATGCTGGTCGCCGTGTTCTTCTTCTGGGCAGGCCGCAACAAGTACCGCCGCGTGCCGCCGCCGAAGTTCGACCAAAACAAAATGGTCATCCTGCTGACGGCATTCGGATCGCTGGTGGCCAGTTATATCTATTTTGACAAAATAATGCACGCCAGCATCGGTTCGGTACTGGGCGCCTGGGCAGTGGCCGTTATCGTCCTGGCCTTCGTTTTCAAAAAACAGTGGTTTGCCAAGCCCGGCAACTTTGTAGGCATCAACCTCTATGCGCTGACCAACGGCGGCTTTGCCGCGGCAGCCAAAGAATACGGCGACGAGGCCATCGAGGGCATCCGCTCCGTGTGGCGCGTGCTTGCGGTATTTGCCTTTATCCCCGTTTTCTGGGCCCTTTGGGACCAAAGCCAGTCGGAATGGGTGGTACAGGCCACAAAGATGGACCTCGACTTCCTGGGCATCACCTGGCAGGCCGAGCAGATATCTTTCGTCAATGCGGCGTTTATCCTGGCCTTTATTCCGCTGTTCTCGTTTGTAATCTACCCGGCACTAAATAAAGTCGGCATACAGGTTACGCCGCTGCGCAAGATCGGTGCAGGCTTTGTCCTGACGGCATTGTCGTTTGTGATCATCGCAATTATCCAGGGCTGGATCGATGCCGGCGAACGCCCCAACATCAGTTGGCAGATCCTGGCATTCGTGGTGCTTACGGCCGGCGAGGTACTGATCTCCATCACGGGTCTGGAATACGCCTACACCCAGGCGCCGCCCTCGATGAAATCGACCATCATGGCCTGCTGGCTGATCACGGTTACCATGGGCAACCTCCTGGTGGCGGTTATTCAGACCAACATCAGCAACGGCGGGTTCTTCGCCCAGTTCCACGGCGCCGACTTCTTCTGGCTGTTTACGGGAATATGCGCCGTTACAGCGCTGCTGTTTATGGCCATATCGCCGCGCATCAAGGAAAAATCGTACGTAGGCGGCTAAGAGGCTGCTTGAGTTAAACGTCTGACCGGGCTGCACAGCAAGAGGGGTTTGAACAGGAAATACAGCAGGTTTTGAATCTTTTTACCTGCAACACGTAAATCCTTTCCAAACACTGCTTGTCGTGCAGCCTCTTTTTTTGCCAAAAACTGCCGAATTGAAGTGTGGCTTTTGCATATTGCCGTCAAGGCTTACCTTTGAAGCCGGCCCCCCATGGCCAAAGCAAACGCCCTCATAAATGAAAATTTACAAATAAACAGGCTGAAACATGAATTTAAAACTACTTCGCCTCTTCCTCTTCGCCTTTTGCCTGCCGTGGCTCCAAACGGCTGACGCCCAATGCGAGTACACACTTGAAATGTTCGACAGTTTTGGCGACGGCTGGGAAGGCGGTTCGCTTACCATAACCAACGGCTCGAACGTTTATAATTTTACTCTGAATAATGTGGACGACGACGGCATCGACAGCACCGTTACGTTTGTCGTTACCAACGGCGCACCGCTTTCGGTATCCTGGACGCCCGGCTTTACCGATTTTGAAGTGTCGTTCGTGCTCTATGACTACGATGGCAATGTCATCTATGAAGGCACTTTTCCGAATTCCGGGGTTGTTTTTACCGATATTGGTTTTTGCCCTGACTGTCTGAAAGCCAAAAACCTGAAAACGGACAATGTGTATGATACCTATGCCAAACTGCGCTGGCAACCCGGCAGCGTAGATCCGGTGCTGGGCTGGTGGGTCGTTTACGGCGCAAAAGGCTTTTTGCCCAGTTCGGGCGTGGGCGACAGCGTATTTGTAAACATACCCAAAGTAACGCTTACCGGGCTCTCCAAAAAGACCGACTACGACTATTACGTCATCGAACAGTGCGACTCCACGACCGCTGCCACGGCAGTAGGGCCGGTTTCTTTCCAGACCTACTGGTCAGACGACGTGGGCATTTCCAATGTGCTCACCCCGCTCAGCGGTTGCGACCTCGGGGTAGAGACGGTGACCATTGTCATGCAGAACTATGGCGCGCACCCTCAATCGCTGATCCCGTTCCGCTTCACGGTGAACGGCCTCGATGCAGGCGTGCCGCAACCTCAGGACGGTTTTTACACCGGCGTACTGGGCAAAGACAGCATGAAAGTCATCCAGTTTGAAACCACGTACGACTTTTCAGAGCCCGGCGAATACCTGATCGAGGTGTTTACCCAGATGACGGGCGACGAAGATACCCGGAACGATACGTTCAAATATTACATCAACAACCGCCTGGTATTGCCCTATTTCCAGGATTTCGAGAACTGGGACGGCGGCTGGCAGGTAGACAAAGACAACAGTTTTTTGCCCAGTTGGGAGTTCGGCGAGCCCGCAGGTAATACCATTTCTGCCGCGGCCAGCGGGAAAAACGCCTGGGTCACCAACCTCAATGGGGTATACAACGGCAACGAGGTGTCGTACCTGGAGTCTCCCTGCTTCGACCTTGCCGACCTGACTGAAGACCCGGTTATAGAGTTTTCGATCAATTATTTTACGGAACTCAGTTTCGACGGCGCATACCTGGAAATGTCGACCAACGACGGGCAGGACTGGGAAAAAGTAGGCGCCATAGGAGAGGGACTCAACTGGTATACTTTTAACAATACCATTCTGGGGTTGGGCGATGTCTGGGCAGGCCAAAGCAACGGCTGGCTGACGGCGCGCATCAGACTTTCGGGCGCCGCCGGAAACAGTTCGGTAAAACTGCGCTTCGCCTTTGCGGCCGACTTTATCATCAACTATGAAGGCATCGGCGTAGACGACATCCGGATATATGTGCCCTTGGCCAACGACCTGGTGGGTCAGGATGCTACCTCCGCCGGCGAAAATGTAAATTGCGGGCTCGTTAATGACAAGGTTACATTTTCCTTTACCAACTTCGGTACGCAGCCTCAATCCAATTTCCAGGTAGGTTATTCCGTAAACGGCGGCGCACCAGTCGTCGAGACCATTACCGCAACCGTTCAGCCCGACGAATCGTTCAACTACACCTTTACGGCGCCATTCAACAGTCAGGATGGTGTATTTGATATTAAATGCTGGACCTCCCTGTCGAGCGAGCAAAACCTTGCCAACGATACCGCCTACTATACGGTCAGCCACCTCCCGCGCCCCGTACCGTTTTTCGAAGATTTTGAAGACCAGGTCATTCCCGACGGATGGGCTGTAACCGGATTTCCGTTCATCACCAATGGAAATGCCAATACCTCCAATGTAATCGAGACAAACCTGTGGAGCAGCAATAACTCCTTTATTTACGATCTGCCGCGTTACGGAGAGATCGGCGCAGGCGATTCGCTTACGTTCGATTACCGCATCACCAACTTCGGCAGTGGAGGCACCGTGCCCACATCACTCGCCGGCGGCACCAAGATCGACGTGATGGTCTCGACCGACTGTCAGACCTTCCAGGCGATCTATTCGATCAATATCGTCACGCATACCCCATCGGTCAATATGAAGAATATCAAAATCAGTCTGGCGGCATATGCCGGACAGAGTATTGCGATCCGATTCAGGGGTACCTGGTCGGCCGGTGATTTCTATTTTGACCTCGACAATATCAACCTCCGCGCCTGCGCAGCCGACATGGGGCTTTATCCCACCGTTGTGCCTTCGACAAACGGACAGAACGGGCAGGCAACCGTCAACGTTGGTCTCGGCAATCCGCCGTACACCTACGCCTGGAGCAACGGCGCCACTACCCAAACCGTAACCGGCTTGCCGGTAGGCCCGATAATCGTCACAGTGACGGATGCCCTGGGCTGCACGGATGAGTTGACCGTCAATATCGGCACGACCTCCGCACAGGAAGTAGAAGGACTGCGTTCGCTCTCGCTGCGCCCCAACCCCACCTCGGGCCTGGCGGAACTAAACGTCGATTTCGACCGCGCCGTAGATATGAATGTCGAACTGATCAACCTGCTCGGACAGCGCATCTGGGAAGCCAATGCATCGAATGCAACCGGTTTGTCCGAAACGATCGACCTGTCCGGTTATCCCGATGGCATGTACCTCGTCCGGCTGACAGTGGAAGGACGCGTGCTGACGAAAAAACTGGTAAAAAGCAATTAAGGGACTTAGAGGTTTAATAGTTTCGGGGTTTAAAGGTTTCAGGGTTGGGTTAACGCCAGCACGGAAACTTTTAAACCCCGAATTTTTTTAAAACAACCTCATCTGCTCGCCCTGGGGCAACAGCCGGAACGATTTCCGGTGATAAGGCGAAATACCGTGTTGGCGAATCGCCTCGCGGTGCGCTTCCGTGGGATACCCTTTGTTGGAATGCCAGTCGTAATACGGGAATGCTTCGTGCAATTTCAGCATAAAGGCATCGCGGTGGGTTTTGGCCAAAACCGATGCAGCTGCAATTGCGGCGTACTTGCCGTCGCCTTTGACCACACAAAGATGGGGTATGCCCGCATAGGCCGTAAAACGGTTGCCGTCGACCAGGATGAATTCGGGGCGCTGTCGCAAGGCCTCCAACGCCCGGTGCATGGCCAGAAACGACGCTTTCAGGATATTGATGCGGTCAATTTCCCCGGCGTCCACTTGCGCAACCGCCCAGGCAATGGCTTCCTGTTCGATGACCCGACGCAATTTATCGCGCTGATTTTCAGCAAGTTGCTTCGAATCATTCAGCACCGGATGCGAAAAATCCTTCGGCAATATTACCGCCGACGCAAATACAGGCCCGGCCAGACAGCCGCGTCCGGCCTCGTCGCAACCGGCTTCCGCTATTGCGGGATGATGAAAGGGAAGAAGTGCCATAGCCGGGTAAAAGTAAAGCAGAATAGGTGTATTTCAAATTGCCGCCCCCTGTATCGCGGAATGGTATTCCGCGTCCCGGAATACCATTCCGCGATACTTTTCTCCGACAACAACAGAAGTGCCTTTCTAAAATAACCCGGCAAAACTTTTGGCCTACTTTTGGGCCAAAAGCGCTGAATCATGCAATCCGGTACTTTCCCGAACGACGCCATAAAAATTCACGATCTCCACTTCACACCTTTGCTGACGGAAGCACAGGTGCAACGCCGGGTGCAGGAAATAGGCGCCGCCCTGACCACACAGTTCGAAGGACAAAACCCGATGTTTATCAGCATATTAAGCGGTGCATTTGTATTTGCGTCCGACCTGATACGGGCATTCAGGGGCAACTGCGAGATCGGTTTTGTCAAACTCGCATCCTATAGCGGCACCCGCTCCACCGGATCGATCCAGACGGTCATGGGTCTGGAGAAAGACCTTTCAGGCCGGCATGTGATCGTGGTGGAAGACATTGTCGACACCGGCCGTACCTTGCATTATTTTATCGGTCAGTTACAGCAACAATCGCCGGCCTCGATCTGCACCGTCACCTTCCTGCGCAAACCCGAGGCTGCCCGTTTTTCGGTACAGGTCGACCATGTCGGCTTCGATATCGACGACAAATTTGTGGTGGGCTACGGGCTTGACTATGAGGGACTCGGCAGGAATTTGCCCGGCGTTTACCAATTGCCGGAACAGTAGTATCCTACTCCGCCGGCAACACGCGGTCTTTCAGCAACAAATCGATATATGCCCCGGCGCCCGCTTTGTTCGGGTGCATGAAGTCGCCGAAAAATGCAGGATTTTCCAGCGCCTGCCGGTAATCATGAACGGGCAGGCCTGTCGCCTGTTCCACTGCGACCTTGAGCGCATCGAGGTTTTTCACCTGAAATGAAGGGAAATAAGGGCTGATGACCAGCTCCACCGTTACGCCTTTTTTGCGAGCGCTGTCCACCAGCGCCTGCAGTTGCCCGACGAGATCGGGATGCACTTCCAGGTCATAGGAGCGCCCGCCCGCTTCAGCAGCAAGTTGCGGCGCGACGACGCGGTCGAGCAGCCAGTCGCTGTCGGTTTTGTTGCGGTGGTACAGCACCCTTTGAAATACTTCGCCGTTGAACCGGTACAGGGCCGAAATCCGGCCGGCCCGCCATATGTCAGGCAACTTGCTGTTTATCAGACTATCCAGACGAAACGACCGGCCGGCAAAAGGCAGAAAAGCCGCGATCAGGGCGTCGTTCGAACGATCGCACAAAGTGATGTCTACGATCATTTTTTTCGGCGCCGGATAACGGTCGAGGTAGTCCTGTACCAGCACCCCGGCCAGGTCGGCAGGCAAACCGTTATAACTCATGTTGAATGTTCGGAGGCCCGTCTTTTCTTCGATAAAGGGTTGGTAAAACGTCAGGCCGCGCGAGTTGCCCACAAACAACAGGTCTGCCCCGGCCTCTCCCCGGTACAGGCGGGAATACCGGAACAGGCTTGCATCGGCCTGCCGCTGCAGCAACAACCCGCCGAGCCGGTCGCCGGCCAGCAGGAGTGTCAAAAACCCGGAGAACCAAAGCAGGTGTTTCATCGGTTAAAACTGAAAATAGATGAAGGCGTTCGATCCAAAAGTGCCGAAAAAGGCGATCAGCCAAAGTAAAACGGCAAAAGCAGCCATGCGGAAGCCCGGTCGCTGCACTTGGCGTACATTCCAGTGGTAACGGATATTCGAGAGTTCGATAGCCAGCAGAATACCGATCAGCAGGAAGCCTTTTACGACCTGAAACTTATTCACAACAGCCCCCATATTGAATCCTTCCAGACTGCCGATACCCGAGATCACCCGGTTGGCCGTTGAAAAACTGTCGCCCCCCGCCAGCCCGATGCTTCCGCTCCGGAAGTACACCCATGCCAGCAGAGTCAGGCTGTACACAACGGCAACTTCGATAACCTGATTCAGCATGCCCGGTAGCCGGGTAAAATGGACAAAACGCCGCCATACCGGAGCCACCGTGCGTTGCAGGATGAGAAACACCCCATGCAGCAATCCCCAGAAGACAAACGCCCAGTTGGCGCCGTGCCACAATCCGCCAAGCAGCATGGTGAGCATATTGTTCCGGTAAGTCGCCCATGCCCCCTGCCGGTTGCCGCCAAGCGGGATGTACAGGTAATCGCGCAACCAGGAAGAAAGCGATACATGCCAGCGCGTCCAGAACTCGCTGAAACTCCGGGAGAAATAAGGCGTGCGGAAGTTTTCCGGAAAACCGAAACCCATCATACGGGCGAGACCAATGGCAATGTCCGAATACCCCGAAAAGTCGCAATATATCTGGAAGGAATAAAAAACCACCCCGATCAGCAGGTGCAGGGAACCGAAGGATTCGGGCGCCTCGAATACCTGATCCACAAACGGCGCAAGGCTGTCGGCAATGGCTACTTTTTTGAAAAAACCCCACAATACGCGCCCTGACCCCGAATACAGGTTGTGCCAGACAAATGGCCGGTCGCTCCGCATCTGCGGCAGCAGGTCGGCTGCGCGTACGATAGGTCCCGCCACCAATTGGGGAAACAGGGCGATGAATGTGGCAAAGCGCAGCAGCGAAGGTTCCCAGTCAATCTGACGCCGGTACACGTCGATGGTGTACGACATGCTCTGGAAAGTGTAAAAAGATATCCCCACCGGCAGGATGATGTTCAGCGTCGCCCAGGAAGGCGTCAAACCGGCCGCCGAGAAAGCAGAAGTGATGTTTTCAACGAAAAAGTTAAAATATTTGAAAAACCCCAAAACACCGAGATTCATGCACATACTGGAGACCAATACTGCTTTTCTGCCCCAGCCTGTCCGTGCGACAATAGCGGTAAACTTTCCAAAGTTGCGCAGGGCCGGGCTACCGGCATCGCACCGTTTGAGGGTAGCATCCGGAGCATCCAGATAACTGATCCACAGCCCAAACCACCAATCCATCACCGTCGAAAATGCGATGAGCGCAAGGAAACGCCAGTCCCACCAGCCATAAAATACATAACTGGCCAACAGACAAAAACCCATGCGCATGCGCCCGCGTGTACCAAAGTACAGCGGAAAAAAAACGGTGATAAAAATCAGAAAGGAAAGGCTATTGAAGACCATGGTAAGGAGTCGCCATTTTCATCATTCATCATTCATCGTTAGTCCTATTTTCTTTTTTACCACGGCATACCCCAATCCGTTGAGGTGAATACCGTCAGACGTGAACTGCGCCGACAATTTGCCTGTGGCGTCGGTCAGTTCGTTGTACAGATCGACGTAGGGAAGGGCAAAATCCCTGGCTATACGAGCGATGCCGGCATTGAGCGCCTGTATTTCCGTATTATCGGTTTGTAACGACCGGATATCCGTATTTACAGGCAGTACACTCAACAGCACGAGTTGCGCATCGGGTTGTTCCCGCCTGATCCTTTGCACTATGTCGCGATAGCGCGGTTCGATTTCCTCCGGAGATTTTCCCCAGAGCAGGTCATTCACGCCGACCAGCAGAAACACCTTCGACGGCGCGTGTCGCAGGACTTCGTCCAGGCGACCCAGGATGCCCTCTACATGATCGCCGCCGATGCCGCGGTTGAGTACATGCGGCAGGTCGCTGTACATTTCCTGCCATTCACACTGTTCGATCTGGCTGTCGCCAAGAAATACAACAGCGCCGGACCGGGCGGGCATGCGTTCGAAGAGCGATTTGCGGTGTTGATACATGGCTGACTCACCGTGTAACAAACGTTGCAGTGCCAGTTTCCAGCCACCCACGCGGTTCACCGCATACAGTATACCGGCGGCCAGAAGCAGGTTGAGCAAGAAAGAAATGATCAAAAAACGTTTCATATAAGTACCGGGACTTAGTAATCGCGCTGTTCAAATAAGGCGGTCCACCGTCGGCTGACTGGTTCGAACAACCAGCCGGCCAGCAGCGCCAAGGCAGCGAAAGGTAACAAAGACAGGCTATTCACGGCGATACCGGCTGCATGGAGCGCCCTGATATACGATTCAAGAACAAACACATGCACCAGGTATAAGGAATAGGAAAAACTGCCGACCCAAAGAAAAAACCGGTTAAGTTGAGGCAACATATTTTCACTCAACCGATACAATGCAATGCACAGGGCGGTATACCCCAGCAAGGCTGGAATGTCGTTAAATATCTTGCCTGTTGCGCCGAATTGAAGGGTAAAGAGCAGCATTAACCCGCTGAACAACAGCCCTGCCGGAAGGTATACCCACGCCGGGTAACGCCAGAAGTCGCCGCGGAGCCAGGCGCGGGTATCTTTCCCCTCATACCGCCCGGCCAGGACCATCCCCAGCGCAAACTCCCATAAAAATTGCAGAAAAAAACTATTCCAGACACGCTGATGGCCTTTTCCGAGCCACCATACCAACAACCACCAGAATACGGACAACAACAGGCTCAGGGCCAAAAACTTACGATTATCCGGCAGCCGTTTTTTAAGCCGGTACAAAAACGGATATACCAGGTAAAATTGAAGGATGGCGCTGATAAACCAGAAATGCCCCCCAAAACTTTCGATATACCGCTCCGAAAACATTTGATACAAACCCGCTCCGGCCAGCCAGGCGTCAAAACCATCGGGGAAAACATCCCAAAAAACGGCGGCTAAAACACTGATAGTCAGAGCAAGTACATATGGAAGCCAAACCTTTGTCAGCCTGCGCCGGTAAAAGTCGGTAATCCGGTATCCGGCGCCTGAAAGCCCCAGGCCAAAACCCGACAACAGAAAAAACAGGTGTACCCCCGTGCCGCCAAACGCTGTGGCTTTTTGCCAAAGCCCCGGCAGGTCGGCGCGTTGCAGCCCGTGGTAACACACGATGGTGAAAATCGCATACCCCCTGGCAAAATCGATGTAGGTTATCCTGCCCCTCCTGTTCATGGCCGGCCGGTTGGCGCTATTTGTCCAGCACCTCGTCTACCGATACCACCTTGCGGTGTTCGGTATGTTTAAAATTTTTATCCGGATCGCGCATCCTGAACAACCCGACCAGTTGGCGCCACATAAACAGCGGTGCGCTGCGGGCAGCCTTCCAGACCGGAGGAGGCGCATGGTCGAGTTTGAGGCACCAGAAGATATTGAGGATGAATATAAACACAGCAGCCACAACCGCCTCCGACCCGTGAGGCGAAATGGAAATGCCGAGCAAAACCAAAACGACTGCCATGCCGATCAAAATAAACATCGGCATGGCAAAGGTGACCAGTCCAAAGTATAACTGATTGAAACTGAAACGTGTAATCCCCAGCCAGATGAGCCCGGTGGCATTCGGAAGGTTTTGAAAATAGGAGTACAGCCAGCGGCTGCGCTGTGTTTCCACCGCTTCGCCCGTTTCCACCTTTTCATCGTAAACGATAGCCTGGCGGGCATAGGCGATCTTTTTATCCTGCCGAAGGAGAAAGTTCTGGAGGATTTTGTCCTCCTGAAGCATCTTTTTTCGCTGTTGTTGCCCGTGCCGGATCTCCGAACTCGCCAGATAGGTCTCATACAAACCCGCTTCCGTTGCCATACCCGACCCGCTGATTACCGCAGAGCAGCCGAGCATGTGCGGCACATAGCGTTCGGTATAGTTTTTATAATGTTCGCCAAGGCTGTCGAGTGCCGCGTAGGTGGTGTCCAGGTTTTTGGCCTTTCGCTGCCCCTGAATACAGAAATAGCCCGCATTGGCGTATTTGTTGATTTCTTCCAGAAACTGCGGATGCGCCAGGTTGTCGGCATCAAAGATGGCAATATAATCGTGACAGTGCTTGAAGTGCTGCGCTGCATAGATGATGCTTTTGATCTTCAGTCTCAGCGGATTCACAGGCCGAAGCAAAACAAACCGCTCGTCGTGTATGCCCGGATCAAAGTCAGGGCACTCGTCGGCGACAAGGTAAATGACAAAATTCCGGTGCGTCTGTCGCAACAGCGACTGCACCAGCGGCACTGCGATTTCGGCGTTTTTGTAGGCGGTGATTATGCAGGCATAATCAAAGTTCCGTTCGGGAAAATACCGGGGTATCAGTTTCTCCTTACCCAATAAGCGGGCTACCGCTACCGTGATAAACGGGAACGTCAGCTCGGCGATGAAGAGCTCCGCGACAATAACATATATGGTATGGAGTACCTGCGTTATCACAATGTTGCTAGGAAGTTACGGTTTCGGAACCTGCAATGTGGTCTGCGTTTTCATAAGTGTTTTGGGATGGCGTACAAAGGTTCCACCAAACACCCTGCAAAAATGCATCCATATTCCGCCATTCCGCCCGCCACGTAAATATCAGGATATTTTTAGGAAGAACAACGACCATCAGGAACAGCAAAAAAACGGCAAACTGCCACCCGCTGATATTGCGGCGCATGAACAAAATGCGGTTTCGCGAGAGGTAATATGTTTTGATGGGACCAAGCCCTTTTACCGTACTGCTTTCCTTATGCCATACGCAGGCACGCGGCTCGACCCACACACCATACCCCGCCCGGCGAATGCGTTCGCACCAGTCCAGCTCCTCATAGTACAGAAAGTAATCCTCCCGCATGGGTCCGACGGATTTCAGGACGTTGGAAGACATGAACATGGCTGCGCCGTGGGCATAAGCCGTTTGCCGGGGTATATCAAATTGCCCGCGATTGGTTTCGCCGGCGCCAATTGTCCGGTTCCTCCCGGTAAACGGATTGACCTGCGTCATGCCTGCGTATTGAATTACGGCAATCGGCGGATGTTGCGCGGGAGGGTAACAAATGAGCGGGCTGACAATACCGACCTGCGGGTTGTTTTCGGCAAAATGCACCAGTTG
>ERZ724514.973-NODE-973-length-12801-cov-5.133611_pt1 | contig 12801 bp, 15 predicted proteins | sample MGYA00376047_ERZ724514 | MGnify/ENA primary metagenome ERZ724514 (study PRJEB28724, sample SAMN07190883) | activated sludge metagenome | isolation source: activated sludge of sewage treatment plant in Hong Hong | place: Hong Kong | collected 2016-03-17 ...
ACCCGGGTCGCCGCCCCGATCGCCGTTCGGGTCCGCGACGCCTGAAGATCCCCTCGCCGCCGTGCAGAAGTTTCTCCGCACGAACCCCCTGTCCGTGACCAGCTCGACGGTACAGGTGCCCCTGACCGCATCCGCCGCGCCCCCGGTCGGGCCGATGGCGCCGATGTTCGGGGCCCTGCCCGACGAGGACTTCATGAGAGACGAGTTCCTGTTCCTCGACCGCCGGATCCTGCGCTCCTCCCGGGAGCCGCGCGACGAGGACCTACAGCTCGAGGACGGCGACGACCTCCCCCGGGGCCCGCCGGACGAGGAGTGATCGGCCGACCCCACCACGGGTCGGCCGGCGCTCGGACTTGAGCATTCCTCCTCTGTGGGTCTATAAAATCGAGCAGACGGACCTCCCATGAACCATCGTCTGCGCTGGCTCCTCGTCTGCACGGCCCTGACCGGATGCTTCAACCCGACGGGGAGCGTGTTCACATCCAGCTCGACAGGCCCGTGGGACGCATCGACGTCGAGCGACGCGAGCTCGGGCAGCACGGGCGCGAACTCGACGGGGGCGCCCCCGGGCTCGACGTCGAACATGGCCGGGACCTCGACCAGCTCCACGGGCCCCGTCTCCACCACCTCGACCACGGGCGCCGGCGTCTGCGGCGACGGCCAGGTCGACGACGGGGAGGAGTGTGACGACGGCCCGCTCGCGGATGGCTGCTCGAGCTCCTGCAAGCCCTACCGCACCGTGTTCGTAACCAGCGAGGTGTTCACCGGCGACCTCGGCGGCCTCGCCGGCGCCGACGCGAAGTGCCAGACGGCAGCATCCACAGCGCGGGTCCCCGGGAAGTATCGCGCATGGCTGAGCTCGTCGACCGAGTCCACGAAGGACAGGCTCGTCCACTCCTCGATCCCGTATCGACTCCTCGACGGGACAGAGATCGCAAGCAATTGGGCTGATCTCACCGATGGATCGCTCGACGCCGGAATCAACGTCTCCGAGAATAAGAACACGCCGGGGAAGGGCACACACTCATGTATCCCCAGCAGCCTTCCGATCGTCTGGACAAGCACAACGGACTCCGCCGCCGCAGTGGCAGGCGAATACTTCTGCAGCGATTGGTCAGGAACAACCGGCGATGGCTCGGCGGGGGCAGCAGGCTTCGCTGATTCCACCTGGACGTCTAACTGCCTCCCGAAGTGCGGCGACGAGGCAGCGCTCTATTGTTTCGAGGAGTGAAGGAATGATGCCGAAGCGATCGAAATCGGCCACAAGCCCGGCGGCGACGGCGGAGACGAGCGACTTGCGGTCCCGGATCGGACGACTATCGAAAGAGTACGCTTCCTTGCCCGCGTCAACGTCTTCGTTTGAGGATTTGCAGCTCGATCTGACGTGTGCAGAACAGGAACAGGAGGGGTGACATCTCGCGCGGTGAGAAGATATCCTGGCGTTGTGGACGGCTTCGTCGCGGTGACGGATCCCGGCTGGTACGAGCACCTGCGCAGGCGCTCGAGCCCGTGCGACGCCAATTTCTGGCGCCCGTCGATCCGGCGCTTCAACCTCGCGCCCTGGACGCCCTTCTTTTTCAAACTCAAGGCACCGCATCACGCGATCGCTGGCTTCGGCTACTTCGCCGGCTTCTCCGTACTCCCCGACTGGCTCGCCTGGGATACCTTCGGCGACGCTAACGGTGTCCAGGATCTCGACGCCTTGCGCGCGCGGTTGCGACGGATCCGTGACGGCGCGCGCATCGAGGCGAACCCCCTCGGGCAGATTGGCTGCTGCCTTATCGCCGAAGCGACATTCTTCGCCCCCGACGCGTGGGTGGTCCCACCCGACACCTGGTCCCCGCGGAGGGCGCGCTCTCGGCTTCGCTGCTCGACTGTCCATCCTTACCGCTGTTCTGGGTGTTCTCCTTGTTCATCTCTCTCGTTCACGTCCTCGCCCTGCACACTAATTTTCAGGGGGTCCGTGTCTCACTCGATGTTGGCAGGTAGGGGGTCGCGTCGATGAAGCCTTCGTCCCAGTTGAGCTTGCCGGCCTCATCAAGATGCCGGAGCAACGCACCGCGAACGCGCAGCCAGGTGCCGTCCTTCGACCAGCGGTCGAACCAGCGCCAGCAGGTCTGGTGTGGCGGGTACTCCTTGGGCATGTCTCGCCAGCGCGCCCCGGTCCGAAGGACCCACAGGATGCCTTCGACGACGGGCCTGAGATTCTGCGGCGGGCGGCCCCGGCCGTCGTTCCGACGACGCGGGATGACGAGCGGCGCGATCAACGTCCACTGTGCGTTCGTGAGCCTCATGCCGACGGTGAAGCAAGCCTTCGGCCGCTGTCCACCGCCCCCAGAACTTCGATCCAGGTCCCGCCGTGGATCCATGGACGGTTTCCGAGACTGGTTCTAGGTAGGTAGTTGCAGCATCAAGAGGCGGCGGGTCGGCGCTTACGGTGGGCGGCCAGCTTGGAGAACGTCATAGGGTCGACCGCCAGCGCCCCGTCTCGTCGCGACTAGCGAGAAGGTCAGCCTCGGACCACCGGATGCGGTGAACGAGAAAGGACTGGCGCTGGAGAGGTGACGGCTTCGGCGCGATCGTCTGATGGACGAAGTAGGCCTCGATCGTCCCGGTGTAGCCAGCAGCTCGGAGCGCGACGACGCAGGCCATCGCCTGCGTGCCCTTCGTGAGCAGGTCGTCGATGAGCACGAGGCGCGCGTCGAGGAGTTCGCGTCGGGCGTGCACGGCGATCGACATGACGTGCTCCCGCACGCTGACTCGCGGTCCATCTGATGAACGCTGCACCGGCATGCGGCGCTTGATGAGTTGGACGTTCTGGTGGCGGCTCTGATGTTGGGCGATCTCGTCCGCCAGGTCGGACGCAGGCCACGTGGAGGCGTTGCGGCCGAACGGGACGCGTGAGCTCCCCGAGCGGGGAATCGGCACAAGAACGCTCGGCTGTGCGAAGGTTGGGCAGTGGACGACCCCAGCGGCAATGAATCTCACGACGTCGGCGAAGGTCGGGTGCAGGGGGCGGCACCCGCGGCCGTTCTTGAACGAGAAGCTGAAGCGTCGGGCACGCCGCTCGAACTCACTCAGGGGAGAGTTCGTGTAGGGGTAGCTGCTGAACCCCACCATCTCGTGAACAGCCGCCATGGGCGCACGCACTCAAGATCTGCGCCACATCATCAAGGATCTGGGCGCCCGATTTCAAGAACGCTGCGGGCCAGGCGAGGCGCCGGTTCTCCACGAGGCTCCGCATGATGAACAGTGATCGGCCTAGCCGCTGGATCTCGGCCGCCTGTGAGAGGGTCCCGCTGGAGTCGCTCGCCTCCACGATGACCGAGGCATGGGAGAGCATCGCCATGGTGCGATTCCGCGCGGGGAAGTTGGAGGCCTGGACCCGCGAGCCGACGGGGAACTGAGTGACGAGGAGGTGGTCGCGGTAGATCGCCTCCTGTAGCGCCTGATGCTTCGCCGGGTAGCAACGGTCGAGTGGGGTACCGATCACTGCGATGGTTCGGCCGCCGGCGGAGATCACCGCCCGGTGTGCCACAGCGTCGACACCATCGGCGAGCCCACTGACGACCACCACGCGGTGATCGACCAACTGCGCGGCGAGCTTGGCCGCTCGACGGAGACCCTCGGGGCTCGCGTCGCGAGCACCAACGACGGAGACCCGCACCGGCGCATGGAGCAGGCGCGCGTCACCAGCGGCGAAGAGCTGGAGGGGCGCGCGGGGAAGGTTATGGCCTAGGTCGAAGGCCTCAGAGCGATCGAGCACCTGCACGTCGCTGGGCGAGCGGTAGGGCCGTGGGGCTTCCTGTTCTCGGACCAGCATGGACAGGAGGCATCATACTGAACGAACGATCGGTGTCAAAGGCGCTCTGGCCGCTTGATCTGTCTTGAGAAATGAGCGCGGAAACGCTCACGACTTCGCGTTCATCGTTCTTGTGTGAGTCACATCAAACGCGGAGCGGCGCGTGGACGAAGATCTACGTTGTCGCCAATTGGCCGAGCTGGCGCCGTCCACGGCGCCCCACGCGCAGGACCTCGCGCACCCTGACCTCGCCGATCCGCCGAGGCATCGAGTCCAACGTCGCCCGCTCGTGGCTCTGGACGCCCAGTTTCGGCAGCCGACGGTCGACTCACGGAGCAGCAACCGAGAGACCCGACATCTCAGGACCTCGCACGGCCGCCTGTCGCAGCGGTGGATCGTCTCGCGCGTAGATCCGGAGCCGCGGGACATCGCAGAGAACGATGTGCCGTCCGCGTCGGGAGATCAGGTGCGACGCCTCAAGTCGGCCGAGCTCGATCGACACGGTCTCTCGTGTCGTCCCGATCAGGGCGGCGAGTTCGTGCTGCGTCAACGGGAACCCCAGCTCTCGACCATCCGCGGTATCGTGGCCGTTCTCCGCGAGTTCCATGAGCTGCCCCGCCAAGCGCGCACGCACGCTACACGTGAGGGCCGCGCACAGTCGGCGGAGGGTCCCCTCGCGGCGGACGAGCGCCTGCTCGAAGAGGCGCTGTTCGACATGTCTATGCTCATCGAGGATCAGGCGGAGCAGCGCGCGCGGGACCCGCGAATACACGACGGCCGTCATCGTGACGGCCATGTCCTCGCGCGGCGCCGGCGTCCAGAGGCAGCACTCGCCGAAGACGTCCGTCGGACCATGGAGACCGAGGCTGAGCGTTCGCGTCGAATTCGTGACATGCAATGAATGGACGCGGCCACCGTGGAGGAAGTACACGTGCTCGGCGAAGTCGCCCGCGAGATACAGGGTGATCCGCCGCGGTCGCTCGCACAGCTCCGCGGCCTCGGCGAGCTGCTGTAACGCTTCGGGCGGCAGCGACCCCAGCGCGGGGGTCTTCCGGAGGAACCAGAGATGTCGCTTCAGTGGGGTATTCATGGCGTCCTCCCGTGGTCATGAAGCCGCGCGACCGCGGAGCACCGGTCGGACGCTGGCGGCCTCGACGGCCGCCGCGAGGAGGTGAAGGACTTGGTCCCCGCCGCTGTCGTCGGCGTGGCTGCCCTCCGGGAGGTCGTCGACGAGTTGCAGCGTCGCTCGTTGGCCCGGGCTCCGGACGAGGTAGGCGGCGCCATCCGTGGCGACGTAGAAGCTGCGGAAGCCGAGGGTGTAGAAGCCGGGCCTGCGAGCGGGGAGGTCGAAGACGACGCACTCGACGTCATCCTCGGGCTGGAGAGGGGGCGCGGTGAAGGTGGGCATACGCATCTACTTCCTATTTGCTAACCGCGTTGAGTGAGACACGGCCGTAGATGGCCGCGGCGCCGGCGCTGGCGCGGCTGGGGTGGAGAGGGAGTAACCGATCCGATATGCTAACGAGGATGCCGCGCAAACCGCCGAAGCCGGGGACCTACGCGACCAACGAGGACATGATCGCCATCACCGGCGTGTCCCGCGACGCGCTGTACAAGTGGGTGCGCGACGACCTGCTCCCGCGACCGAAGATCACGTCCGACGGAAACGGGACCGTCTCGTTGTGGTCGCTCGAGGCGGTCGAGCGGGCACGGTTCATCATGGAGAAGCGCGCCCAGATGTACACGCTGCTGGAGATCAAGAAGATGATCCAGAAGCGGTGGCCCCCGGTCGCAGACCCGGAGGACTGAGCCCCTTCCGGGTCTCACGCGCCGGGGTTGCAAGATCTGCATTCAGGTCCCATTCGCTATCAACCATAGACGAGGTCCCTCTGCGCGTCAACTGTGAGCCGTGGCGCGGTCTCGCGCCCTCGCCGCGGCGCTGGCCGGCCCGGGGCCGATCCTTTAAGGTAGCGGCCGAGGATGTCGAGCGACGAGGACGAACCCCGCTGGGCGAGCAACGCCGAGCTCACAGCGATCACCGGAGTCTCGCGGCAGAGCTTGCGACTGTGGGTGATCCGGGGGCTCCTGCCCCGTCCCACGCTGTTCTCGGACGGCAAGAGCGGCGTGCGCTCGCGCTGGCCGCGGTCGGCGATCGACCGCGCGCGCTTTGTGATGAAGATGAAAGCCCAGGGCCACGACCTCGACGCGATCGCCGAGATGGTGCGGGAGCGCTGGCCCGAACGGTGACGGCGGCGAGCGCGACCGCCGACGTGCGAGCGCCGCACGATCTGTAATCTCCTCACAGATATTACTTCTTGGCTTCTCGGCGGATTTCGCTACGCTGAGTCCGCCTGACGCGTGGGTCCTGTCGATCCATCTCGAGGGGCTCCATCACAACCTTGGAATTGGTACGGGTACTCCCGTGTCCATACGGCGTCGCAAGTCGCAAGCGCCCGGGCACGCACGCGCCCGCGTTGAAGGAAGGACACGTATGTCGCAGATCAGGCACCTACCTCTCCTCGCGCTCCTGGCCCTGACCGCCTGCGGGGCGGACGACGCGGTCGGCTCGGGCTTCGGCGTCTCGACGACAACCGGCCAATCGACCACGACCGGTGAATCGACGATCCCGGGCACATCCGCCGAGCCCGCCGCCTCATCGAGCGACGCCGGAAGCTCGAGCACCTCCGGCGGGATGTCGGCGTCTGGGACGTCGTCTTCGAGTTCACCGCCCGGGGCGAGCACGACGACCGGGGACACCTCCACGGGTAGCCCCCCGGGGTACTGCGGTGACGGCGTCGTGGACCCCGCGACCGAGGAGTGCGAGGACGGCAACGACGACCCTGCGGACGGGTGCTACGCCTGCCTCCACTCGCGCAAGGTCTTCGTCACGAGCATGATGTTCACGCCCAACCTGGGCGGCCTCACGGGCGCGGACAGCCGGTGCAAGCAGCTCGCGAACAAGGCCGGGCTCGCGCGCTGGGAGACCTACCACGCTTGGCTCAGCGACTCCAAGCAGGACGCACGCGACCGCGTCTTCGTGGGCAAGGGGCCCCTCGTGCGGATTGACGGCGTGGTCGTCGTCGACCAGGGCGCGGCGCTCCTCCAGGGACACCTCAACGTGCCCATCAGCATCAACGAGTACGGGGCCCCGGTCGCCGGCGACGTGTGGACCGGCACGCGCGTCGACGGCAAGGCCCTCGCCGGCTCCAACCACTGCGCCGACTGGACCACGAAGGACTACCTCGGCAACACCGCCTACTACGGGATCTCTAACCTCACCGACAGCGGGTGGACGTATTACCAACAACAGCAGACCAACCCGGCGCTGTGCGACGCGCAACTCCGCCTTTACTGCATCGAGGGGCCCTGACGTCCATGACCGCTCACATCCGAACGACCCACTTCTTCCTCCTCGCGCTGGCGGCCTGCGAGCCCAGCGGCGGCGACGGAGCTGGGACGGCTTCCCCCGATACGACCGGGGCGCCGAGCACGGGCGAGGCCCCACCCACTCCGACGACGACCTCGCCGACGACAACCTTCTCCGGTGACGAGCCCACAGGCACGACGTTCGCCGCGCCCGGCACGTTCGGGATCGATCCACCCCCTTTCTGTGGCGACGGCGCACTCGACCTCGACCTCGACGAGGAGTGCGATCTCGGCGCAGCCAACGCCGACGACGGCAGCTGCACGCTCGCCTGCAAGAACGCGACCTGCGGCGACGGCCTCGTCTGGACCGGCGTCGAGGCGTGCGACATGGGGCCGGCCAACTCGCCGGACTACGGTGGTTGCGCCCCCGACTGCCACTTCGCCGCCCGCTGCGGCGACGGCACGCTCGACGTCGATCACGAGCAGTGCGACGAGGGCTCCCTCAACGGCACCGGCATGAGCGACGGTGAATCGGCCCCCTGCACGAAGACCTGCCGGTGGTTCGGGCGTGTCGTGTTCCTGTCCTCCACGACCTACGACGGCGCCATCTACGGCCTCCCCTGGGCGGACTTCGAGTGTCAGAACCTCGCGCTCTGGTCGGGCCTCGAGCACCCCGAGCACTACCGGGCGTGGCTCAGCGACGGGGTCTACTCGCCGAATACCCGCTTCGAGCACACGGAGGACGGCATCCCCTACATCCTCCTCAACGGCCGGATCTTCGCTGGCGACTACGTCGAGCTCGTCACGGAGGGCCCCCGCACCGGCCTCGCCATCACGGAGGACGGCGACATGCTGGCCGGCGCCCGCGCGTGGACGAACACCGATCCGGGGGGATTTCTCCGGAGCGTCGTCAATCACTGCGCCGGATGGACGCTCGCCGATGCGCAGTTCGTCGCCCAGACGGGCCTCAACGCCGTGGCGGTCGAGGACGGGCCGATCTGGGACGACTGGAAGGACTGGCACCGCTGGACCGCGCACGCGGACCAGAACTGCCAGACCGAGGCCCACCTGTACTGCTTCGCGGACGGTCCCGCCGATGGCCCGTGACGGGCACTCGCCGCGCTGACCGCAACAAGATGAGGAATCTGCATGACCTGGCACGTCCCACGCCGCAAGGGCCCGCCCACGTCCCGCACGCGCGCGACCTTGCTCGACAAACACACGAAAAAGACCCCGCGTGCTGCTGGCGAGGCGACCCTACCGCCGACATTGATGAACGTCGCCGATCTTGCCACCCTCCTGCGCACGAGCAAGAACGCGATCTACAACCGCCACGCGAGGGGAGAGATCCCGGGGAGTCTCCGCCTCGGCCGGAGCTTGCGTTTCGATCCGCGGATCATCGCAAAGTGGCTCGCCACGAAGGGTGCCGGCGCCGGTCTGGAGGATGAACCATGATTCGGATTCGTCCCTGGAAGGGCTCGAGCTCGGCCTTCGAGGTCGACGTCATCGTCCACAGCCCGCGCGGCGAGACCGTGCGAAAGCGGGTCAAGGCGCCCGTCTCCGGCAGATCCAACGTCGAGCGGTGGGCGAGAGCGCTCGAGCAGGAGATTCTCCTCCAACTGCTCGATCCCGCCCGCATTCCGAAGAAGGCGCCGCCTCGATTCGGGGAGTTTGCGCGGACATTCCTCGCGCTCTGCGAGGGGGATGGGCTCGGGATCAGCACCCGAATCACCTACGAGGCCCAGTTGCGCCGTTACCTCCTCCCTGTACTCGCGTACCAGCGCCTCGACAAGATCACCCCCTCGGACATCGCCGCCATCAAGGCCGCGCTCGTCCCCAGGTCCCACAACACGACGTGTGAGGTGCTGAAGACGCTGCGATGCGTCCTCAACCGCGCGATCGAGCAGGGACTGATCCAGGAGATCTCCGTCGCCTTCACCATCCCTCCGCGACGCCACCGTCGCCCGGTCGCGTACAACAAGGCCCAGCAGGCGGCGCTGGTGAACGCCGCCCAGGAGCTCGGGCCCGAGTACCTCGCCCTGGTGCTGCTCGGGCTCGACGGTGGTCTGCGTCGCGGAGAGATCCTCGGCCTCCAGTGGGCCGACCTCGACCTCGAGCGTGCGGCCCTGACGGTCCGCCACAACATCGTGCGCGGCCAATTGGACATCCCCAAGGGTCGGACCGAGGACGAGATCGGACTCACCCGCCGGCTGACCGCCGCCCTCGAAGCGCTGCCCCGCTCGGGCCCCTTCGTCCTCGATAACGCCGGGAGCCACTTCCGCGAGCACAACATTAAGCCCTGGCTCCTGCAAGTCCTTCACCGCGCTGGATTACCGTGGCAGGGCACCCACATCCTCCGTCGTACGTGCGGGACCCGGATCGCCGACGGCGGCGGTGGCGTCGCCGCGGTTGCCACCCACCTCCGCCACAAGAGCCTCACCACGGCCAGCCGCTACATCGATCGCCGCGGAGCGACCTCCCACGCGATCCGAACCCTCGAGGACGGAGCGCCTTGCTCGTCATGAACATTGCACGCCGCCTCTGGGTGGGACTCCGAGCCCCCATCACGAGCGCCACGCGCGCCACGTGCGCCCTGGCTCGCGCCGCGTCGCAGGGTGGTGTAGGCTGCCCTCCGTGACCCGGAGCATCCCGCTCGTGCTGTCCCTCGCCCTCGGCGCGTGCGGGAATTCGCCGGGTAACGGCTTCCAGAACCCCACCGAGCCGGGTGTCACGACATTGCCGGGGAGCTCGAGCAGTTCCGGGAGCAGCAGTTCCTCCTCCGGCGGCGCAGAGGACGACTCGACCTCGTCGACCTCCTCGTCCGGCGGGTCGACCAGCACCAGCGGCACGAGCGGGCCCAAGCTCGACATGCCCATCCCGGACGGTGGCACCCCCCCACCGCTCGGATGCCAGGGCAAGATCGACTTCCTCTTCGCCATCAGCGCGGCGGGCACGATGGCTCCGAAGCAGGATGAGCTGATCTCCAGCTTCCCGGGCTTCATCGCCGCGATCAAGGACCAACTCCCCGACTTCGACGTCCACATCCTCTCGGCCAACGCACACGGGCTCTTTGCGATCCCCGACTGCGCGCTCTGCACGGATAGTTGCGATCCCCAGGGCGTCGAACCGCTGTGCGGCGCGACGATCACCCCCTGCGACAAGAGCAAGATCGGCGCGGGCATGACCTTCCCGGCGGGTACGGGCGCATCGAACCGCCGCTGCGAGCTCTACGGCGGCAACCGCTACATCGTTAGCGGCCAGCCCAAGATGGAGGAAGCGTTCGACTGCATCGCCAGAGTCGGGATCTCTGCAGCAGGGCTCGTCGCTGAGGCGATGGTCAACGCCCTCGATCCGTTCATGAACGGCCCCAAGGGCTGCAACAGCGGGTTCTTGCGTGATGATGCGCTTCTCGTGGTCGTCCTGATCGAAGATACGTACGACCAAGACTCGGAAGGTACACCCGAAACATGGATCGAGGCGTTGCGCGCCGCCAAGCACGGTGACGACGACGCTTTCGCAGTGTTGGTCATCACGACCGACGTCGACGATCCCGTGTGCGAGGGGGTCTGCTTACCTGACTGTAACCAAACAAAGAACCCCCTCCGCCTTCTCACAGAGGGGGTCAAGCACGGCTTCATCGGGGGCATCTGCGATCCGAGCTTCACACCGTTCTTCACCGAGACGGTGCATCACATCGTCAATCTCTGCGAGGGTTTCGTGATCCCGCAGTAGATGCCTGGACACGTTCACGGGTGATGCGCTCGCACGACTGCAGCCTTCTTTGCATCGATCGTTCGATACCCACCCCAGGCGCAGAAACCGCGCCGATCACACGAGATCGAAGCCGCCTCGTCATCATTCGCGCTCCCCGTTTCATACCAGAGGATCGCCTCCTCCTCTTTCCGGGTGGCGAACACTCTCGCGTCCTTCTTGCCGATATCGCGCGCTCCGGCGCTGACAACTTTTCCCTCTCGATCGCAGGCGACGCCATGGAGACGCGTTGAGGAGAGAGGAAAGGTGCGCAGTCCGTCCGCGGACACGCCTGGGAGGAACCATTGGAGAAGTGGGGCAGGTGGCGCGTTGAGAGACTCATCGCGTCGCCATCCTCCTGCGAGGAGTTCATTGCCACAAATAGCAACGGCGGACGCTGAGTCGTGATAGAAAGAGTCGCCGGGTGAAGTCCATGGTTCACCGACGACCCCGATCAGCGGGTTCACACGAACCGCGAATGTGCGCGTATGGACCGTGTTGTCCTGGGGCATGAACTCTCGTTCACCGACGATGAATGCGTATCCAGTGCTGGGCTCGATGACCACCGCACGCGCCGACTCGATGCGGGAGTTCTTCGGGTCCGGCGGCTCATCTGGCGTGAACGGCGCCGCGAGGATCTCGGCGGGTGAGGGGGTCCCATCATCGGGCATGTGGTACCAGATCATCGCGTCGGTCGGCGTCGGGTCGACGCCAGAGCGGCGCCAGCCGACCGCGAACACCTTGGCCTTCGGCTTCGGCGCGACCGCGACCCCGGCGATCTCCTCCCCGACTTGCCCCTGCACCTCCCACACGCCGGACCCGCCGGGGTTGAGCATGGCGATGTAGCGTCGCGGCTTGAGGTCGACCAACGTGAAGCCGCCGATGACGATGTAGCCGTCCTCGTCGAGCGCGATGGCTGTCCCTCCGGACAAGAGCTTGCCGAGCCCGTCGACCCCGGTCCAGTTCGCCATCGTCTTGGGCCACCCCGCCAGCACGGTCCCGCACTGGTCACGATCGAACTTCCACACCGTCAGCCGTGGACCCTCACCGACATCCCGCGTACCCACAGCGACAATCGCGTCGTCGGCATAGACTAGGCCGGAGATCCAGCTCGAGAGAGCCGCCTCGTCCACGAACAGGCACTTCTCGGCGCCGGGCTCCGGCACCTTCACGAACAAGACCGCCGGCTCGGAGCTCGCCGAGAGCCCCTCCTCGTCCTCGACCACGACCGTAAACTCGTGCTTGAAGTTCTGCTTCGCCGACAGCACCTCGTAGGTGTAGGGGAAGTCGGCCGGGGTCAGCTCGGCGAGGGGCGCGCCGTTGAGCTGGAGATGCACCTTCACCACATCCTCGCTGGCGACCAGCTCGAGGACCGCGGGCCCAGCCTCGCTGATGCTCGTCGGCGGGACGATGAAGAACGACGCGATCGTCGGCGGCGCGTTCTCACTCCCGGACGCGCCGGTCGTCCCAACCGGGCCCGGGTCCGGGCCCGTGCCCGTCGTCTCCGCCGCGCTCGTGACCGTCTGGATCGCGGCCGTCGGCTCTACCTCTGGCGCCCCGGTCGAAGTCGAGAAGACTGCGCCGGTCGACGGCTCGGCCACCGTCAGCGCGCTCCAGTCGTTCCACGCGTCCTGAATGCAGCCCGCAGGCAACAAGGCCGTTAGCGACGCACACCACAAGCTCCGTGACATCGGCCTGGTCATCATGCCTCCTAAAAGCCCCACCGCAGCAAAACTCCGGCCCCCTGCGCCCCTCCGAACGGACGCAGCGCGAGCGACCGCGCATGTCGCGTGCGCGTCACCAGCAGCGCGACACCCGTGGCGAGACTGAGCGCCGCGGCCGTCCCGACCCCGATCGCCACGACCTGCGCCTGCAACGCGGTC
>ERZ724514.975-NODE-975-length-12797-cov-5.363287_pt1 | contig 12797 bp, 9 predicted proteins | sample MGYA00376047_ERZ724514 | MGnify/ENA primary metagenome ERZ724514 (study PRJEB28724, sample SAMN07190883) | activated sludge metagenome | isolation source: activated sludge of sewage treatment plant in Hong Hong | place: Hong Kong | collected 2016-03-17 ...
TTATAATTTTTAATAAAATATTGAAAATCAAATTTTTGTAAAAATTTACTTCAAAACGGCCAACTAAAAAAAAGTATAATTTTTTTGGCAAGCATAAGCAAAAAAACACTTTTCCGCTATTTTTTAACAAGTGAAAACCAAAAAGGAAATTTTGCGACAAAATGCGTTTTGACTGAACTTTTTCTTTGGAAAAATCCTTCTGACAACCTGTTTACCTTTGCACCACACACCCGAACGGGACACGCACACCGGAATCCCGTTCAGGCTTGAAATACACGTCGGAAGGAGACGGTATCCCTGTTCCGGTTTTGCTTACCATTTTTGATACTCCCGTCGGAACGGCGTTCCGCAACACACATTATGGCAAAAGATTGGACCCTCGGCGAAAAATCCGCCGTACTTAAAAAAGAAAAGGAATACGCGGTACTGGTGAGCCTCATCACGCCTGACGTGACCGAGGCGCAGGCGCACGAATACATGGACGAACTCGAGTTTCTGGCCACAACTGCCGGCGCAGAGACGTTAAAGCGTTTTACCCAGCGCCTGCCCCACCCCGAACACCGCAGTTTTATCGGAAAAGGCAAGGTGGAAGAGATCCAGAAATACCTCGAGCGGCACGAAGAGATTAACATGGTCATCTTCGACGACGACCTGAGCGGCAAACAGACCAACAATCTGGAGGAAGCGCTTAAAGTGAAGATTGTAGACCGCTCGACGCTTATTCTCGACATTTTTGCCAACCGGGCTCAAACCGCCCAGGCCAAAACCCAGGTGGAACTCGCTCAAATGAAGTATCTGCTGCCCCGACTGCGGGGTCTGTGGACCCACCTTGAACGCCAGCGGGGCGGTATCGGGATGCGCGGACCGGGTGAGACGCAGATCGAAACCGACCGACGCCTCGTGCAGTACCGCATTAAAAGTCTGGAAGACAAGTTAAAAGACATCGACCGGCAAAGCCAGACGCAGCGCAAAACACGCGGCGAACTGATCCGGGTAGCGTTGGTCGGTTATACCAACGTCGGCAAAAGCACCCTGATGAACCTGATCTCAAAGTCCGAGATACTGGCCGAAAACAAACTTTTTGCCACGCTCGATACAACAGTGCGCAAGGTAGTTTTCGGGAGCATGCCGTTTTTGCTGTCGGACACCGTAGGGTTTATCCGAAAACTGCCCCACCACCTGGTAGAAAGTTTCAAGAGCACGCTCGACGAAGTCCGCGAAAGCGATATTTTGCTCCACGTGGTCGATGTGGCCCATCCGCAGTTTGAAGACCACGTGCGCACCGTGCAGCAAACCCTTCAGGAACTCGGCGCCGCCGAAAAACCCACGCTGATGGTATTTAATAAGATGGACCTCTACCGCGAACGGTATTTCGACGATTTGCTCGACCAGCCGATGCGTAAAGAGATCGAACAGGACCTGCGCGATCGCCTGCGCGAGACCTATGGCGAAAGTATGTTCATTTCAGCCCACACAAAAGAAGGTATCGATGCCTTGCGCGAACGCATGACCCGGTTGATCAAGGAGGCATATGTGGTGCGGTATCCGCACCAGGCAAAGGCCTGGTAATCTGCCATTTTGTCGCCCGCTCCGACGCTGGCACAATTCTCGTCTATGCTCCCCTCCTAACAGAAAGCATCCGGAACCCGGCATTTTATCACAGACTTCCATTTTTGTCATGCTAAGTTTTCTTTCTACGGAGGGCTCGTCGGCCAGCGCCGCCGGTCTCCATCGCCGGGTTGAAGAACAGGACGGTTATTTGCTCGACGCCTACTCACAAACAGTAACAGGCGTTGCAGCCCGCGTGAGCGCTGCCGTCGTGCACCTGAAAGTACAGAAACCACAACCCCAGCAACGCCGCCGCCAACCGTCGCCCGACGGCCGGGATGCCAGCGGTACCGGCAGCGGATTTATCATCAGCAGCGACGGCTTTGTGGTCACCAACAGCCATGTGGTGAGCGGCGCCACGGCTATCGAGGCCAGTCTCCCAGACGGACGTGTTTTCCAGGCCAGCGTTGTGGGCGACGACGCAGCCACGGATATTGCCGTTGTCAAGATCGATGCCGGCAACCTGGCGTCGATAGCATTCGGCGAAAGCGACCGCCTGCGCGTCGGTCAGATCGCTATCGCCATCGGTAATCCCTTCGGATTCCAGTATTCGCTCACGGCGGGTGTGGTAAGCGCACTCGGGCGCACCCTGCGCAGCCAGAACGGACGCCTCATCGACGACGTTATCCAAACCGACGCAGCGCTCAACCCGGGCAATTCGGGCGGCCCCCTGGTGGATTCGTTCGGCAACGTAATAGGTGTCAATACGGCGGTCATCCTGCCGGCGCAAGGCCTTTGTTTTGCCGTGGCCTCCAACCTGGCCAAATTTGTCGTCGGCAAACTGATCCTTGAAGGCCGTGTGCGGCGCGGATACATCGGTATTGCTGCCCAGACGGTGCCACTGCCTCCCAAATGGACCCAAACGCTTGAACTTCCGACGAAAGGCGGCATCCAGATACAGAGCGTAGAGGCCGACGGTCCGGCCAATAATTCCGGTCTGCAGGCGGGCGATATCATCGTCCAGTTTGAGGGGCGCCCCATCGATTCCATTGACGACCTGCACAAGGCCCTCGACGAGACTACCATCGGTCGGAAAATCAACCTGTGGGTGCTGCGCAGCGGCAGCCTGAAAAGCATTGCCGTCACTCCCGGCGAAATGCGATAAGCCACGGCATTGTTTTCCCGCAGATGCCGGGAATATTGTCAGATCAGTGTACTTTTTCGACGCTAATCTGCGGGAAAACTTTAGCCAATGCAACCGGAATCCTATTTTTCACACGTCCGCGACACCTTTCGCGAAAAGGGTGATCCTGAAATTGCCCAGATGCAAATGTGGTACCTGCGCCATCAGTTCGATTTTTTCGGACTGAAGATGCCCCGGTGGATGGCCCTGACCAGGGAAATACACCGGCAGTCGGGCCTGCCACAAGGCGAGGACCTGAAGACGCTTGTTCGCCTTTGCTTCAGCGATGATCACCGTGAAATGCAGTATTTCGCGCTGGAAACGGTGCAAAAAGCCCTTGCCGGACAGGACCCGGATTTCATTTACTTTCTGGAGGAATTGATCACAACGAAGTCGTGGTGGGATACGGTCGACTGGATTGCCAAACTGGCGGGGATGCATTTCCGGCGTTTTCCCGCGTTGATCCAGCCCGTTACGGAAGTGTGGATGGCTACCGATAACATATGGTTGCAGCGGGTCTGCCTGATCTTTCAGTTGATGTACAGGGAGAAAACAGACAAGGCGCTAATGTTTGCGTATATCCGGAAGTTGTCGGGCTCAAAAGAGTTTTTTATACAGAAAGCGGCCGGCTGGGCATTGCGGCAATATTCCAAGACCGATCCCGAGGCCGTCGTTGATTTTGTGCAAAACAACCGCCTGGCGCCGTTGTCCAAACGGGAAGCGCTCAGATGGATAAAACAACAGGAATCGAAAGGGAAGTAATGGAATGCCTGAAAAACAGAGCCCCCGCCAGACAATCGTCCGGCGGGGGCTCTGTTTGTGGTGGAAATCAGGTCACGCATTTTGGAGCCGCAGCGCCCACATTTTTCGGATGAAATAAATGGCGGCCAGCAAAATGGTGTAAGAAAGAGTTGCAGTCATGGTCAATGTCGTCAGGTGATGTGTAGTACGTTCGAAGAACGTGCAACCCCTGTCTTCGTGCTGCCTGGGCGCTGCATTTTTTTTGAAAAAAATAAAAACGCGATAATAGTGTGCGGGTTAATTAATTGATAGTCAATTTTTTATGATAAAATTTTAACTGCGATAAATTTTAGATTTCATTCCAAAAATGAAGTGATTTAGCCTCCTGACAGCGATGCTCCTTACTGTAGCGGGCTGATAGGTACATTACTGTTAACCCAAAATATAAGGATAAGGTGTTGAAAAATCTGCTGACTCCGTGAACCGTGAGGCGTTTATCAAATACCTGGGACGGCTTGAAGCCCAGAGAGATGCTGACGGGGTACGTTGACAACCATCCGGGCCCGGTATTCGGCCGGTTATGACAGCGGGCATGGGGGCGTTTGATGTGGCGGCACATTGACCATCATTTGCAGCAATTCGGAGTATAAGCCTGCGATAAGCCAAAAAGTAAAAAACGGATCGTCCGGGCGCAACAGATCATCCGTTTTATGCATTTGATCAAAAAAAAACCTCATTTCCTTTTCCCATTCCGCAAAGCCACCTACATTAACCGCCCGAAGCAGAATTTTTCACCAAACAAAATTCCTTGGTCATGCACTCTGCCCGTTTACAATAAAGCCGGGAGTAGTTTGAAGTTTGAAAGCAGCGCGCTGCTTCAATCTCCAGACTACCTTCCGGCATCCGTTCACCAAACCAAGTTCATTGCCAATGGCAGCTTACACTACCGACAAAATCCGGAACGTCGTCCTGGTGGGACACTCCGGCAGCGGCAAAACCACATTTGCCGAAACAATGCTTTTTGAAGCCAAAGCCATCAATCGCCGCGGCACAATCGGCGACGGTAATACGCAGAGCGATTATGCACCGCTCGAACAACAACGCGGCCACTCGCTTTTTGCCTCTCTTCTTCACTGCAGCTGGAAAGACACCAAGATCAACATCCTCGACACGCCGGGGCTGGATGATTTTTCCGGCGAGGTTGTTACGGCGCTTAAGGTCGCCGATACAGCCGTGATGCTGCTCAATGCCCGAAGCGGCGTGGAGGTAGGCGCTGAACTGATTTGGGAGTACATTGAAGAGTTCGACACCCCTATCCTGTTTGTGATCAACCAACTCGACCACGAAAAAGCCGACTTCGAAATGACCCTCGACCAGGCTGTAAAACGTTTTGGAAACAGGGTGCTGCCCCTCCAGTTTCCCGTAAACCAGGGAACTGGCTTCAACGCCATCGTGGATGCCCTCCGCATGGTGATGTACGTTTTTCCGGCTACGGGCGGCAAACCCGATAAAAAACCAATCCCCGCCGAACATCAGGAGCGGGCCGCAGCCATGCACAACGCCCTGGTTGAAGCGGCGGCTGAAAACGATGAGGCCCTGATGGAAAAATTCTTTGACCAGGGTACCCTCGATGAGGAAGACCTGGCCAAGGGGCTCGCCATCGGTATGGCCCACCGGCAGTTTTACCCGGTATTTTGCGCTTCCGGTCAGCAGGATATGGGTAGCGGGCGCATCATGGGCTTTATTCACGACATCTGTCCCAGCCCGAAAGACCGCCCGCCGGCAGACCTGGAAGGCGGTGCGACCAAGCCCTGCGACCCGAATGCGCGTCCCTGCGTGTTCATCTTCAAAACAGTCAACGAGCCCAAAGTGGGCAACGTTTCCTACTTCAAGGTATACAGCGGCGTATTAAAGGCAGGTGACGAACTCACCAATGCCGATAACAGCACAGTAGAACGTTTTTCACAACTCTTTGAGAGTGAGGGCAAAAACCGGGATTCGGTGGATGAGTTGCGCGCCGGCGATATCGGCTGTACCGTAAAACTTAAAGGTTCGCATACCAACCAGACCCTCAATCCCAAAGGCTCCGACCTGAAGATCGCGCGTATCCCGTTCCCCTCGCCGCGCATCCGGATGGCTGTAGTGCCGCCGAGCAAGGCAGAGGTGGAGAAAATGGCCCATGCGCTCCACTCCATCCGCGAAGAAGATCCGACACTGCTCGTTGAACAAAGTCTCGAACTAAAGCAAACGATCATTGAAGGCCAGGGTGAAATGCACCTCGATATCGTGCGTTACAAAGCCGAACAGAACTTTGGCGTACACCTCGAGTTTGCCGAGCCGCGCATCCCCTACCGCGAGACGATCACCAGAGAAGCGAACAAGGACTACCGGCACAAAAAACAATCGGGTGGCGCCGGCCAGTTTGCCGAAGTGCATATGCGTATCGAACCCTATTACGAAGGGATGCCCGCTCCGCACGGTCTGAACGCTAAAAACACCGAGGTGGAAGACTTGAAGTGGGGTGGCAAGTTTTGCTTCGTCTGGGCCATTGTAGGTGGTGTGATAGATGCCCGCTTCATCAACGCCATCAAAAAAGGCATTATGTCGAAGATGGAGGAAGGCCCGAGTACGGGCTCCTATTGCCGCGATATTCGTGTCAGTATTTACGACGGCAAAATGCACCCTGTCGACTCCAACGACATGGCTTTCCAGATCGCTTCGATGATGGCCTTCCGGGAAGCATTCCACGAGGCCGGGCCGCAGATTCTGGAGCCCATCTACAACCTTGAAGTGATGTGCGATTCCGAATTTATGGGTAGTGTTATGGGTGACCTGCAAACGCGGAGGGCCATTATTATGGGTATGGATTCAGAAGGGCACTACCAGGTGATCCGGGCTCGTGTACCGCTGAAAGAATTGCATAAGTATTCTTCGGCGTTGCGGTCGCTTACACAAGGAAAAGCCAAATTCAATATGTCTTTTGCTGAATATGCCCCCGTACCGGGCGATATTCAGGCAAAACTCATCGCCGAATACCAGAAGGAATACGCGGAAGCGCACGAACACTGATCTCGCAGCTTAAGTATTCCGTTCGCCGGTTGAAGCCGGTGGTACCGGTACCACCGGCTTCAGCCGGCGAACGGTCAGTGAAAAACACAGGGTCTCCCCGCCATCAAGGCAGAGAGGCCCTGTTTTCGTTTTTTAAAAATTGTGTACATTTGAAAAAATGCACCTTGTTCACCCTTAATCGCGCTGTTTTCAGCCAACACAGTTTTAATCATGCTCAAAGACATTTCCATACCCACCATCATTAACCAAAATCTGTTCGGCTTAAGCACCTCTGCTACAGTAGCCATCAATGAAAAATCGCGGCAACTCGAGCGCCTCGGTAAAAAAGTATACAAATTAGGCTTTGGGCAGTCGCCGTTCCCGGTACCTGACCTGGTGGTAGAGGCACTGAAAGCGCATGCCCACGAGAAAGACTACCTCCCCGTCAGGGGCCTGCCCGCCCTCCGGGAAGCCATATCGCAATTCACCAACCATCGCAAAGGCACCTTTTCCACGGCCGATGACGTATTGGTTGGCCCCGGCTCCAAGGAACTGATGTTTTTATTGCAGCTCTCCTACTATGGCGAGATCGTGATACCTGCACCCAGTTGGGTATCCTATGCGCCGCAGGCACAGATTATCGGACGTACCGTAACGCGCTATGAAACCCGAATCGCGAACGGGCTATTGCTGATGCCCGATGAACTCGAGCAGATATGTGCCGTCGACCCGGAGCGCCCGCGATTGGTTATCCTGAACTACCCTTCCAACCCCACCGGTACGACGTACGACGAGACGACGATCAAACAATTGGCCGATGTAGCCCGTAAATACCGGGTCATTGTATTGTCGGACGAGATATACAGCGAACTGGACCACAGGGGCGAGCATATTTCCATTGGCCGTTTTTACCCGGAAGGGACGATCATCAGCGGCGGATTGAGCAAATGGTGCGGCGCAGGTGGCTGGCGACTCGGATTTTTTGTGTTTCCCAAGAGCCTGAAGCGCCTGCAGGACGCGATGATCATTTGTGCGAGCGAGACCTTCACTTCCACCAGCGCCCCGATTCAATACGCCGCAGTAGAGGCATTTCTGGAAAACCCGGCAATAGACGACTATTTGAACCAGGCCCGGAGCATTTTACAGGCCGTTGGAAGCTATACATACGACCGGCTTGGCGAAGTCGGGGTGACCATGCCAACGCCTCAGGGTGGCTTTTATCTTTTTCCGAATTTCAGCACATACCGCAGCGCACTTGAACGGCGGAACATCTTTACCGACCGGGAGCTTTGCGACGCGCTGCTGGAAGAAGCGGGGGTAGCGTTACTGCCCGGCTCCGAGTTTGGCTGTCGCCCGGGACTGTACAGTGCCCGGCTTTCCTATGTCGATTTCGACGGTGAAGCAGTGCTGCAAGCCCTGCAAACACTGGCGGCGGGGCAGGTGCCTGATTCGGGTTTTGTGGAAAAATACTGCCCGGGCATCACAGGAGGCGTGAATGCTATCCGGTCGTGGCTTGCATCAATCCGGGAATAATTTTTTTTTGCGGGCAGCGAAAATTCATGATATGGCATCTGGAAACAGTGTACCTTCGGAAAATATCCGCAAAAACCAACCCTTTATTGACAATCATAATCCCTCCTGTTGAGCGAAACAGAAATCATACGGGGTTGTTTGCGCGGATCAGCGCAGTGTCAGCGTGTCTTGTACGAGCGTTTTGCAGGCAAGATGTACGTGGTTTGCCTGCGTTATGCGCGTACCCAGGCAGATGCGGCCGATATTCTCCAGGAAGGTTTTTTGAAAGTCTTTTCCAAGTTGGACCAGTTTCAGTTTCAGGGCTCTTTCGAGGGCTGGATCAGACGCATTATGGTCAATACCGCGCTGCGAACCTATCAAAAGCAACGTTTTGACCATGAATATTCGGGTTTTGAACAACTGCCCGATGCGCCTGTCGATCCCGATGCCATATCGGTGTTGTCGGAAGCGGAACTGCTCGGTTTGGTTGGCCAGTTGCCCGAAGGGTACCGGATCGTATTCAACCTGGTGGCTATTGAGGGCTATTCGCATGCAGAGGTGGCAGGTATTTTGAACATACAGGAAAGCACATCGCGCTCGCAATTGACAAAAGCCAGGCGCTGGCTGTGCGAGCAGGTGGATAAACTACATAAAATAAACGCCTGAAAACCGGCACGACGCATACAATGGAACAGGATTCGAACCTTTTCGACAAGCAGTTTAACCGACGTCTGTACGACGCAGAGGCGGCGCCTCCATCGTTTGTGTGGACCAATATTGAACGCGAACTGCGCAAACGCCGACGCCGGCGCTTTGCCTTTTGGCTGTTTGCTGCCGGTGCTGCCGGTGTTGTTTTATGGGGTTATCTTGTCGGATGGGGAGTAAAACAACCGCATAACCCGGCAACAGGGGTACAGAACACAACAGCGGAAACACGCGCCGACGTCCATTCCGGAATGGCTGGTCAGGATGCTACTGTCGCGCCATTGCCCGGCAATACAAGTGGCGTAATTGAAACAGCAGAAAATGGATCGGCCGCCGCAACATCCCGCGTTGTAACCCCGAAGTCTGCCCCTTCGTCTGATGAAAGGTCGTATGCCCGTGCCGGCCAACTCCGGTCGGCTGCTATAACGGATATTGAACAGGATATTGAAACTGCGGATTGGGTCGGTAATGCAGGCGATATGACTACTGTCGACCTGCTGGTTTCGTCCTTTCCACTTGCGGGCTACCTGTCTGGTCCGACCAGCGCGGAAATCGCAGCGCAAAAGGCCCTTGAATCGGCAGCCGTAGCACAAACTCCAGGAAAAATACCGTTTATCCGGAAAAGAAAAGACTCCCACAATTGCTATGATTTCAGTCAAAACCCCAATGTCTGGCTGATCGATGCCTATGCCGGTCCCTCCTTTTCCAAAAAACAACTGGACGCCAGGGCGCCCGCATTCGAATCGTATCGCCAGCAACGCAGCAATACCGAAAGCAGGGATTTTTCATTCAATGCAGGCATTCGCGGGTCGCTGTTGTTCGGGCGCCATTTCCTCATCCGTACGGGACTGCACTACGAGCAGATGACGGAAGTCTTTGAATACGTCGACCCGAATTACATCAAATACCTGGTTGAGATCACTCAAACGATTATCGATAACAAGCCTGTAACGATCATCGATACCATCGGTGTGGATTACGGGGAAAATTATGTCAAGACATTTAACCGCTATGGCTTGCTGGATATTCCCGTGGAAGCAGGTGTCGAGTTGCGAAAGGGCCGGTTCGGGCTTAGCCTTAACGGCGGTTTGTCGCTGAATATCCTTTTCTGGAAACGCGGCACCATACTTACGGCTGCGGGTCAGCCGGCGCCGTTTACACCCGGCGAAAAAAATGCAACAGAGGTATTCCGGCCGCGTACCGGTCTGAGTGTGGGTGGCAGTGCGCAGCTGTTCTTCCACCTTCAGCCTCGGTTGCGTGTATTTGCGGAACCCTATTTCCGGCAAGTGCTGAAACCGCTCACGCTGGATAACCAACCCGTTGAACAACACTACCGCGTGGGCGGGGTCAAAATCGGCCTGACCAAGATATTGGACTAACTGTTAAATTTTATCCTGAAAAGCAGCGCAAAGCGCGGTAAAATGTATCTCTTTCGTCGAAAAACACCCCGGAACGCCTTTAAATCCCACGCTGACCAACACCTGCACGCAGGTCACAACATTAATTAGCCATGTGTACTACTCGACCCAGACATATTTTTATATACACGTTACTAAGCACCATGACCCTGGCTGGTCTGTGGGGTTGCAGAAAAGATGTAGTATCTTTTGAGCCTGCTCCGTCGACCTTGGAGGAAATTCAAAACCTGCTGGGACAAGTACCTTCCGCTTCAGCACAAACGACCTTTGTGCTGAGCGGTTTTGTGCCGGATACGGTACTCACTACACCCGGTGGCGTGCGGGTTTTTCTTACGGATACCGAACAGCTATTCGAAGACGCAGAGGACAATCTGGTGCCCTGCAGCACCTGCCAGGCACTCCGCATCGAAGTAACGGAAGTATTGAAAAAGGGCGACATGATTGCTTACGGCATTCCAACCACCACTACCGAAAATGAATTGCTTGAAAGCGGCGGAATCGTGAAGGTTGTCGTTACCTGTGACGGCAAGCCACTGCGCCTTTTACCCGATCGCAATTTGAAGATACAAATACCTGCGACCGATCCTGCCGATGATATGCACATTTACAGCGCCAAAATGCAGCACGATACCTTCGCGGGATGGATGGATACTGGACTGCCCGTATTCCAGGCCGAATGGCCGAACCCGAACGGGGGAGACAAAATAACAGGTTATGAGTTGTTTGGCCCGGCGTTAGGCTGGCTCAACTATGCAAGACCTGTTAATGAACAAAGTACTTCCTTCTGTGTTGATTTGCCTGCGGGGTTCAATCCGGAAAATACAACGGCCTACCTGGTTTTCAAGAACATGCGTTCGGTGGCGGCAATGGAAATTGACCTTGCAAACCAGACCTTCTGTTACAAAAATGCCCCCCACGGATTCCAGGTGAAGATTGTTACGGTAAGTAAACTGGGAAATGGTCAATACTGGCTTGGCAACCTGGAAACAGAGATCGGTACCAATGCAACCCTTAACCTCAGCCCGCTTGAAGTGGACGAGTCGCAAATGCTCAACTTTTTAAAAAGTCTGTAGCAGGAGCAGGGCAGGCATACCAACAAGAATACCCGTGTTTAGTAATTTCGTATTAAGCCGAGCCGGGAAAGTCCGGTCTCGGCTTTTTTTATTATTTCATTCGCCGCAGCTGGTTTTTCCCATTTTTTTAAACAATTTTGCCCAGAATATTATCTGCTCTGTATAGAGCACTTTAGGGAAGAAAACACGTTCAGGCATGGAGACCTTGACTACCAACGGCATAACAGTAAGTGTGGAAACGCAGTATCTGCCTTCACATTCAAATCCCCGCGAGTTGAAATTTATTTTCGGTTATCATATCGCGATTGAAAATGGTAGTCCCTTCGTGGTGCAGTTGCTGCGTCGCCATTGGGTTATCCAACATGCCGACGGGCGCATCCGGGAGGTAGAGGGAGAAGGGGTTATCGGCGAACAGCCGGTGCTCAATCCCGGCGAAAGGCATGAATATTCCTCTTTCTGCGACCTGGATACCGAAATAGGCAAGATGCACGGTACCTACCTGATGACCCGGCGCGACGACGGCTCCCTGTTCGAGGTGGCTATCCCCGAGTTCAGGATGACAGCGCCGTTCAGGATGAATTAGCAGGCGTCATCTTTCCTCCCGGCACTTACCTTCTGTGGCTCCCATCCCGCTGCCCTAAGCGTATCAAAGACTTGGGATTCCGGCCTTTTGTACAATCAGGACAATTGCAATAAATGCCCCAATCTCTTGGCAGCATTCTTTTTGGCAGATGTATCTTCATGGCTAAATGTTTTGATCTAATCATTATCCATGAACACAACTTTCTGCAACATGAAAAACCGATTCCTGCCGCTCGTATTCCTTTTGGTATTTGCCTGTCATTACGAAGCCATCCATGCCCAGAACCAGGGTGCCGAAATCATTGGGCCGGATATCCTGTGTGTCGGCGAATGTGATACCTTCTCGCTGTTGATCGATGGCGTACCGCCTTCACCACAAGGTCAATATATATGGAATGTATCCAACAATGGTGTGCCTGGACCGAGTTTCACTACCGTCAACAACGATTTGTTTTATTGTGCCCCCACAACCGGACCGGGTACAACTATTATAACTGTAATGTATTTCGGCCCTAACGGAACCTCGATTACAGCAGAGCATGTGGTAACTATCATAAGCTTTCAACCACTGAAAATTATTTCCAGTAACGCCGCACCATGCAATGCAGATTCGACAAGCAACCCCGATAATGTCTGTGAAAAGGTGTGCCCCAATACCACCATAACCTATTCAGTAACGATTAGCGGAAACCCGGGCGGTACAATGAGCCCGGTAACCTGGCAAGTGACGGGCGCCAGTTCGTTCACGGTCAATCCGCCTTTTTTCAACTCGGTAACCGTCAACTGGGGCGCCCCCGGCATAGGATCCGTCGTTGTTGTTTCCAATGGTATTACGGGCTGTTATGGCGAAGATGCCCTGTGCGTTACGGTTATCGACGAACCGGTGGCCCAGTTCACATCCGATCCGCCGGCTGTGAACGATACCATCAGGCTATGTAAAGGGCAAACGGTTTATTTTCAAAACCAGAGTACCGGTGCGGATAGTTA
>ERZ724514.980-NODE-980-length-12770-cov-6.674400_pt1 | contig 12770 bp, 12 predicted proteins | sample MGYA00376047_ERZ724514 | MGnify/ENA primary metagenome ERZ724514 (study PRJEB28724, sample SAMN07190883) | activated sludge metagenome | isolation source: activated sludge of sewage treatment plant in Hong Hong | place: Hong Kong | collected 2016-03-17 ...
GCCTGGCGACCTCGTCGACCGAATACAGCACCTCGGCCCTCGGCACGGTCGCCAGCGCCACCGGTTCCGACGCCTACCGCGCCGGCCTCGGCTCGGGTGTCGGCAAGGCCCTCGACCGGCTGGCCCAGTACTACATCAAGCTCGCTGAGAACACCTTCCCGGTCATCGAAGTGGACGCCGGCCGCGAGGTCGATGTGGTGATCACCAAGGGCGTGCGCATCGATGTGCCGATGACAAGCGGCGAGCCAGCTACCGCCCGCTTCGCCAATTCCCCTGAAACCCGTTATCTGGAGACCTCGGACGATGGCAACTACTAAACCCATGTGCCAGCGAGCACTCGTCGCAGCCTTGAGCACGATCCTTTTAGGCGCCTGCTTCGCCGTCAAAGCGGCCACGCCCGACGAGACGCAGTTGCTGACGGCCTTGCAGAAAGCCCATCCGGGGACGCAGTTCTCCAGCATCGCCCGCACGCCCATCGCCGGCCTCTACGAGGTCTGGATGAACGGCAACGTGGCCTATGTGTCGGCCAGGCAGCCGCGCTACTTTCTCTTTGGTCATCTGTTCGATACCAAGAGCATGAACGACCTGACCGACCCGAAACTGGCACAGGCCGGCAAGGCAAAAATAGCCGATGAAGCGCGCAAGAAATACCCGCCAAGCACAGCATCACCGATCCGCTTCGAACAGTTGCCTCTGAGCGATGCGATCAAGACCGTGCACGGCGCAGGCCAGCGCCGGGTGGCCGTTTTCAGCGACCCGAACTGCCCGTACTGCAAACAGTTGGAGGCGGAACTGGCCAGCCTCGACAACATCACTATCTACACCTTCCTGCTGCCTTTCCTCGGTGAGGAGAAACCGATCGCCATCTGGTGCTCTGCGGATCGCGCCGCAGCCTGGCGGCGCCTGATGCTCGACAGCGACGACAGCCTGCTCAACACCGGCGCCGCCTGCGACCACCCGATCGGTCGCAACCTGGCGCTGGCCCGCCAACTCGGCGTGCAAGGCACGCCCACACTGATCTGGGCGGATGGCACCCGTAGCGAAGGGTTCGTTGGACAGACCGTGATCGAATCACGACTCGCCGCGACCGCTTCACAAGTTGCCCCGGAGAAACTGCCATGAAGACGCTCGTCCTGCGAATGGTTGCAGTCTGCCTATTCCTCCCCTTGGCCGCCTGCATGAACATGTCCGGCCTGGGCGGCGACTCGAAGTACGCCTGCAAGGCCCCCGATGGCGTCGCCTGCGACTCGGTGTCGGGCACCTACGCCAACGCCCTACACAACAATCTGCCTAGCCAGCAGGCACAACGATTCGCTCGCCGACAGAAAGAGCTATCCGAAGAAATCCCCACCCCGACGCTTGGACGTACCACCTCCTCGGCAGCAGCCAACGCTTCCGGCATGGCCGTAACGCCCGCCCCCCTGCGAACCCAGGCCCGTATCCTGCGGCTGTGGATCAAACCCTGGGAAGACGCCGACGGCGATCTCTACGATCAGGGCTACGTCTATGTCCAGGTGGACAACGGCCAGTGGCAGATCGACCACTTGCAACGCCAGATCCGTGATCTCTATGCGCCGCTGAAGCCCCCGCCCAAGCCGGACACTGAGGCAGCAAACGAACCCGGCGCCAATACACCGTCGCCCCTACCGATGTTGCAACGCCCGCCGCTGTCCGGGGCCGGCGCCAACCCTGCGCATTGAGGTCCATATGAACACCGCCCACGGCGATCCCCATTTCACCCGCCCGCGCGACCACGCCCATGCGCCGCGCTTTCCCTTTGGCGAGCCGGCGGACACACCGGCTGAACAGTTCGCCAACTGGCTGCCCTACTCTGGCTATCTCGCCGCCGAGAAGATTTTCGTGAACCGCGACAGCATGGGCGTCATGCTCGAATTGATGCCGCAGTCGGGCGCCGACGAGCGCATGGCGGAAGTGCTGATTTCGCTCTACGCCAATTGCCCGCCCGGCACCGGTATCCAGTTCCATCTGTTCGCCTCGCCGCAGGTGCGCAGCCAGTTGCGCCAGTACGCCAATCTGCGGGTCGAGGATGAGGATCAGGCCGAGCAGGCCCAACAATGGGGCCGCCCGGCCCGCAACGGCAATCTGTTCCGCAAACTGGCCAGGCAGCGCGTCGAGCACCTGCTGCAGGGGGCACAGAAGTCGCTGACCGCCGGTTTCCACTACACGATCCGGGATTTTCGGCTGATGCTGAGCGTCGCCTTTCCGGGCGACCCGGAAGACCTCAACAAACGCGACGAACTGCTCGCCCTGCGCGACTCGATGTCGTCCAGCCTGCGCTCAGCCTCGCTGCCCAATCGCGTTTGTGATGCCGCCGACCTGATCAACTGGTGTGCGCTGTTCACCAATCCCGACCGCATCTCCCAGACCGATGCGCCGGACCTTAACTACGATGATGGTCGAGAACTGCGCGACCAGATCGTCGACTTCGACACCATCCAGGACCCGCATCCGAGTGGCCTGACCTTGTGGAAGGAAGCCAGTCCCGATGTATTGGAGGCGCGCTTCTACTCGATCAAGAGTTTCCCCGAGCGCTTTGCCCTGTGGCAGATGGGTTCGCTGATCGGCGACCTGATGCAGCCGGCCTTGCAGTACAGCGCACCGTTTCTGCTCACCCTCGGCGTCCAGATTCTCGACCCCAACCTCACCAAGTCGGTGGTCACTGCCAACCATGTGCGAGCGACACAAAACGCCAAATCGAAGATGGCCGACGTCATGCCGGACGTCAACAAGAAGCTGCAGGACTGGACGGCCGCCGCCGATGCCATCGATACCGGCGGCAACCTGGTCAGTCTATACCACCAACTGGCGATATTCACGGCACCCAACAAATCGGTCGCGGCCCACGAAGCCGCCAACGCGATCTGGCGTGGCCGCGGCTTCCAGCTCAATGCCGATGCCTACATGCACCGCCAGGCACTACTCGCCAGCCTGCCGATGACGCTGACCGAGAAGTTCCACAAGGACTTGGTCAAAATGCGCCGGGTCACGCGCAAGACGATAGCCAACGCCATCCACATGGCGCCGCTGATTGCCGAGTGGCGCGGCACGCGCACCCCGGCCCTAGTGTTTGGGGGACGGCGGGGGCAGTTGATGACCCTTGACATCTTCGACAACGATCTCGGCAACTACAACTTCGCCATCATCGGTGCCCCCGGCTCGGGCAAGTCGGTACTGATGAACGAAATGGCCTGGTCCTACCGCGCCATCGGCGCCAAGGTCTGGATGCTCGATCTTGGTCGCAGCTTCGAGAAGCTGTGCCGCAAGGCCAAGGGCACCTATATCGAGTTCCGGCCCGACGTGAATATCTGCCTGGATCCGTTCACCCACATCGTCGACATCAATGAAGACATCGACATGCTGGTACCCGGCATTTCCAAGATGTGCTCGATGCAGCACACCCTGGAAGAGGTTCAGTACAAGGCCATCTCGGCCATGGTCCTCAAGCTCTGGCGCGAATACGGCAACGAACTGCGCATCACCGGGCTACGCGATGCTTTCAAGAGCGGGAGCATCGAAGAACTAGGCATCGTTGGCGACCAGCGCATCAAGGACCTCGCCATCATGCTCAATCCCTATTCGCGTGGCGGGCAATACGAACGCTTCTTCGAAGGCCAGAACAACATCGACTTTTCCAATGACTTCATCGTCATCGAGAACGAGGAACTGAAACGCAGGCCCGACCTGCATGCGGTGGTCAATATCCTGCTGCTGCATCGAATCACAGGCGAGATGTACCTCACCCGCAACCGGCGCAAGGTGCTCTTCGTCGACGAGTTGAAGCAGCAACTCGGCGATATCGGCGCCGACGATCCGGTCAAGGCCGCCGTCATCGAGGAAGCGGCCCGGCGTGCCCGCAAGTATGGCGGTGCGCTCGGCACGGCGACCCAGAGTGCCGACGACTTCTACGGCTCGACCCAGATGGAAGCGGCCTTCAACTGCTCGGACTGGGTCTTCCTGCTGCGTCAGAAGCCGGAGTCCATCGAAATGCTCGACCGCAAGGGCCGGCTGACCATGGACGAACCCAAGAAGCGCCTGCTCAATTCCCTGCGCACCGAGGCCGGCGTCTTCTCCGAGTTGTACATCTCGTCGCCGGTCGGCGAAGGCGTCGCTCGCAACATCCTCGATCCGGCCACCCACCTGTTGTTCTCCAACAAGTTGGAAGACAACGCCCCGATCGACGAATTGCGCGCCCAGGGCCTGTCCATCGATGAGGCGATCAGCGAGTTGCTGCGGCATCGGGGGCATACGGTATGAAACCGAACACCTCCCAGTTATTGCGGCAGGGCTTGCTGACGCTCCTCGTGGTGAGCGCAGCCCTGACCGCCTACGACCGTCTTGTCCTGCGCCCCGCGCTAGTGATTGGCGTGGTCGACGTGGCCGAGGTGTACCGCGCCAAGGAAGCCGAATTCACCCAGATTCTGACCAAAGCCAGTTCCGAGGAAGACCGGCAAAAGGCCCTGTTCATGGCGCGAAGCTTTGCTCAGCGCCTGCCGCTCGCCCTTGAGGAACTACCACGCGAATGCAACTGCCTGGTCGTCCTCAAGGCGGCCGTGGCCGGAGCGACCCCGAATACCGTCGATCTGACGGCCGCACTGCGCAGAAAGGTGACTGCACCATGAACAGCGATCCTCTTCAACTGGCGGTTGCTCATCCTGCCGCGAGACCCAACCACAGACGGCGCATCCTCGATAGTGTTGGCAACTTCCTCCGCCATGCCCGCCAGCGCTGGTACCTCTACCTGCCGATCATCGCCATCTGGAGCCTGGCCTATGTCCGCCTCTTCATCGATGCGACACCGCGAGTGCCGGTCCTTTTCAACTGGACACCGAGCCTGCCTTATCGCATTGCCTGGCTGCAGCACGGCCCGCACCAACTGCAGCGGGGCGACTTCATCGTTTTCTCCTTTGCCGGCGAGGCGCAGCGCCGTTATCCGGGGCTGCACGGCCAGCCCTTTTTCAAGATCGTGCGCGGTTTGCCGGGTGATACCGTAACCATCACTGGCCGGCAGGTCGCCATCAACGGTGAAGACGTCGGTGCGGCCAAGACAAAGGCCTATGACCGCCGGCCACTCGCACCAATTGCGCCGACCGTCATCCCGCCTCGCTACTACTACGTGCAGGGCACCAGCCCCGACTCCTTCGACTCGCGCTACCAGGAAAGCGGCCTGGTCCGGGAGGAACAAGTGATCGGCGTCGTGGTACCGCTGCTCTGAGACGACAGCCATGCTCCGCCCTCTTCTTACCATCGCCCTTTTCGGTCTTCTGGCATCTTCCAGCGCATGGGCCCAGAGGCCTTTGGCCGGCGCACCATTGCCAGGCTATCAAGTCAGTACCCCTGTAACGCAAGGCACTCAGCCCACTGACAATGTGCCACTGGCTGACTATCTGGCCTTGCTACGGAAAATTGCCCCTGCCGCCGAGGCCGGCGCCCGAGATTACCTCACCGCTTTCGAGCGGCGCTGCGGCCGCCCAATAACAGCGGCCGAATTGCGCCGGGCAATGGCCGACGGTGACGGCGATCCGGCACTGATGGGACTAATCCGGGCGAACCACCTGGGCGACACCGCCGGGCGCGAACAACTCGCCGGACAAATCCGCTGCCAAGGCAAGGCGACGCGATGAAACGCCTGATCGCCATCCCGCCACTGCTCTTCGCCCTGTTTGTGGCACCGGGCGCGCGAGCCATTGACCTGGGCGTCATCGGGCCGACCTATGAGATCAGCGAACCGCATCTGCTGCAAATGATCGAGCAACGATTGCGCGACAAGGAACGCAGCGGCGAACTCAAGCGTTTGGAAGAGCAGGCCCGGGAACGCGGCATCGCCACCGTGCGAAACCCACAGCCGGTCGCCGGCCTGCACGCGACAGAGACGGCCAGGACCTTCTATTTCGACCCGAGCTTCACGCTCGACCGCAACATCCTCGCCCCCCGGGGCGAGTTGCTGTTTGCCGCCGGCACCCGCAAGAACCCGCTGGAGGTGGTCTCGCTATCCCGGCATCTGCTCTTTTTCGATGGGCGCGACCCACGTCAGGTCGGCCGTGCCCGGCAGTTGATCGCCTTCTACCAAGGACGCGTCAAACCGATTCTGGTCGGCGGCTCCTACCTCGACCTGATGAAGTCATGGCGTGTGCCGGTCTACTTCGATCAACAAGGCCTGCTCACCCGTCGCCTAGGCATCATCCAGGTTCCTGCCTTGGTATCACAGGAAGGGATGCGCCTGCGCATCGACGAACTGGAGGTCGCGCCATGAGCCAACGCTGCTTCATGAACAGTCTCCCTTTCCTTCTGGCGCTGCTCCTCGGCCTCTCCACCCCACCGGCCTTGGCCGCCGGTACCGCCACCTGCACCGGCAAGTTTCCGAATCCGATCACCGATATCTGCTGGTCCTGCATCCTGCCGATTAGCATTGGCAGTGCACGCATCGCCAACTTCGGCGACCAGGAGGATACCGACAATCCGGCCAATCCCGTCTGCAGTTGTCTGGTCAATCCGATCGTCGGTCTGTCCATCGGCTTCTGGGAGCCGGCACGACATGTCGAAGTGGTGCGCAAACCCTTCTGCCTCGTCTCGCTCGGCGGTGTCGACCTCGATCCGGGCATCCCGGCCCCCGAGGCTGCCCGCTTTACCCGCCCGGAAGGCGATGGCGATGGTGGCGGTTTCTATCAGGCGCATTATTACCTGAACCCGGTGATGTACTGGCTGGAAGTGGTGACCGACTTTCCCTGCCTGGAGAAGAGCTCCTTCGATCTGGCCTACATGACCGAAGTTGATCCCTTGTGGGCCGATGACGAACTCACCCTGATCCTCAATCCCGATGCCGTGCTGTTTGCCAATCCGGTCGCCATTGCCGCATGCGCCGCCGATTGCGTCGCAGCCTCGGTCGGCTTCGGCATACGCGAGATGTTCTGGTGCGCCGGTTGTCAGGGCGGCGTGTATCCGCTCAATGGGCACGTCCCATACCACCTCGGTGGCGTCCGTACGGCCGCGCTGATGGCCCAGCGCTTGAGCGCCAAGATGCACCGCGAGTTGGTGGCCTGGGGTTGGCATGGCAAAGACGGGCTGTGCGGGCCGTACTTCGAACCGGTGATGGACAAGACCGCCTACAAAACCCAACTCACCTATCCCATTCCCAACACCGACAAGGAAGGCGGCCGCTGCTGCCAGCCCTTCGGACGGACCACCGTGCTCTGGGGCGCCGGCAAGGAATACCCGGTACGCGGTGAGGACTTCGCCTTCATGTTGTTTCGCAAAAGGAATTGCTGTGTCGGCTACTGACCTCCATCGAACCCTCGCCTCCTTGATCCTCGGGCTCAGCGCCGCACTCGTTGCCGGAACTTCGGCCCAGGCCCAGATTTCGCCGGTCGTCACTGAGGCGGACATTGAACGCACCCGGCGCGAGACCCCCACCGTCACCGAGCAAGATATCGAATTGGCGCGGCAGAAGAACGCCCTGCCGAGCGAGGCCGGACACCGATCAGCGCCGCCGAACAGCCCGAATATTGAGGCGTTGCCCAAGCCGGCGACGCAGATACCGGTCGACCTGGAAGCGCTGGCTCGCGGCTATGCCGGGCAATCCGATGCAATGGCTCAGGCACAGGGGCTCACTGCCGGGCCAGGACTTTTCCTCTTCGTCAGCCTGACCATGCCCCGCGCCACGTTGCAACGCCTGGTTGACCAGGCGGCGCGGGCCAAGGCCGCTATCGTCATCCGCGGCTTTGCCAACGGTTCGCTACGCACCACCGTTACCCAGGTCCAGGGCTTGATCGGCAAACAGCAGGTGGCAATCCAGATCGATCCGCTGGCCTTCGACCGCTTCGCCATCACCCAGGTACCCAGCTTTGTCTTGGTGCGCGATGGCACACGTCCAATAGCCTGTGCCAGCGGCAGTTGCGCACCCGTCGACAGTTTCCTGCGCTCAACCGGTGACGTCAGCCTGGATTACGCGCTGGAGCACATGCAGCGCTCAGCCCCCGGCTTCAGCCCAGCCGCCGAACTCTTCCTGAAACGCATCAGAGGATAGGGGATCGCCATGCGCCGCCTGATCATCTGGATCACGCTGTTCTGCTTCATCACGACGCAGAGCGCCGCCATCGCCGGGCCACATGAAGAGGGCACAGCCGCCGGCCAGGCGGCCAATCCGGTCATTCGCGGCACAGTTAACATGCCCAGTGCCTCGAGCGCCGTGCCGGAGTACACCAGCACGCCCCCCGAAACGGCGTATTACGGCCAACCCAACCTGTCGGGTGCAGCCAATACCCGCCTGAGCACCTGCGCAGCCAGCGCCAACGATCCGGTCTGCCAGGCCCAGGACGGGGCGCTGACCTCGGCCAACACACCCCGCCCGGCGATCTCTGCCTACGATCCTGCGGTCTCCGCCGCCCGCGACATCGCCCGCAATCCGTCGAGTGCCTTGGGCAGCCTGGCAGACTATTACTCGGGCTGCACCACCGCCGAGGTCAGCACTGCGGCGGGCACCACGACCAAGGTCTGCAACCGCTACAGCGGGGTCGGCAACTACACGACGCGGCGCGATCTGACGGTTGAAATAGATCTCCAGCCCAGTTGCGTTGAAGGTACCTGGGTCGCCCACGGCCAGGTCAACCGCAACGGTGCCGACTACATGGCGGCGGAAGCACAATGCCAACTGCGCAGCGATGGGCTGCAACGTTTTCGTTTCTATGCGGCGGGTGGACAAGGGGCCTGCATCGGCTGGCAGACCGTCGACCTCCCGACCGCTCCGGCCACCCAGACTACCTATGTAACCAACCTATCCCCTCATTGGGGGGGCCATTGCTGGAGCCCGTTCACGGTCAACATGATGCCGGGTTCAGGCTGTACGACCGGGATGTGCAATTACACATTTCAGTTCAGCGGCTTTGGCGGGTTCGTGAAGTGGAACTTGCCCTTGTCGTTCGTCCAACCGGCCATGGTGCAACACGAGACCGATGTCTGGGTCGACAAGAGTGCCGTGCTCAATGCGGGCGGGCGCTGCGCCATCACCACTGCCGACACCTGCGTCGACGGCCCGGCGACAAAAGCCATCGAAGGCCGCCCCGTGAGCCGTGCCTGCTGGTCCTATGAGCGCACCGTGACCTGTACCTCGGGTGCCCCGGTCGACGAGTGTGCACCGCTGGCCAGCAGCGGCTGCACGCCAGCCAGCAGCAGCTGCAAACAGATGAATGTCGGCAGCGGGCTGTGCGAGATCACGCAGGACACTTATACCTGCCCGGTCACCGCGCAGACCACAACCACCGCCTCGAACTGCCCGGCCAACGTCTATTGCCTGGGTGCGAACTGCTTCAATACCAGTTACACCAACGATGCCGACTTTGCCCGTTCGATGTCACTGATGGAAGCCGGACGTGAAGCCGGCGTTTATCTCGACACCACAAAAATGCAGGTCTTCAAAGGGGAAGGCAACCGCTGTCGCGATCGCCTGCTGAAGAACTGTTGCAGTTCCGATTCGGCAGGCGCCGGCATGACCAATCAGAGCATGTTCGGAACCGGTTCGAGTTTGGTCTACGACGTGTTGATGAATTCCCAGAACCGCGAGTTTCTCTATCAAGGGATGCAGGCCTTGCTACTGGGTGGCGGTTTCAGCGGCAGCTTCACCACCTATGGCATCACCGTCGCGGTCAACGGTACGGCTCTGCCGGCCAGCTCGGCCGTGCTCTATTCCGGTGAAAGCCTGGTCGTCGCCTTCGACCCCTGGTCGCTGGTTATCGCGATCGTCATCTACATCATCATGTCGATGTCGTCCTGCAACGAGGCAGAAGGAAAGCTCGCCATGAAGGAAGGAGCCGGCCTGTGCCATACCGTCGGCACCTGGTGCTCCTCCTGCTTCCGTCTCTTCGGCAAATGCGTCTCCTGCCTCGAACACAGCACCGGCAAGTGCTGCTTCAACAGCAAACTCGCCCGCATCGTCAATGAGCAAGGCCGCGTGCAGGTCGGCAAGGGCTGGGGCTCGGGCGAAAGTCCCGACTGCTCGGGGTTCACCATCGCCCAACTCCAGAGCCTCAACTTTGCGGCCATGGACCTCACGGAGTTCTACGCCTCCATCGTCCCGACGCTACCCAATACCGGCGCTCTGCACGGCAGCAACGCCGCGCGTCTGACGACTTGTTACTACGGACAGGGGAAGTGCCAATGAAGATCGCCTATACCGCCGCCTTGATCGCTGGATTCGCGGCGCCCGTCATCGCCGACGAAATGCCCAGAGCCCCGGTCTCGGATCCGCGGCCGGTCATGTTGGCCGCCCTCCAATCAGTCAATGGCGATGCCCACGGCATCCTCGGCGGCGAAATTGCCGACGCGCTCACCCAACGCTTTGCTGCCACCTCACCGATCTACATCGATGTCACGACCGAGAAGCGCTACGCCCAGGCCGGTTGTGCCCGCTTGAATGTCAGGTTCTGGCAGGACGGGGTTCTACTACCCGGTGCGTCGAGCCCGCGCCGCCAGACCATGGATTTCGGCATCAACTACTGCCTTGATGGCCGGCCACCGCAATCCCTGAAGTAGCGCCACGCATGCCGATCCGCAACCGCCACGCCCTCCTCATGCTGCTGACCTTTGCCGTAATGCTCGGTAGCCATAGCGCAACAGCCCAGGATGCAGCTTCCCGCTACTGGGCCGACAGTTGGCGCGGCTGGCATTTCTATGAAGCACCGGTGCCGGAAGAGATCGAACATCCATTACCACTAGGCAAGGCCACGCCAACTGCGCCACCGACTTCCCCCTCGCGCGCACCGGAACTGGTCGAATTCGAACACCTTCAGAAAACGCTGGAGGAGACACGCAACATCGCCATCATGCGACCAAGCGAAGCCAATGTCCGGCGCTACATGGCGTTGGAGTCCCAGGTCGTCGCCCGCGCTTCCTATTTCGCCGACGTTGCGCAACGCGTTGCCTGGGCCACACCGCAACTGGACCCGACCCTGCAGGGCCGCCCAGTCAATGCCAAAGCCCTGGAGGTCTTCGACCAAGCCGAACTGGTCGATCGCTCGCGCGCTATTGCCGACCTCGGCAAGGATCACGTGCTGTTCTTCTTCTATCGCTCGGATTGTCCGTATTGCCATGCTTTCGCGCCAACGTTGGCAGCCTTCCAGGCCCGTCATGGCATCCAGGTCGTCGCCATCAGCGTGGACGGTGGTCCGCTGCCGAGTTTCCCCAATGCCCGGCCGGACAACGGCATTGCCACTACCTTGAAGGTCAACCAGGTGCCCGCTGTTTTTCTGGCCCAGCCCTTCACCGGAAAGATCTCTCCCATCGGCTTCGGGGTGCTCTCGGAATCCCAGTTACTCGAACGCATTGCCACGGTGTCCGCTCCGCAAGCCGAGGCCACGCAAACCACAACCACGCAAGGTCTCGCCCACCCCCTGGAGGCGCCATGACACAGTACGACCATTTCCCGTTTCGGCAGATCGCTGCCACGCTCATGGCCTTGCTGTTGGCGATCCCGTCCTTCCAACTGCAGGCCGGCGACCTCAACAGCGAGGTCAACAACATGTTCAACAATCTGGGCGCCATCGGCAACTACACGGCCCCCGGGGCCTTCCGTGGCCAGACCTTTAATACCTACGCCGGCGGCAATTTGATGATGCGTTCGCCAAACAAGGTTTATCAGTTGGCCGCCATCCAGTTCCCCAGCGCCAAGGCCGGCTGCGGCGGCATCGACGTGTTTGGTGGTTCCTTCTCGCACATTTCGGCGACCGAGTTCAAGAACATGCTGAAGAACATCACGGCTGCCCTGCCGGGGATCGCTTTCCAGCTCGCTCTGGAGGCGGTCTCGCCGCTGCTCGGCGGGCTGACCAAATGGGCCAAGGGACTGGAGACCTGGATCAACAATGCTCGGATCAATTCCTGCGAGACCGCCAAGGCCATTGTCAGCACGGCAGCCGAATCGATTGGCTACAGCTCTCAGGAAACCTGCGCCGATCTGGCCATCGAGATGGGCATGGAAAGCGACCGCGATGCGGCGCGGCGGCGTTGTGCGACGGATCGGCCCAGCATTCTGTCCTCGGCACGTTCCTCAGCCGACCCGAAGGTGAAAAACAAGGCGCCCTTCGTCGGCAACCTGACCTGGAAAGCCTTGCAGTACACCGGTGCCTACCTGGATGATCAAGAGCGCGAACTGATCATGAGCCTGGTCGGTACCATTATCTATTACCCGGAAGAGTCGGCCCGTGACCCCGAGCCGATTGCCCCGACGCTGACCTCGATCAGCCAATTGCTTTACGGCCAGGGCGCTGCCGCCGGTACGGATGTCGTGCAGCATGTCTTGAAATGCAACGACTACAGCAATTGCGACGTGGTCAGCTTGAACACCACTTACACCCACACCCCCTTTACCGCCAAGGTAGAGGCGATCATGCGCTCCATTGCCGAGAAGATCACGACGCGCACCGCCATCCCCAATAACTCAACCGAGGTCGGCTTCGTCAACCAGACCACCGAGCCGGTCTACAAAATGTTGTCGATCGGTACCAGCATCCCGGGATCGGGCTTGGCCGACAGCCTGATCGCCCAGTACCGCGACGTGATTGCCGCCGACTACGCCTATGTTTTTCTCGAACGCAATCTGCGTCTGGGGATGGCTGCGCTGGACAAGAACTACACCTTGCAGCAGTCGCAACGGGAGCAGGCCAACCAGGTCCGCCAGCGGGCGCAGGCCATGCTCACGCAACTCTCCCAAGAAAAGAACCTGCTCTACCAGAAGGTCGGTTCCTTCCGCGCAGTGTCGAGCCACC
>ERZ724514.986-NODE-986-length-12740-cov-4.919590_pt1 | contig 12740 bp, 10 predicted proteins | sample MGYA00376047_ERZ724514 | MGnify/ENA primary metagenome ERZ724514 (study PRJEB28724, sample SAMN07190883) | activated sludge metagenome | isolation source: activated sludge of sewage treatment plant in Hong Hong | place: Hong Kong | collected 2016-03-17 ...
ATGGCGCGAATGGTTTTCTTTGTCTCCCGGATGACTTGCTTGGCCATGTGATCCAAGAGTGTTGGATCATCGGCTGGAACGTACCGCTCGCCCCCCTCTCGAAGCAGTTCTGCCATGGTGAGGTTGGCGGCTTTCGCCTTTTGTGCCAGCCGGCGTTTTTGGCCGGGGCTCATGAGGATAGGAACTTGGACCATCGTGGATGGCATGGAGGCCTCCCTCGGCGTGGATATATAGTCCATATATATCATAGGATCGGATATGCTGTCGATGCGCCCCATGTCCTCAGCGGTTTATGATGCATGCTGAAGGGGGTCATCTTGCTCAATCGCCCTCGGATGACGTATACGTAGGGCTCAATGTTCGAGTTGCACTACGTGGGCTCTTGCATACCTGACCTTCGGTGGGGTGCTGAACAGGAAAGGATCATACCGTGTCGATTGACGAGAAACTCAGCAGCCTTGGCCTCACACTTCCGGTTGCGCCGAAGCCGGTTGCCAGTTATGTGCCGGCGGTGCTTGCCGGTGATTTGCTGTATCTGAGCGGTATCTTGCCGTTTCGGGACGGGCAGGTAGCCATTACAGGCAAGCTAGGACAGGACGTAACGGTTGAGCGGGGAGCCGAAGCGGCTCGATTGGCGCTCCTGAACGCCTTGGCGGTCGTGAAACAGGAACTGGGGTCGTTGGACCGAGTGCAGCGTATCGTGCGAGTCGTGGGCCATGTCGCCTCGGCCACCGGCTTTGTGCAACAGCCTGCCGTGATCAATGGGGCATCGGATTTATTGGTGCAGATTTTCGGTGAGGCGGGACGCCATGCACGTGTGGCGCTTGGCGCGGCGGAGTTGCCATTGCATGCCGCCATCGAACTGGAATTACTCGTTCAAGTGAAAGCCTGACGTACCCGTTCTGCGCTGTCCTTTCCCTCGTCGTTGCTTGCCTTGACATCAAAAAAAACCGCTTGTTATAGTCCGGAAGTCTTCTGGTTTGATACCACACCCCCCATCCGGCTTCGTTGCCTCAGTGGCGTGGGGTTTTGTGCCACGTGCGGGGCGTTCATCTGGCGTACCATCATTCATTTCATCCTCACCCGGCCTGCTCGTCAGGCTCATTCAAAGGGTATCGGTAGGGAGTGGATCCCATGAAATATATAACTTGTGCCATCCTCGGCGTAGCCTTAGTGGCGAATTCCGTTGACTCCAAGGCAGCCCCGGCTGAACCTCCGGCTCTGCATCCCAATGCGGCCGTGCCGGGTGCCACACTGTCGATCACGGGCAAAGGGTTCGGGCCCTTCAAATCGACCCGGTTCAATCAGGTGACGTTTCAAGGCGTGCCTGCGCTGATTCAGCGGTGGGATTCGGATCTCATCGAGGTGCGGGTGCCGTCGCAGGCCGCCAATGGCCCGGTCGATATCATCATCGGTAAGAAGCATGTGAAAGCCGGTTCGTTCACCAGGTTGCAGCCTGTGATTCACTCCGTCTCACCGGCTGAAGCAGAACCGGGCTCGATGTTAGAAATTGCCGGAGAGCATTTCGGCAACACTGCGGGCCCGCGCGATCCGAATACGATCTTCGGCGTCAATAGCGTGGCCGTCGGCGATGTGAGCGTCCGCGTGCGCAAGTGGCGTGACGACAAAATTGAAGTCGAGTTGCCGGGGAATGTGCAGTCGGGCGATGTGGTGATTCGCATGTCCTCATCCGATCCCTTGCCGGACGGATCGTGTTGTGCTCCGGTCAAGCAAGTGGTGAGCAATGCGATGCCGATGAAGGTCCTGGCGTCTGTGCGGGTCGATCCTTCGAGCGGCCCGGTCGGCACCAAAGTGGTGCTGTTTGGCAAGGGCTTCGGAACGACCAGAAATCCTGAGGATGGCGTACTCTTTGGCGGGCATCTGGCCACGGTGTCGCAGTGGACGGATACGACCGTCGTGGTCCATGTGCCGCTCGACGCTCAAACCGGTCCTGTTGTGATGAAGCGTAACGGGCAGGAGCGCGCCATCGGAACATATACCGTGCAGACACCCAAAGCGACGGCGCTGACGCCGACGGAGGCGCCTATCGGTACGTTGTTGAAAATTACAGGAGAGAATTTCGGATTTTATTCGGAGGCCGGGTCGACACCGTTTAACTATATCGATTTTTCATTGAGCGAAAACACCGTCGAGATCGGCGGTGTGCAGGCGATTGTGTATCGATGGGGACATGACCGCATTGATGTCTGGGTGCCCTTCAGCGCGAAGAGCGGGCCGGTGGTGGTGAAGCGCGCCGCCAACACGCCGAAGCCGGATGGCACCTGCTGTGCTGATAAACAGGTGCTGGAGACGCAGGTCGGTAACTTTACCCTTGTGACGCCGAAAATCGATTCGTACAGTCCGAACACCGGGGGACTCGATGAAGTCGTGACCATCAAGGGGAGCGGGTTCGGTAAGTTTTTGAAGACAGCCGAGCCGAGCAAGGTCATCACGGACAGTGTGTATGCCCGCGTGGCCCCGGAGTTGGGTGAAAATGTCTCGCGTACCGAGGTCTTGTTCAATGGGGTCGGGGCGATTGTCCAATCCTGGACGGATACGGAAATCAAGGTCAAAATTCCTCATCGTCATTCTTACGGAGTGGGGAAGCTTGGCGAATTCAATCCTGACCTGACGTCCGGTCCGCTGGTTGTGCGGAGAGGGTCGTGGGATTTGCTGCCGGATGGTTCTTGCTGCACGCCCAAAAAATGGGTCACGTTGGAAGCCGGCACCTTTACGATCCAACCGTCCGGTCTGCCGGATGCCAGTTATTGGCGAAATCCGAATCCTGAAAACAGTCACTTTCATTGAGGCACTTTACGTTGCGTACTTTGGCTGCAGTGGTGTGTTCGCTCTTGGTCGTGCTCTGCGTCGGCACGGTCGAGGCTGGTTCTCCTACCGTTCCGGTGACCGTCGCGATGCAGAAAAGCGGCTCCGAAGCGACGCTATTAGGCATGTTTTTTCACGACCACCAGCTCGGGTGGGCCGTTGGATCAGGTGGGACGATTCTCAAGACTACCGACGGTGGCCACAAGTGGAAGAAGGTCTCCAGCGGCACGTCGTCACTCCTGACCGCCGTCTACTTTCGAGATGCGAAGCGCGGATGGGTCGTGGGGGCGAATGGCACGGTCAGAACCAGCAAGGATGGTGGCGAGACGTGGAGTGTCGTCGTTGTGTCCACTCAGGCGCCTTTGTACGGGATTGCCTTTGCATCTCCGACGAAGGGCTGGATGGTGGGTGGGAACGGCACCATTTTGCAGACCACGGACGGCGGAGAGAACTGGATCGACCAGGCCAGCGGCACGAGCGCGGCGTTGTATGCCATTGCGCTGACCAACGAATTGCAAGGCACAGCCGTCGGCGCGTTGGGCACAATTCTCACAACGGCGGATGGCGGAAAGAACTGGACCACACAGGTCAGCCAAAGCTCGGCGACCTTTTTTGATGTCGCCTTTGCGGATGATACCAACGGATGGGCGGTCGGCAATGCCGGGGCGTTATTCCAGACGATCGATGGGGGAACCCATTGGGTCGATCGCACCTTGCCCTGTGGCCGGACCTGCAACAAACTCACGGATCTCATTCGTGTACGGTTCACGGATCCGCAGCAGGGGTGGATTGTTGGGGAACGCGGCCAGATCCTGCGAACCAGCGATGCCGGGTTCAACTGGGTGGAAGAGACCAGTCCGGTGAAACGTTCTCTGATGGCGCTCAGTTTTCCTCGTGCCACGGCCGGCTGGGCCGCCGGCGAGGGAGGGACCATCATTTCCATCAGCGCAGCAGGCAATAAGTAACCACTCGCCGCCTGTCTACCGTCTAACCTAATCGTCCCAATCGACTCTGCACGATACTTAAGGCTGTGACCGCCGCCGTATCCGCTCGAAGGATGTGCTCCCCCAGACTTACGGCCAGGCACTGTCCGTCCATAGCCTGAGACAGTTCCTCCTCCGCCCATCCGCCTTCAGGGCCAACAATCACAGTGATGGTATCGGTTGGAAGAGCCGGTAGGGGAACGTTGGCCAACCCCACGGCGTTCTGCCGCTCCGCTAACAGAAGTGCTGTGGTGGCTTGATGGCCGGAGAAAAAGCGGCGAACTTCTAACGGTTCCAATACTTGTGGCGGCTGCCATTGTTCCGACTGCTGTGCGGCTTCGGTGGCAATCCGCTGCCAGCGAGCCACCTGGGCCGCCACTCTCTCTGGTTGCGGTCGTACGACGCCATGCCGTGAGATCAGCGGGAGAACAGCCTTCACGCCCAACTCGCTCGCCTTCTGCACGACCCAATCCATATGATCGCCCTTGAGTATGACTTGCGCGAGGATGACTCGTGGCGACGTATCGATCGGCCCGGGACGAGATTCGAGAATCTCGGCGGTCAACGCCTGCGGAGCCACCGCGCTCACGCGCACCTCATATCGCTGACGGTGTTCATCGGTGAGTCGCAGGACCTCGCCAGGCTTAACGCGCAAGCTGGCACGCAGATGGTGGCAGAGTTCGCCGGTAAGGGTGAGTGCGGTTCCGTGGATCTCGGCTGAGGAGATAAAAAATGCCGGCATGACGGTCGGCGGATCTGGAAGGTGCAGAAGCCCGGTCTATTCGAAAAACGTCTTCATTTTGTCTAAAAAGCCTTCGCCCTCGCTATCCTTCGTGTAGCCGCTTTCCTTGGCGAATTCTTCCAGCAGTTCCTTCTGCCGCGAGGTGAGCTTTGTGGGAATCTCCACTTTCACATTGAACAGTTGATCCCCGGTATGGCCACCCTTGAGGTTCGGGAATCCGAGCCCCTTGAGTCGCAGTATTTTATCAGGCTGCGTGCCTGCAGGAATCTTCATGAACGTGTTGCCCTTGAGCGTGGGCACTTCAACACGGCCGCCGAGGATGGCCGTCACGAGATTGATGGGAAGGTCACAGGCAATATCCTGCCCTTCTCGGCGGAAGTGGGGATGGGGTTTGACCGTCACGGCGACATAGAGGTCGCCCTGCGGGCCGCCTTGCACACCATGCTCCCCTTCATTGGCGAGCCGCAGGCGCATGCCGGTTTCGATACCGCCTGGAATATTGACCGACAGCATGCGTTCCTTGCGGATGCGCTGACGTCCACCGCAGACCTGGCACGGTTCGGTGATGATTTGTCCGACGCCTTCGCACTGACCGCACGGGCGGCTGACGCTGAAGAATCCTTGTTGGAAACGCAACTGTCCCTGTCCTTTACAGGCAGGACACATCTTGATGGCGGTCGCGGATTTTGCGCCGGTGCCTTTACAGTCCGCACAGGTTTCCCAGCGAGGAATTTTGAGCTTGGCTTCCTTGCCGAAGACCGACTCTTCGAAGGTGATCTCGAGATTGTATTGAAGGTCATTCCCGCGCTCGGCCCGGGCACGGCCACGAGGCTGACCAAAGAAGTCTTCGAAAATGTCGTTGAAGATATCGCCGAATCCACCCTGGCCGCCGAAATCGAATCCCTCGGCGCCCTGCGGTCCGCCGGCGTGGCCGAACGTATCGTACCGGCGACGTTTGTCCGGATCGCTGATGACCTCGTAGGCTTCGTTCAGCTCTTTGAATTTCTCTTCGGCCGATTTCTTCTGCTCGGGCGAGGTATGCAGGTCCGGGTGATGTTGGCGAGCGAGTTTTCTGAAGGCCTTTTTGACTTCGTCGTCGGTCGCGTTCCGTTCGATACCGAGGGTTTCGTAATAATCGCGTTTTGCCACGGAAGAGGGTTACCCGTTCTAAGTGCAACAGGACCAAGCCTCACCGTCCGTGAAGCCTGGTCCTGCCTGCAGTGAGGAGCTTACTTCTTATCCTTATCGACTTCTTCGAATTCCGCGTCCACGACCTTTTCGTCGGTCTTGGCCTGCGCCCCACCATCTCCGGCTGAAGCGCCGGCATCGGTAGGACCAGCGGAAGCTGAAGCCTTTTTGTACATTTCTTCGGCCAGTTTATGGGAGGCCGTGGTCAATGCTTGCGTGGCCGATTCGATGGCGGCGGGATCATCTCCTTCCATCGCCTTACGGAGGCTGGCAATGGCTTCGGTGATCTTGGTCTTGTCGTCTTCGCCAATCTTATCGCCATGTTCGGTCAGGTTCTTCTCGGTGCTGTAGAGCAGAGAATCTGCCTGATTGCGGGCTTCAGCGACCCGACGGCGTTTCTTATCTTCTTCAGTATGGGACTGCGCGTCCTTGACCAGCTTGTCCACTTCCTCTTTGCTGAGTCCGCTGGACGCCGTGATCTTGATGGACTGCTCTTTCTGCGTCGCCAGATCTTTGGCGGCGACGTGGACGATGCCGTTGGCATCGATATCGAAGGAGACTTCCACCTGCGGCATGCCGCGTGGGGCCGGGGGAATGCCGACGAGGTCAAACTGCCCCAGCAGCTTGTTGTCATTGGCCATCTCACGTTCGCCCTGGAAGACCCGGATCGTTACGGCGGTTTGATTGTCGGCCGCCGTTGAGAACACCTGGCTCTTCTTTGTCGGAATCGTCGTATTCCGCTCGATCAGTTTGGTAAAGACGCCGCCGAGGGTTTCGATGCCAAGGGACAACGGAGTCACGTCGAGCAGCAGCACATCCTTGACTTCGCCCTTCAGTACGCCGCCTTGAACACCGGCGCCGATGGCCACGACTTCATCCGGGTTCACACCGCGGTGGGGTTCTTTCCCGAAAAAGTCCTTCACGACCTGAATGACTTTCGGCATACGGGTCATGCCGCCGACCAGGACGACTTCCTGGATATCCTTCGCGCTCACTCCCGCATCAGCCAATGCCTTGCGGCAGGGTTCGATGGTCTTCTGAATGAGATCGTCAACCAGCTGCTCCAATTTCGCGCGGGTCAGCTTGGTCACCATGTGCTTCGGGCCGCTGGCGTCTGCCGTGATGAACGGCAGATTGATTTCGCTTTCCTGAGAGGAGGACAGTTCGATCTTCGCCCGCTCGGCCGCTTCCTTCAAGCGTTGGAGCGCCATGCGGTCCTTGCGGAGGTCGATGCCCTGATCCTTCTTAAATTCTTCGACGAGCCAGTCCATCACGCGTTCATCGAAATCGTCGCCACCGAGGTAGGTGTCGCCGTTCGTGGACTTCACTTCAAACACGCCATCGCCGATCTCGAGCACGGACACGTCGAAGGTGCCGCCACCCAAGTCGTACACGGCGATGCGTTCATCTTTTTTCTTATCGAGACCGTAGGCGAGCGAGGCCGCCGTCGGTTCGTTGATGATGCGGAGGACGTTCAATCCGGCGATTTGCCCGGCGTCCTTGGTCGCCTGGCGTTGGCTGTCATCAAAATAGGCGGGAACCGTCACCACGGCTTCCGTGACCTTTTCGCCCAGATAGTCTTCAGCCGTCTGCCGCATCTTCTGCAGGATCATGGCCGAGACTTCCGGCGGGCTGTACCGTTTGCCCCGCAACTCGACGTGGGCGTCGCCATTGTCTGCCTCCACGACCTTGTAGGGCAGGCGCTTCATGGCTTCCTGGACTTCCTTGCTCTTGAATTTGCGTCCCATCAGGCGCTTCACGGAGAAGATGGTGTTCTCAGGATTCGTAATGGCTTGCCGTTTGGCGATTTGTCCCACCAAGCGCTCATTCTTATCCGTGATGCCCACCACTGACGGAGTGGTCCGACTTCCTTCCGCATTCGCGATGACAACCGGGTCTCCACCGCTCATGATGGCGACGCAGGAGTTCGTCGTGCCGAGGTCGATTCCAATAACTTTGCCCATGGGTTGGCTCCTTCGCAAAAAATATCAATACGTGAACGATCGTGTCAGCTGTGCTCGCGAAACAAGTTGCGTACGTACCGTCTTAATTCGCCGCCCCGGTCGATACGGTGACCATGGCTGCCCGGAGGATGCGATCTTGGAGGAGATATCCTTTTTGATACTCTTCCACAACGTGATTTTCAGGAATCGTGTCCGACGGCACTTGCGCGACTGCCTGTTGGGTAGCCGGATCGAACACCTGGCCCACACTCTCCACCGCTTTGACGCCGAACTTTGATAGGGCACCCACGAGTTGCTTGAGTGTCAACTCGACGCCTTCCGTGAGGGCATCCACAGAGCCCGCCCCTTTGGCGGATTTGATGGCTCGTTCTAAGTTATCGACGACGGGGAGAAGCTCTTTCAGAATTTGTTCGTTGCCGAATTTGATTTGCTCGCGTTGGTCGCGTTGGGCCAGCCGCTTGTAATTGTCGAATTCGGCTGCCAGTCGCAGATACTTTTCGTGAGCGGCTTTGCACTCCTCGGCTTTCGCATCCAGCACCTGCTGCAATTCGCTTGCACCGTCAATCGTCGCAGAGGAGGGTTCGTCTGAACTATCTAAGTTGTCGATACTGTGAACGTTCTTCTCGTCTTCAGACATTGATTGCACCTTTTCTGGTGAGTGAGATAGCCACCGGAGGATGGAAGTCAACGGGGAATGAAAAGAAATAGTCGTTTTTTCGAGTCTCTCAGCGTTCGCGGGATGGAATGTTGTGACAGCACCCGTCGGAAAGGCGCCTAAGCGAGGCGATTCCGGCGGTACAGCAGTTCCAAGCCTTCGAGGGTGAGGAAGGGAAGGACTTCTTGGATCGTTTCAGTCTCCTGTGCAATGACGGTCGCCAGACCGCCGGTGGCGACGACTCGAGAGGTGCGGCCAAGTTCCCGTTCCATGCGTCGGACAATGCCATCGACCAGTCCCACATAGCCGAACAGGAGGCCGCTTTGAATGCCCCCGATCGTATCCTTGCCGATGACGGTTTTGGGCCTGATGATTTCGACTTTCGGCAGTTTCGCGGTGCGGGCAAACAGGGCGTCGGCTGAAATGCCGAGACCCGGTGCGATAACGCCGCCGAGGTACTCCGCCGATTTGGTTACGGCGCAGAACGTCGTAGCGGTACCGAAGTCGACGATAATGACATCCGAGTGATAGCGCGCATAAGCCGCGGCGGCGTTGACGATACGGTCGCTGCCGATTTCTTTGGGGTTCGCGTAGCGCAGCGTCAAGCCGGAGTCAGTCTCGGGCCCTACGATGACGGCGGTGCGATGAAAATACTCCTGCACCACGGAATCGAAGGTGGCGGTGAGCGCAGGAACGACACTGGAGAGGACACAGCCGGTGATCTGGTCCGGGGTAAAGCCCGCGTTTTGGAGCAGATTCAGCAGCAGGATGCCGTATTCATTGTCGGTACGTCTGGATTCGGTGGCCATGCGCCAATGCCCGCGCAGGGTCGAGCCTTCGAACAGGCCGCAGACTACATTTGTGTTGCCGATGTCGATTGCCAACAGCATCGTGCCTTCACTCTACCCCAAGCCGTAGCAGGATTTCACCCCCGCAGATGGACGACCTCTGCGCTCCGGACTTCCAACAACGTCGAGGGAAGGGACGGGGACTCGTCCGATGTCACCCGCAGGCGGAGGCAGCCATCAGGGCCGATGGACTCGGCGATTCCTTGAACCATCCCCTTTTCTTCGAGGGTGACCCGGACGGTTTGGCCCACGGTCGAGCAGCGTTGGGTAAATTCATCGATCATCCCCGCGGGACCCTCGAGAAACAGCCGATCCAGTCGTTGTTCCAGTCGAAACAGCAGGTCAGCCAGAATGGCCACGCGATCAAATTCATGACCGGCTTCTGCGGCCAGGGTGGTGGCACCTTGTTGAAGATCTTCAGGAAAGGTGCTGAGCGGCGCATTAATGTTCAAACCGATGCCGATAATGATGGCCATCGTTCGATCTGGCGTGGTGGTTTGCTCGCACAGGATGCCGCCGACCTTCTTGTCGTGGATGAGCAGATCATTCGGCCATTTCACGGAAACCGGAAGCCCTGTCTGTTGAGAGAGGCAGTCGGCTCCCGCGAGGGCGGATAACAGCGGAATCCAGGTCAGCCAGGGTGTTGTGCCTGTGGCGACAGGTCGAGGTACCACGATGACCGAGAGATACAGATTGCCCTGCGGCGGTGAATGCCAGGTTCGTCCCCGACGTCCTCGTCCGGCCGTTTGGCAATCAGTAAGAATGACCATTCCATGAGGGGCTGGCTGTGTCGCCGATTGTTGCAGGGATGCGAGAGCATCGGCATTGGTGGACGCGGTCGAGGCTGAATAGCGCAACGGTCTGCCGAAGGCGTGGGTGCGCAGGGAGGCTTGGAGGCGATCAATGTCGAAAGGAGGGGAGATCGGCGAATCGCTAACGGGACCGCCCACGGCGTCCTCGCTGTACTGAGAGATCCATGCTGAGGTTGGCTGCGGGCGCGGAATGGGTCAAGGCGCCGACCGAAATGAAATCTGCACCGACCTGGGCCATGGCGGCGACCGTTTGCAGGGTCATTCCACCAGACACTTCGACCAAGGCGCGTTGTTTGATGAGTGTCACGGCCTGGCGCACCTGGGCAGGCGACATATTGTCGAGCAGAATGATATCGGCCTTGCCCGCTAAGGCTTCTTTCACTTCCTGCATGGTTTTGGCTTCCACCTCGATACGAAGGCCATGAGGCGCACCGGCTCGCGCGAGGCGACAGGCTCCTGCCACATCAATGCCGGTCGAGCGCAAAACGGCGAGGTGGTTGTCCTTGATGAGCACACCGTCGCCCAGAGAAAATCGATGATTCTTGCCGCCTCCCAGCTGCACCGCCCACTTTTCGAGGGCCCGCAATCCTGGCGTGGTCTTGCGAGTATCGAGAATCCTGGTTGGATAACCACGAACCGCGGCGCAAAACTGCGCGGTGAGTGTGGCGATGCCTGACAGCTGCTGGAGGAAGTTGACCGCAACGCGTTCGGCCATCAGTAGCGAGCGCACATCGCCTTGAACCGTCAGTACCGTGGTCCCCGATTTTACGGCGCTGCCATCCTTGACGGCTTTGGTGATGCGGGCCGAGGGGTCTACAGCGAGGAACACTTCCCGGGCGACGGCCACACCTGCCACGGTCATTGGTTGATGGGCTACGATGGTCGCAGTGGCGCGAAGTGGCCTGGGAAACAACGCACTGGTGGTGACGTCGCCATGGTAGAGATCTTCGGCGAGCGCCTGTTGCACGGCGTTGAGGATCGTCTGGGGGCTAGGGGTGCTCAATACGTGTTCGTTCCAAGGTATAGAGCTTGATCTGGTCCAGCGCCTGTTGAAAAAGTTGAATCATGTGAGATTCGCGCTGAAGCCGCTCGCGGTGTTCGGTCAGTACGTCAGGTGGCGCCTTGGCCACGAAATCGGGATTGCCCAGTTTTTGCTGCGTGCGGTCGACTTCTTTTTGAAGCAACTTGATTTGTTTCTGAACATTTTCTTCGGCTTTTCCAAGGTCCGCATCTTCCATCGAGGTCCGCACTTGGATAGAGCCGCTCGTCAGGATCAGAAGACCTCCTGGATTGCTGACGTCGAACGTCTTGGCAATCCAGAGATTGTCTACGTTCTCCATGTATTCGATCAGGTCTTTATGTTTCTGAAGGATGGATGCAATCGCTTCTGTCTTGCCGTGCACTTTGAAGTGGAGACGTTTCCCTGCAGGGTATCCGAGAATCGCCCGCTCCTGGTTCATCAGGGCGCGACATTCTTCCAGCAGCGCGAACTCCTGTTCGACTTCTTCTGACTCCCAATCCTTTCTCGTGGTCGGGAAGGACTTGCGGACGATGCTGGTTCCTTCATGCGGCAGGGTCTGCCAGATTTCTTCGGTAATGAACGGCATGAACGGATGCAGCAATCGCATCATGGTTTCATATGTCTCGGCCAATGTTTGCCGCGTACTCTTCGCCTGTTCGGAGTTCGCATCCTTGAGCGCAGGCTTCACCATCTCGATGTACTTGTCGCAGTACTCGTGCCAGATGAATTGATAGACCGCACTGGAGGCGCGATCGAACCGATACTGCTCCAATTCCTGGGTGACCGTGCTGATGGCGGTATTCAGGCGACTCAGAATCCAGCGGTCTGGAAACGATCGTTGTGCCGGCGCGACGTCGGTGCGTTCGCCGTCCAGGTGCATGAGCAGAAACCGTGCGGCGTTCCAGATTTTGTTCGTAAAGTTGCGATAGCCCTCGATACGTTCTTCGGCCAGTTTCACATCGCGCCCGGGGGAGGCCATGGCTGCCAGGGTAAAGCGCAGCGCATCCGTGCCATATTGTTCCATCACATGCAGCGGATCGATGACGTTGCCCTTCGACTTGCTCATCTTCTGCCCTTCGGCATCGCGGACGAGCGCGTGGATGTAGACGTCGCGGAACGGCACATCGCCCATGAATTTCAACCCCATCATGATCATGCGGGCGACCCAAAAGAACAGAATGTCGAGCCCGGTCACGAGGGTAGAGGTCGGATAGAAGGCTTTCAATTCGGGCGTCTGCTTGGGCCATCCCAGCGTCGAAAACGGCCAGAGGGCAGAGGAGAACCAGGTGTCCAGGACATCGGGATCTTGCACGAGCGCGTCGCGGTGGCCCAGCGGACAGGAGTCCGGTTTGGTCTTCGCCACGATCGCCGCCGCATCCGACGGTATGAGCGGGGCGCCATCGGAACTTCGCCGTAAAAACGGAGTGCCGGAACAGGTTTCGCAATACCAGGCGGGGATCTGATGGCCCCACCAGATCTGCCGCGAGACGCACCAGTCCTTGATGTCCCGCATCCAGCCCAGATAGTTGTTTTTCCAGGCTTCAGGGATAATTCGGACGCGACCGTCTTCGACGACCTGAATCGCCGGTTCGGCCAGCGGCTTGATCTTGACGAACCATTGGTCTGACAAGAACGGTTCAACCACCGTCTTGCAGCGATAACATTTGCCGAGTGCCATCTTGTGGGGCTCGGATTTTTCCA
>ERZ724514.989-NODE-989-length-12723-cov-7.420666_pt1 | contig 12723 bp, 11 predicted proteins | sample MGYA00376047_ERZ724514 | MGnify/ENA primary metagenome ERZ724514 (study PRJEB28724, sample SAMN07190883) | activated sludge metagenome | isolation source: activated sludge of sewage treatment plant in Hong Hong | place: Hong Kong | collected 2016-03-17 ...
AGCGTCCAGAACGGCAGGCTCTTCCAGATATGGACCAGTACAGAGCTCGCGAACCCCAGCGTCCGCCCCGTCAGCCAGCCAGGGCCGTCCATGCCGAACAGCCTGAAGATGGTGTTATTGATCAAACCCCACTCGGGATTGAGCATGAAGCGGAACGAGAGGATCGTAGGAATGCTCGGGATCGCCCACGGCAGCAGGAACAGCAGGAGCAGCGCCTGAATCCAGCGCTTTTGCTGCACGAAGAAGCCCGACAGACCAAGCGCGATCAGAAACTTCAGATTGACGCCGACCAGCAGAAAGATCAGCGTATTGACGACGGTGCGCGGAAACACCGGGTCCTGGAACAGCCGCACGTAGCTATCCGGGTTGCGTGCCACCCAGAGGCCGTAGACAACGGGATAGATCACGAATACGGCGAACACCAGCACGTAGGGGACGAGCAGCAGCGCGCCCCACATTTGCCATGAGTTGAAGCGTTTGTGGCCGGTGGCGGCAGCTGTATTCAAGGCGGAGTCCTAGCAATATGGGCGGGCGACGGCAGCCGTTGGCTGTCGTCACCCGTCACAGGTCACCCATCGGGCGTTGGATGAACTACCCGGCAAGCTGCTTGATGCGGGCAATCATCTCGTCGGTCGCTTGCTCAGGCTTCACCTTGTCGTTAACCACACGCTGAATCGCCTTGGCCCAAACGTTTTCCGAGTTCACGATGGTGAACTTGTAGTTGTAGACGAACTGGAACGGCTGCGTGTATTCGTTGAACTGGCCATAGACCTTGGCGCGATGGAAATCGGTGCCATCAGTCCAGAACGGGCGTGTTGCGCCGCTCTTGGTTACCGGATACCAGCGGCCGAGCGAGCCTTCGACGAACGGCGTCAGGTTTTCATCCTGCATCAGGAAGGCAAGGAATTCCTTGCCGCGACGTTTGTTCTTGCCTTCGGCAAACACGACCGCCGTCTTCACCGCCACCAGATGCGTCATGGTGCTGCCGTCGGGCTTCTTCGGAAAGCCGATGGTGCGCACGTTTTCCTTGTAGTTTTTGTCGGCCTGGGCGCGTTGTTCAGCCGTCAGCGACTGGTTCTTCGCATCATCCAGCCACTTGGCGGCGATCGAGATCGTCGCGTTGTGCGTGGCAATCGTCTGCTTGTTGTGGAAGGCGACGTTGTTGTCGGGATCAAGCCAGTTCACCGACGACGGCGGCGTGCAGCCCTTCTCGGCAATGCTCGAATAGTCGCGCACCGCGTTGATCATCGCCTGACGATTTTTCGGCTGGTCGAGCACGATCTTGCCGTTCTCATCAACGATCTGCGCGTTGTGGGCAGCAGCAAAGGTCAGGAACGAATAGAAGGTATCGGACGCCGCCACGCCCATCGGATGGCCAATGGCGAAGATGCGCTTGCCGGTTTTCTTGCGGTAAGCCGGCTGCACCTTGTCGCACCAGAAGCCCCAGAACTCATTCCAGGTATTGGGAATCTGGTTCTCCTTGAATCCGGCTTCCTCCAGCATGTCCTTCCAGTAGTTGAAGTGCATCGTCTGGCGCTGGATCGGCATGGCGTAATACGCCTTGCGCTTGGCCTTGTCGTTGTAGAGATAGGTCGTCGACGTGGTGGTCGGCAGGAATTTGTCCGACAGCGGCGCGATGATGTCGGTGACGTCTTCCAGCTTGCCTTCGTAGGCCCACTTGCCAGTGACGCGGAAGTCATACGTCGTGCAGAAGCCAACGTCCGGCGGCGTGCCGGAATCAACCGCACCGACCGATTTGGTGTTGCAGTCCTCGGTGCCATACAGCGAGAGATCGACCTTGACTCCAGGGTTCTTCGCTTCGTACTTCTTGATGACTTCGTAGAGCGCGTCATCCTCGGCCTTGTAGAAGCCTTTGGTGAACCATACGGTGACTTTTTCCTGGGCCAGCGCGGGCGCAGCGAGTGCGCAGGCAGTGGCGATGGCGAGCGCAGTACGCGCGACGCGGGTGGTGCGGGTCATGGGGTTTCCTCCTGTGTTTTGCAACATGTGCATGCGGCAACGCTCCTCATTGCCATCGCCAATGATTATCCGCTGTAGTCTCCTGTTAGCGCTGTCATCCAGCGACAGATTGAAAATATTTTGGACAAGCGCCCAATCGTGGGGACGCCGTGGCGAAGGGCGGGCACTTCCTTTTCCGCCGCTGCGTGAGCAGTGCTCAGCGCGTTGATTGCGGTGTCAGCGCCGACCGGCCACCTGTATCGCAGCCTGGACATCAAAGAATCGCCTTGGTACCAATGACGCAATTACCGAAACACTACGTCTCGTTTTTACAAATTTAATGGCTTTTCCGTGAAATCACCATTCGACAAGGGCTCAGAGGGCGATTTCGACAAAGTCGCAAATTTCGTAAATCAGGCTGCAGGCCTTACGTGTATTGGATTTCAACAAAAAGTAGCCGCAAATTTCTGTTTGCGAATTAGTCCTGCCGTGTCAAAATCGCAGAATTGAAGGGGAGTAGCTCCCGCACCACAGTCGTCAGTACGAGCGATCACCCCCGGTGGTCCTCCGGTTGTGGTGGATGGTCCGCGTCCGGGCCGTCTAGCAAGACCTTCGCTATTGAACTGCACGGCATGTGCGGCTGCTGGCGAAGGCACGGGTCACCTGACCATTCCATGTGCGTTCCCCGGCGGCGGTCCTTGCCCTGCGCCGAAAGACTGTTGTTATCAGCGCAATCGCGAACCACTACTACCCATGGACATCTTTTCCACCACCTTCCTGATGGCCTTGCTGACCATCATCGTCATTGACCTGGTGCTCGCTGGCGACAATGCGCTGGTCATCGGTCTCGCCGCCCGCAACGTGCCGGCGCATTTGCAGAAACGGGTGATTCTCTGGGGCACCGCAGGTGCGATCGCGATCCGCATCGCGTTCACGCTTGGCATCGTCTGGCTGCTGAAAATCCCCGGCCTGATGCTGGCAGGTGGCCTGCTCTTGCTGCCGGTTGCATACAAACTGATGAGTCCGCCCGACGATGCCGGTGATGACCACGTCACCGCGAGCACCAATTTTTGGGGCGCGCTGAAGACCATCGTCGTCGCAGATGCGTTGATGGGCGTCGACAACGTGCTGGGCGTTGCCGGTGCGGCGCAGGGCAGCTTCCTGCTCGTTGTCCTTGGCCTGCTGATCAGTGTGCCAATCATGATCTGGGGCTCGACGCTGGTGCTCAAGCTGGTTGACCGTCATCCGTGGATCATCACCGTCGGCGCTGGCGTGCTGATCTGGACCGCGACTCAGATGATCCTCGATGAAAAATTGCTGAGCGAGTATCTGCCGTCGCATTCCTGGTTTGATGAAGTGAGCGGCGCGATCCTGACGTTCGCCATTCTCGGCGCGTTCATCCTGCGCCACCGTCGCAACCGCGCGACGCAGACCAAAGCCGTCGCCTCGATCAGCGGCGCCGCCTGACGGACGCATCCCTCAATTGCCGCTGAAGACGGCCTGCTACGTCAGGCCGGGCGGCGCACAATCTGGAACGAATATGGAAACCATTGGTACATGGTGGATGTGGACGGGCTTTGCCGTCTTTGTCGTGATTGCGATTGCGGTTGACCTGCTGGTCATGCAAAAGCAGGGGGCGCATCGGGTCAGCACCCGCGAGGCCGTCGGCTGGAGCCTGCTCTGGTTCGCGCTGGCCTTCGTTTTCGTCGCCCTGCTGTGGTGGTACCTCGACGGTACGCAGGGTCGAAGCGTTGCCAACGAGACGTCGATGCAGTTCATCACTGGCTACCTCGTCGAGAAGAGCCTGTCGGTGGACAACATCTTCGTCTTCCTGATGCTGTTCACTTACTTCGCGGTTCCTGCCGAGTTCCAGAAGCGCGCGCTGATCATCGGCATCATTGGCGCCATCGTGCTGCGCGCAATCCTGATCCTGGTGGGGGCGTGGCTGCTGGCCAAGTTTCACTGGGTGCTCTATCTGTTCGGCGCCTTCCTGGTCTTCACCGGCGCCAAAATGTGGCTCGCAGCCGGCAAGGAGCCGGACATCAACCAGAACCCGGTGCTCAAGTGGCTGCGCGGACACATGAAAATTGCACCGAACTTTGACGGCGAGAAGCTCACCACCATGGTCAATGGCGTCAAGCACTACACGCCGCTGTTTGTGGTGCTGGTGATGATCGGCACCACCGACGTGATCTTTGCGGTGGACTCCATCCCCGCCATCTTTGCCATTACCGATGACCCGTTCATCGTGCTCACCGCGAACATCTTCGCCATTCTCGGCCTGCGCGCGCTGTACTTCCTGCTGGCCGACCTCGCCGGCCGCTTCCACCTGCTGGCCTACGGTCTGGCGCTGGTGCTGGTGTTCATCGGCGGCAAGATGCTGCTGCTGGATGTCTACAAGATCCCGGTTGGCATTGCACTCGCGGTGACCGCTGCGATCATTGCATCATCGATGCTGGCGTCGCTGTGGACTTCCCGCAACGCCTCCCGTACGAAGGAGGGCTGAGCCATGCGCATCAGGCGCTGGTTGCGACAGATTGAGCCGCGGATACTGGCCGAGCTGGACCGGCCATCACTGGCCTGGGCGAAGCCGTGGCTCGACCGTCATGAGCTATTTGCCTTTACGCGACGGCCGCTTGCCCGTGGCCTCGCCATCGGCCTGCTCTGCGGACTCATTCCGGGGCCGCTTCAGGTGGCCGCAACCATCGTGCTGTGTTCGATGCTGCGGGCCAATGTGGTGATGGGGGTGGCGACGACGTTCTACACCAACCCGTTTACCATCGTGCCGCTCTACGCGCTGGCCTTCCAGATCGGCAGCGCCGTGCTACCCGGCGAACAGGTGATGCCCGTGTTCAACCACGCTGCCGCAGGCGCCAGCGGCTGGTTGCCGGCCTTGAGTGAGTGGGTAAGCGCACTCGGATGGCCCGTGGTGATTGGTCTGCCGGTGATGGGATTCTGGTTCGCACTGAATGGCTACCTGCTGTTTACGTGGTGGTGGTTGCGTCCGGCGGTGGCACGCATGCGGCGGATTCGCAGTCGTTTACCTCGCCCCGTTTGAAATGCGGCAAGCAATTGACGCCCCAATGCAAATGTCATAGTTTTGCGATGTTTCGTGGCCAAAAGCCCGCGGAAACATCACAAATACCAATGAACAAGGCATAAGGAGCAGTATTGATGAAACGCATTTGGCAACTGTGCGCCCTGACGGCGCTCGCCGCTGGTATCGCATCCGCTCACGCAGCACCGCGCGATCGCTCTCTCGACAATGTGCAGGGCGGGGACGTTGCGTCCGTGCAAACCTCCGTGCAATCGGCCAAGGCCTATCACCGCGCCGCCGATGATGTGACGGTCAGCGTGCAGTTCACCAACACCGGCTCTGCGGCAGTCACGCTGCCGCAATGGTTGCTCGATGGCGATGAAGTCGATCGCTCCTTCCTGAAAGTCACCCGCAATGGCGCCGCGGTGCCCTATACGGCTGCGCTGGTCAAACGCGCCAACCCGACGGCCGATGAGCTGGTGGTGCTGATGCCGGGGCAGTCGATCACTGCTTCCTACGAATTGTCGAGCGCATTCGATCTCAGCTCCGGCGGTTCGTTTGAGGTGAGCTTTGGCACGGTCGCGCAGAATGCTGCAACCAGCAACGTGCAACCGTCGGAGAGCATCAGTATTGGCGTCGAGGCAAATCCGTTCCGCGACATCATTACTGATATCGACTACAGCAAGGCCGCAGGCGCCGGCGGCATCAGCTACACCGGCAAGTGCACCGCCAGCCAGAAGTCGTCGCTGGTTACCGCGCTCGGCAATGCGCTGGTCTATTCCGATGGCGCCAAAAACTACCTGACCAACACCACGCCGTCGGGAACGCCGCGTTACAGCACGTGGTTCGGCACCTATTCGTCGGCGAACTGGAATACGGTGAAGTCGCACTACACCAACATTTCAAGTGTCTACAACACACAGCCGATTGTGTTTGACTGCAGCTGCAAGAAGACCAACACCTACGCCTACGTCTATCCGTCGCAGCCGTACAAGATTTATCTCTGCGGCGCGTTCTGGAACGCCCCGGCTACCGGCACCGATTCCAAGGCGGGAACGCTCGTTCACGAGACCTCGCACTTTACGGTGGTGGCTGGCACCCAGGACTACGCCTACGGTCAGAGTGCGGCAAAGAGCCTCGCAATCAGCAATCCGTCACAGGCGATCATGAACGCCGACAGTCACGAGTACTTCGCCGAGAACACACCGGCGCAGCAGTAAACGGTTGATGCGGTGGTCGGTCGTGTCAGCCACTTGCGGCAGATTGTCGCCGACTGGTGCGCACGTCCGCCGCAGCGCTGTTCTTCACGCGCTGGCGACAGCCGCGTTGCTGGTATCGGGTGTCTTGCCCGGTATCGGTGGCGCGGCGACGGTGTCGATGCCTGAGTCTCTCTCCTGCAGCGCATCGATGCCCGCCCGCTTGCGACCGGGGCAGGCCGCCATGCTGACGTTGACGTTGCGCAATGGTGGCCGGCAAACTGCATATCTGCTTCGCCGCAATACGCCGTTCGAAGGTTGGCTGGCTGATAGCGTCACCGTTGAGCGTGACGAAAAGCCCGTGTCATATATCGGTGCAATGGCAAAACGCATGCCGCCGTCGCTGTCGGAGTACCTGTTGCTGCCCGCCGGCAAGACTTACCGCTTCCGCGCCCCGTTGCAGGGCGGTTACGACGTCACCGATGCCGGAAGTTACCGGGTGCAATGGCGCGGAGATGTGCTGGATGTCGTCTTCGGTGCTCGTCCGCAAAGCGGACGCGAGCTGAATCCGGCGACGCTGAACTGCAATCCGGTGACGTTCATTCGGGCCCGTTAGGGCCTTTACCTGCGCTTCGGCGCTCTTGATCACGCCTTGCGCTTGCGAGCGCGTGGATGCGCCTGGTCGTACACCTTGGCGAGATGCTGAAAGTCCAGATGCGTGTAGACCTGAGTCGACGCAATGCTGGCGTGCCCCATCAATTCCTGCACGGCGCGCAGATCCTGCGAGCTCTGCAGCACGTGCGATGCAAACGAGTGGCGCAGGCGATGGGGATAAACGTGACTGGAAATGCCCTGCTGCAATGCGCGCAGCTTGAGTGCGCGCCGCACCACTGGCGGACTGATGCGTTCGCCACGGGCACCAACAAACAGGGCAGGCAATCCCACCTCGGTGACCAGGGATGACCTGAGATCGAGCCACTTCCGGATCGCGGTGCATGCCGGCGCGCCCAACGGTACGACGCGTTCCTTTCGCCCCTTGCCAAACACGCGCATCTCACCGCGATCGAGATCGGCATCGCGAACGTCCAGCCCCACCAGTTCGCCGATGCGGATGCCGCACCCATAGAGCACTTCAAACATCGCCTGATCGCGCGCGGCGATCGCGGGTGAATGCGGCTCCGCTGCCGAGGCTGGCGCGTCAACCAGCCGCATCGCTTCGCTCTCGGTCAACGCGTTTGGCAGCCGCTTTGGCGCTCGTGGCGCCTTGATGCCGCTGAATACTGCCGGGTCGGCTTCGCCAACTTTCGCGAGGTGGCGAAACCAGGTGCGCCATGCGGAAAGCGTGACCGCCAGCGTGCGCGGCGCCAGGCCGCCGGCATGCAGACGGGCCAGCGCCCGCTGCATATCGTGTCGAGTAGCCTGCTGCAGAGGTTTGTCACCCAGTTGCTCGAGCAGGGCAACGCAAGCTCGTTCGTAGCGGGCAAGGGTTTGCTCGGAGCCGCGCGCGCGCAGGCTGGCAATGAATGAGGCAAGCGCGGCCTGATGATCCATCGCCAGGTGCTGCCGGCGGTCGCCTGTCAGCTCAGGCAGTTCAGGCGAGCTGCGGCTCGAACCCGCGCTGCGCAAAGCGGGAAAGCGCAGCGCTGGTCAATTGCGCGAGCCGGGTGACGACGTCGGTGGCCATGTCCGGCGTAAAGCGTCCGCCATCCTCGCTGGCCAGCATCAACACTCCCGTCACTCCGCCGTCAACCAGAGGCACATAGGCGAATGATCGGGTGTCGCCACCGCCCGCACCCAGCCAGGCACGCGACTCGTGCGCTGCATTTGGCCCCACATATGGACGGTCGAGACCGCCGATGTAGCTGCGCAGCTCGTCGCTGCACGCGAGCATTTCCTCAAGTCCGTGCTCACCGAGCGACGAACCCCACCAGCGCACGGCGCAAAACGGAATGGCAAAGTCGGAGCGCAAGCTCTCCTGCACGACAGCCAGCGTCAGCGCGGCATCAGGCGCACGTAGCAGCGCCAGTGTCAGGCGGTGCAGCTTTTCAATCAGTCCATCATTGTGCTGACCGTAGCCGATCAACTCCAGTAATTGCTTCTCAAGCTGGCTGTTGCGGTCACGCAGTGAAATGAGCTGGCGCTCCACCATCGAGATGGCGTGCCCACCCTGCGGATGCGGTACCCGCATTGCCGAAAACACGTCGGCGTGATCCATGAAGAAATCCGGATTCGCTTTCAGCCATGCTGCGACGTCATCACCGCTCACCATATCTGCTTCGCTCATTGCATGTCCTCCAGCATTTCTGCGGCCATGGTGCCGTCGGCGACACGCGTCACCGGACCAGTCATCGTGATGCCGTAGTTGTGGTCAATATTGATCGTGATACGTCCGCCTGGCATGTGTACGGTCACATCGCGATCGACCAGTCCAAGGCGGTGCGCAACCGCAGCAGCCGCACTGGAGCTGGACCCGGATGCCAGCGTATAGCCGGCGCCACGCTCCCATATCTCGATGGCGATATTGGCACGATCACGCACGGCCAGAAACTGCACATTGGTGCGTTCGGGAAAGTTTGAGTGCCACTCGATCAGCGGCCCAAGCCGATGTACATCCGCCGTTGTCGTGCCTGGGCGTTCCACCACGCAGTGCGGATTACCTACGGTTGCACTGGTGAACTGCAGCGTCTCGCCATCGACCGCCAACTGCTCACGGATCACTTCGCGCGGCGCGCCTACGACCGGTATCTTCGCCGAATCAAAACTGACCCTGCCCATCTGCACGGTCACGCTACGGCCTTGATCATGAACGGTCGCTTCAACAATGCCGCCGGGCGTATGAACGCGGAACGGTTCCAGTTTCACCAATCCACGATCAAACAGGTAACGGCAGAAGATGCGCAATCCATTCCCGCTTTTCTGCGCTTCGCTGCCATCCGGATTGAAGATGCGCAGCGCAAACGGAGCGCCATCGCGGGCCGGCAGCGGCCCCCACAAAATGCCGTCGGAGCCTATTCCGAAATTGCGATGACAGATGCGCACGATCTGCGGCACGGTGAACTGCGTCGGCCAGTCACGCGGATCGATGACCAGATAGTCGTTGCCGAGGGCGTGGTACTTGAAGAATTGCATCGCCGGATTGTCTCACCCAGTGACGACAGTGATCCCGGCCCCAAGATGGGTGGGCTGCGCAGCGACAATACGCTGGTAGAAGTCGGTCATCGTAGTCCGAGGTATCAACCGGGCCAGACCGTTGCTGAATATCGTCTCTATGATCGTACTGCCCCAGTTGGCGACACAAGGCGCAAGAGCATGGGTAGGCGCTCGCGACAGTGCCTCCTGAAGAAAACTTCCCATCATGGTGTCGACCTCTTCCCGCTTTGCCGGTCCGAGCTCCGAAATCGTATTGCGCTCGTGAAAACGGTAGCGATAGAGGACTTTGCCTATGTACTCGGGCTCGGTATGCCATAGAGCGCGCAGCACGAAGTCCCAGTCATGGTGATAGCGCAAGTCCTGAAAGCCGCCAACGCGATCAAAGAGTGCCCGGGAAAAGAACAGGTTACCCGTCGACACTGCCGGATTGGCGGCAATGAACGACAGTCCGACCGTCTCGCTGTCAGCAATATTCGACTGGCTGCAGCGAAGGGCGAACACCCGGGGGTCGTCGAATTCGTCTATTCGCGAGCCTGCAGCATCGATGCAGTCGACCGCAGAGAATGCAAGCTCGGCGCCAGTTTCGGCAACGCACCGAAGCATCGCAGATAGTCGGCCCGGGCCTAGCAGGTCGTCACTGTTCAGCGGTTGAATGAAGTCTCCGCGAGCGAGCTGAACTGCCTGGTTGAGGGTTGCCGCAGCGCCGCGATTCTCGCGTACCAGAAAGTGACAAGGGATCGACGCCCCCTCCAGCGCTTGCCGCGCGGCGCTTGCCGACTGATCCGTTGATCCATCATCAATCACGATCAGTTCCAGCGGCGGTATATCCTGCGCAAGCACGGATCGGATGGCGTCGCCGACATAGCGTTCGTGGTTGTAGACGGGCAGCACGACGCTGACCGTCGCGCCGGCGTGACCGGACACGGGATTCGATGGTGTACGGCGCGGAGAGGGTTGTTGGCGCCGGGAATGCGCCAGCGATTGCGCGGTCAACATGCGCGACAACGCCAGGCCGAGGTTATGCTGCATGCTGCCAATCTGCCAATTTGTCTCGTCGAGCGCCGTCATGATCAGGCGCGCCGCCTCCGCGTCATCACCACGTTCCATGCGAATGACACCCAGCATATGCAGGGCGTCGGCATGATTTGGCACAACCTTCAGGGCGTCCCGGTATAGCACCTCGGCACCTGCCAGATCACGGGCTTTCTGCGCTTCCAGCGCACGCAACAGAAGCGCTTCACCGCTACCGGCTGGGCTTGAATGGCCCACCGGATTGCGGGTCCCGCTAGCCGCGATTACTCCGCAACAGTCCTTGTAGCGCCTGCCGCTGCCACATGGGCAGGGTGAGTTGCGTGATACGGTGGTCATTGTCCGCCCTCGAGACGCTGCAATAGATTCGCCACCGCTTCGGCGACGCTGGCGTTGCTGTATCTCGTCAATACGGAGACGCCCGATTCGCGACGGATCGATCCGATCAAATCGCGGTCATCAAGCAGCCTTGAGATCGCTGCAACCCATGCGTCGGGGTCATTGACACAAAGCAGGCCGGTGATCCCGTCTTCCACGCAGCTTCTGTAAAGCGCCACATCGCTATAAATACCGGGTACACCCAGTGCGCCATACTCGCGAAACTTGAGGTTGGTCTTGCAGTTTTCGAACAGGCTGTCCCCAAGCGGTGCCAGGCCAACATCCCACTGTCGAGACGCGGCGAAGTTGACAAAGTCGTCATATCCGGCAATCGCAGGGAAGGTACGCACATTGGCCGCCGTGGCCACCTCGTCAGGCCACCAACCGACGAACTCGAATATCACCCGATTTCCGAATCGAGCCTCGGCCGCGCGGACAATCCCGGCAATCAGCGTCGCCAGGTGATAGCGGGGCGTTGTTGGATAGCCAACACGCAGTGTGGCTGTATCGCCTTCTCTGTCGGCGGTCGTCGCGCGCTGCCTGGCCGCCTCGAAAAGGTCGGTGTCCACCCCCGCATTGATCTGGGTCACTGCAGTAGACGGAAACTGTTCGCGCAAGTAGGTGGCCAGCGGCGGCGACTGTACCCACACGACCTGCGCATTCAACAGAAATGTTGACAGGGTGTCGCGCACGCCCGCTCGCCGGAAATACGCGGCGTTGTATGGATCCTGCCTGCTATCAATCTCGAACAGGTTGTCATCCAGGAAGTACGCGTATCCGACGCCATGAGTACGCAGGTATTCGGGGAGCCAGCCGCAACGGGGCAATGCCAGCCGAGAGATGACCAGCGGTGAAAAGGGGCGGTTCGACCCGAGTGTCTCTGGCGTCACTACGACTGGTTCGAATCCAGCTCGTACCAGCGTTCGCCGCACAATTTCCGTCGTGGCGATCAGGCCGTCCGCCAGCAGCATCACGCGGCGCGCGCCCCGGAAGGCAGTACTGTCCAGCTCCACCGGGCCGCTCAACGTGCGAACAACGAGGAGAAGCTCGCTGGTGCCGGAACATAACGCGTCAGCGCCTGCCGCAGGCTGGCAGTGACGTCCGCGCCAAGCCAGCGTCCGGCTGGCGTTTCCGCCTGCAGGTCGAGCGCCTTGCGAGCGTCATCCGCAATACGGCCTGCGAGTGCCTGGTCAGCAAGTATGTCCTGCGCATGGCGAGCTCGTGCGAGTGCAATAGCGGCGGACAGCAGCGGATGCGGCGGAACGTTCTGCTGCTGCATTGCTTCGATCAACCCCGAAAAGTGATTGCCGCCACTTTCCTGCATCGCCGCGAACGCCTGCAGCAAGCCGTTGACCGCAGTCACCGGATCGGGCACCGATGCATATGGCGAGTCGCGCCGGATCACGGCACATGCTATCGCCATCGCTGCGCCTTGAAGTTCCTGCACTTGCTTGCCAGCAGCGAAAGTTCTCACCAGTCCCGCGATCGCTGACCACACGAAGGCCGATGCCTCAATGTTGCCTAGCCGGCTGCCGGCAACAATCCAGCGTGTGGCCACTTCGCAGCGCCGGTACCAGCGTGCCGCAGACGCGGCATCGCCTTCGCGTTCCGCGACCTGCCCTTCAACGAAGCAGAGTTGCGGCAGGTGTAGCCGGGCACCCGCCAGGAACGACTCGAAGGAACCGTCGGCAGTAGCAAGAAAGGCGTCGATAGCGGCTTCAATCGACGATTCCGATCGAACCCCCAGCAGCAGGTCACGGTGGACCGCGTGCCGCCACTTACGCGCTTCCGCTGCTTGCCCACGCAGCACCAGTTCCTTGTACAGACGATAGGCCGCTCCGGCGCGTAGACTGATTTGCTGTGAATCGATGTCATTGCCGGTACTTTGCGACTCCTGCAACCGGTTGACGATATCGGCAAGATAACCAAAATAAACCGGCAGCGCCGCGTCGGCGCCGCCGAGGAACCTGACCG
>ERZ724514.994-NODE-994-length-12691-cov-3.674422_pt1 | contig 12691 bp, 10 predicted proteins | sample MGYA00376047_ERZ724514 | MGnify/ENA primary metagenome ERZ724514 (study PRJEB28724, sample SAMN07190883) | activated sludge metagenome | isolation source: activated sludge of sewage treatment plant in Hong Hong | place: Hong Kong | collected 2016-03-17 ...
TACACCCAGATTGCGACGCAGAAAAGGTACTTTCTTCCAATCTAAATCGGCCAGATTGAAGCTGGCTACTACACCTTCACCCGACTTTAGCGATAATTCACCGTATAAGGTTTTAAGCAAACTGGATTTCCCGGTTCCGGTCTTTCCTACCAGATATACAAATTCACCTTTGTTGATGGTAAGATTTACATTTTCTAAAACCAGATTATTTCCCTGATATATGTTTACATTTTTTAGGCTGATGATAGGTTCAGACATTTTGCAAGCTTGTTTTTATGTTTTCAGAAATTGAAACTGCAAAATAAGAAAAGATGCTTAAGCAGCCACGCAATTTGTGAGATTTAACTACTTATTTATCAATGTGGTTACCCGGGAGATTTGAAAGTAGCAAAAAAAAATAAAACTAATTTTATAGTTTTTAAAACTAAATTCTTAGTTTTACTTTGAAATTCAACAAACACAGATGAAACAACTTACAAAAGCCGAAGAGCAAATCATGCAGGTGCTTTGGAAAAAAGAAAAAGCTTTCTTGAGAGAAATAGTGGAGGCAATACCTAATCCAAAGCCACATCAAAACACGGTAGCCACAATTTTGAAAATATTAGTTGAGAAAGAATTTGTGGCAGTAGAAGTTATGGGTCGTCTTCATCTCTATTACCCATTGGTATTAAAAGAAGAATATACCAAACGTAGCATGAAGCAATTGGTAAAAGGATATTTTGAAGGCTCCTTTAATAATGTTGTATCCTTTTTGGTAAAGGAAAACAACATCAGCATTGAAGAACTGGAAACACTACTCAAGCAAATCAAAAAAAATCAGAAATGAAACAGTTTCTATTATATTTTATTCAGGTAATCATTTCCTCAGGTATTCTTTATGGTTTTTACCATTTTGTATTGCGAAACACCCTATTTCATAAATACAACCGGTATTATCTTCTGGCTTCTGTCCTGCTAAGCGTATTCGTTCCCTTTCTCAATATTCCGATATATTTTTCCGGCAACAATCACACAACTAATGGCATAGTAAATACAATTTTTTACTTTGGAATGGATCAGGGAAATGAAGCTGTGGTGAGTATCAATAAATCCACGACAAAAGTGGACGGCTTTAACTGGTCGCAAATTCTTTTGATTGCGTATATTTTTATAACACTGTTAGCATTTCTTAGAATGATTGTCTCGCTTATAAAAATAACTAATTTAAAAAGGAAATACCCGGTCGAGAAAATTGATTCTATCTCCTTCTATAAAACAAACGAGCCCGGAACACCATTTTCCTTTTTCTATGGATTGTTCTGGAACAACAAACTTGAACTACACTCACCAAAAGGTCAGCAAATTTTTCGCCATGAAATTTTTCATATTCGTCAATTGCATACTGTGGATGTACTTTTTTTAAAAATGGTTTCAGCCTTATTTTGGATAAATCCATTTTTTCATTTAATTAAAAAAGAAACAAAGGCAATTCACGAATTTCTAGCTGACGAATTTGCCATTCAATCATCAGATAAATGGCAATATGCCGAACTGCTCCTGATGCAGGCATTACAAACCCAACATTCCATTGTCAATCCTTTCTTTCATAACCAAATAAAAAGACGTATCGCCATGATTCAAAATTCAACTACAACCGGCAAACAGTATTTACGTAAATTACTGACACTTCCTGCTCTTGCAATCGTATTGGCATTATTTGCATTTAATTATAAAGCCAGGCGAAATGAAAAACAACAGTTACAAGTAAGCACAGTAACTGATACCCTTCCCAAAAACTTATCGGGGACAAAACTCTTGATTGATAAAGAGAATGAATTTACTATTAAGTCGGATAGTATTGTTATCAAAGACAATGAAAATACAAAAGATAATGATTTCAAAGAAGCATTGATTATTGTAAATGGTAACAGAGTACTGTATCAGGATTTTATTAAAAAGACCTATACAGCCGGCATCATGACCATTTATCCAAAAAATGATGCTGAAGCTATAAAACTGTATGGTGCAGATGCTGTGAATGGTGTTATTGAAATGAAAGCAGTAAGAATCATTAACAATTCCGCCTCTACTACAAAAATTGATACAGAAGCCGGCTTCCCGGGTGGAGATGTAGCCTGGAGAAAATATCTAACACAAAATTTAAACGCGGCAACACCTGTTGAAAATGGTGCGCCTTCGGGAAAATATACTGTAATGATCTTATTTCAAATTGATGCAGATGGAAGTGTAAAAGACATAAAAGCCATTACAAACCATGGATATGGAATGGAAAAAGAAGCAATAAGAATAATAAAGAAAGGCCCCAAATGGGTACCTGCAAATCAAGGTGGAGTAAATGTAAGCTCATACAGAAAGCAACCCTTGACATTTGTTGTTACCTCAAGTTCAGCATCAGATAAAAAAGATTTCAATAATATTTCAAATTTGATAACACAATTGGAAGGAAATACACCACCTCAGTTTCCCGGTGGTACTGCAGCCTGGCGAGAATTTTTGGTAAAAAACCTAAATGCCAATATCCCGGTTGATAGCGGAGCCAGTAAGGGCACTTACAAAACAGAGGTGCAGTTTATAGTTGATGCCGCAGGAAATATTTCAAATATTACTCCCAAAACAAAATGGGGACATGGTATGGAGCAGGAAGTAGTACGACTATTAAAACAAAGCCCCAAATGGATACCGGCCAAAGAAAACGGAAAAGCAGTATTGGCATATACACAAGTGCCGGTTACTTTTGTAGTTGTTGAAGACAATGCGCCGGTAACTAAGAATAACAATTGAATTTAAAACCTGATCTCCTCCTTAGCCGTTTTAATTGTTAACGATTTGGATGCGGCATCTTCTACCCTGCCAATAACCCGAGCATCCACATTAAAAGATTTTGCAACGCCGATAATATTGTCGGCGTTTTTTTCATCAGTATAAATCTCCATGCGGGTACCCATATTAAATACCTGGTACATTTCCTTATCGTCCGACTGACTGGCCTCTTGAATTAATTTGAAAATTTCAGGCGGTGCAAAAAGATTATCTTTTATGATTTGTACATTTTCGGGAATATACTTTAAACATTTGGTTTGCCCGCCTCCACTGCAATGAATAAGCCCTGCAACTGCATCAAAATAATTTTCCAAAATATTTTTTATGATGGGTGCAAAGGTTCTCGTGGGACTTAGCAAAAGCTTGCCAATCTCGGATTTTCCATTTTCAGTTGTTACTTCATCGGTAAGCCTGTGTGGGCCAATGTACACTACTTTTTCATCCAGCGTCGTATCATAACTTTCATGAAAACGGGCCCCATAGGTTTTGTGCAATAAATCGTGGCGGGCTGAGGTAAGTCCGTTACTTGCAATGCTGCTATTGTATTCGCTTTCATAATTTGATTGACCAAAGCCTGCCAAGCCCACAATAATATTTCCCGCTTTTATTTTTTCATTTGTTATCAGTTTATGCTTAGGCCAGCGGGCAGTCATTGTTCCGTTTACAGCTATGGTTCTAACTACATCTCCCACATCTGCCGTTTCGCCACCCATGTAAGTAATGTTTACTCCCAGTTTGTTCATAGAGTCAAAAAACTCCTGAGAACCATTGATGATTGCTTCCAGCACTTCGGCAGGAATAAGATTTTTGTTTCGGTCTATTGTTGAAGAAAACAAGAGTTTATCATAAATACCTACACAAAGCAAATCATCCAGATTCATTACAATAGCATCTTGTGCTATGCCTTTCCATACCGAAATATCTCCTGCTTCTTTCCAATACAGATAAGCTAAAATACTTTTGGTGCCTGCCCCATCGGCATGCATGATGTTTACCCAGTCATCATTACCACAAAGTGCATCGGGGTAAATTTTACAAAAAGCTTTTGGATACAAGCCTTTATCCAGTTTGCGAATAGCCTGATGTATTTCTTCTTTTTGAGCAGATACGCCTCGTTTTGAATACAGACTCATGTATAAAATTGTGCTGCAAAATTACCTGAACATTGGTTAAGGTTATTGCATACCGAATATTTATTTTTGCGACGTTTATGCAAGTTCATTACAATATAGAAACACTGCCCGTTTTTAAAAATGCCATTATTACCATCGGTACTTTTGACGGAGTGCACATGGGGCATCGGCAGATTATTGATAAAATGAAAGAGGAAGCCAAGGCCAATCAGGGTGAATCGGTCATTATCACTTTTCACCCACATCCCCGCAAAGTGGTGTCCTCTACTATTTTAGGTGTAAGGCTTATCAATACAAATGAAGAAAAATTGGAATTGCTTGAGCAGGCAGGTATAGACCATGTTGTGGTTGTTCCCTTTACCGATGCTTTTGCCAATCAACCTGCCGAAGATTATATCAGCAATTTTTTGATTGACAAATTCCATCCACATACCATTATCATTGGTTACGATCATCGATTTGGCCGCGAACGAACCGGCGATTACCGTTTGCTTGAAAAAAAATCAACCGAATATGGTTTCCGGCTTATTGAAATACCCAAACATATTCTGGAAAATATTTCCATCAGTTCTACCAACATTCGTGAAGCCATACTGCATAGTGATATAGCCACAGCCGACTCTTTGTTAGGCTACGAATTCTTTTTTAGTGGACAGGTAGTGCATGGAGATAAACTGGGCCGACAATTAGGATACCCAACAGCCAATCTAAAAGTGCTGAATGAAGAAAAAATAACACCCGGCAATGGCATTTATGCCGTTTATGCCGAGCTGCCTGATGTAGATGAATATGTCAATTCTCCTTTGCTAAAACCGCATTCCCGGTTAAAAGGAATGATGAGCATTGGCTTCCGGCCTACAGTGGATGGCAAGAAAAGAGTAATAGAAGTAAACATTTTTAATTTTAATGAAGACATATACGATCAAATGCTCAAAGTATATGTCAAGAAATATTTACGAGCCGAAATAAAATTTGACGGACTTGAAGCACTTATAAAGCAAATTGATCAGGACAAAATTGACAGCCTGGAAGTATTATAAAAAAAATCCCGCTAAAGATGCGGGAAAGAGAATTTAGTACCATTTCTTATTAACCCATTCCCATTGAAAAAGGTGAAGGCATAATGTCGTATTCTTCTGCTTCCATCATTTCAATATTCATTTGAAAGGCTTCATCGGTTTTAATAACAATTTTTTCTTTTGTTACTTTTTTATACCCCGATTTTTCAAAAATAAATTTATAGGTACCGGGCTTTAGCTGGTCAAAATTGAAACTTCCATCATCATCGGTAGATGTAGTTTTTTCTTTCTTGCTTACCAAAATAGCAGTGACACTAACATCCTTTAACGGCTTTTTGGTTTCAGCATGTATTACAGTGCCATTGAGTTCATCCTTTTTTGCGGTGCCGTTTCCGGGATCGCCATCGCTAGCCTGAGCCGATAACAGCCCAAAACTGGCAAATAAAAGCAGGGATAGTTTTCGTTTCATGTTGCGAAATTTTAATAACATTTAAAGTCAATTTCAAAACAACAAATTCAAGCGTTTAAAATTAAAGCATTTTCTTTGTTTCATCCAAACCATTCATAAATTCTTTCCACACATTTTTTACGATATCTCCGGCAGGTAAAATTTCCTTTAACAGGGAACTTACTTGCCCGATTTCCAGCTCACCTTCCTGTAAATCACCTTCAAACATACCTTTTTTGGCTCTGGCTCTGCCCAAAATTGCCATCAACTCCTCTTTTGAAGCTCCCTTTATTTCTGCATCCTGCACCTTTTTAAAGAAATCATTCTTCAAAAGTCGAACCGGAGTTAGTTGTTTTAATGAAAGTTGTGTATCTCCTTCGGCTGCATTTATCACAGCCCTTTTAAAATTTAAATGCGAAGAAGCTTCTTCACTGGCTACAAACCGGCTGCCCATTTGCACGCCTTCGGCACCCAGCACCATGGCTGCCAGCATTTGTTTACCGGTGGCTATTCCGCCTGCTGCTATTACCGGAATTTTTACAGCATGTGCAACAGCAGGTATTAAAACCATTGTTGTGGTTTCTTCTCTTCCATTATGCCCTCCGGCTTCAAAACCTTCTGCCACTACAGCATCACACCCGGCAGCTTCTGATTTCAAAGCAAACTTTGTAGAACTTACTACATGCATAACGGTTATGCCTTTCTGTTTTAATATGCCCGTCCAGGTTTGTGGATTTCCGGCTGAGGTAAAAACAATTTTTACTCCTTGCTCAATCAAAATCTGTACATGCTTTTCTATATCAGGATACAGCAGCGGCAGGTTTACTCCAAATGGTTTTGATGTAGCCGCCTTGCATTTTTGTATATGTTCTTTCAAAACTTCGGGATACATAGAGCCTGCGCCTATGATGCCCAGGCCTCCGGCATTACTTACTGCACTGGCCAGTCGCCACCCGCTGGCCCATATCATTCCGGCCTGAATAATGGGAAATTCAATGTTAAATAACTGCGTAACCCGGTTAGAAAACATAAAAAAGTTTTTATACGAGTCAGCAAATTAGCCAAATAATTTTAACCTAAGTCAATGCTGGTATTATCGCCAATATTTAGTGAGCGGGTTTCGCCTCGCAAATTAGAATCGCTGCCAATTACAGAATCATCTAAAACAATATCGAACAAATTGGAGAAAGAACCTATGATTGAGTTTTTTACTATGCAGGAATCTAAAACTGTGTGCTCGCCAATGGCAACATTGGGGCCAATAATTGAATTTTTTACCTTACAGTTTTCACCAATACTTACCGGAGGAATGATGACTGTATTTTCAAATTGGCTTGCATTTACTTCTTTAGCAAATTTTTTCAACAAGGTGGCATTCGACTCCAGCATAGTTTCCTTTTTTCCGCAGTCAAACCAGTTTTCAACTTTAAATGATTTGAATTTCACCCCCAGTTGTATCATACAGTCCAGTGCATCAGTTAGGCTGTATTCTCCATGGCTTTTTAAACCCTGGCGAATATTATTTTCAAGGCACTGAAACATTTGTTCTGTTTCCTTTATTTTATAAATACCTACCATCGCCATGTTCGATTTTGGAATTTGTGGTTTTTCAACCACATGATGGATCACACTATCGGTGTCTATTTCTGCCACACCAAAATCGCGGGGGTCATCTACTTTTCTAACACCAATCATGGAAACCGGGCTCTCCACTACTTCTCTTACATTGTACTCGCAAATGGTATCGCCCAATACCACAAATACTTCATCGTTATTTACAAAATTTCTGGTTAAGCGTATAGCATGGCCAATGCCTTGACGGTCGCCCTGATGAATGTAATGTGCTTTTATTCCGGGATGTTTTGCTTCTACATAATCGTGTATTTTATCGCCCAGATAACCGACAATAAAAACAAATTCTTGAATGCCTGCCTGCTGCAATTGTTCAATAATAATACTGAGAACTGTTTTTCCGGCAAGCGGAATTAATGCTTTCGGTTGCGTATAACTATGGGGGCGCAGTTTGGTACCTGCACCTGCTACGGGAATGATAGCTTTCATATTAAGCTAAGTGGTTTGGTCACTAATCAACAGCCAGCGAAAGTAAGACATTTACTACAAATAAGATTTTTCATAAACTGTACACAATCAGTTTTTGTCTGCTATTTTTGCTTTATGCAAAAAGATAATCAGGTATTTGACCTCATCAAAAAAGAATTGGAACGCCAGCGTCATGGCATTGAACTCATTGCATCTGAAAATTTTACTTCCTTGCAGGTAATGCAGGCAATGGGCACCGTGCCTACCAATAAATATGCAGAAGGCTACCCGGGAAAAAGATACTATGGCGGTTGCGAAGTAGTAGATGAAATAGAAACACTGGCTATTGACAGATTGAAAAAAATTTTTAATTGCACGTGGGCAAATGTGCAGCCACATAGTGGCGCATCGGCGAATGCCGCCGTTTTTCTGGCGGTAATGAAAGCCGGTGAAAAATTTTTGGGACTTGACCTGAGCATGGGCGGGCACCTTACACATGGCAGCCCGGCCAACTTTAGTGGCAAAACTTATCAGGCTATACATTATGGCGTAACTAAAGATGGTATTGTGGACTACGACCAGCTCGAAGCAAAAGCGAAAGTTGAAAAACCTAAAATGATTATTTGTGGCGCCAGTGCTTACAGTAGAGATTGGGATTATAAAAGAATAAGAGCTATTGCTGATGAAGTGGGAGCCATTGTGTTTGCCGATATTGCACATCCGGCCGGATTAATTGCAAAAGGATTATTGAACGATCCGTTTGACCATTGTCATATCATAAGTTCAACTACGCATAAAACTTTGAGAGGCCCACGCGGCGGCATCATCATGTTGCGACACGATTTTGAAAACCCATGGGGATTAAAAGATCCAAAAGGGAATTTGCGTATGATGAGTTCCTTGCTTGACCTTGCCGTATTTCCCGGCAGCCAGGGAGGCCCGCTGGAACATGTAATCGCCGCAAAAGCGGTTTCATTCGGCGAAATACTTGACGAAAGTTTTACAGCCTATGGCAAACAAATCATTAATAATGCACAGGCAATGGCCAAAGCATTTGTAAACAGAGGTTATAACCTGATTAGTAATGGTACTGACAATCATTTAATGTTAATTGATTTACGCAATAAAAATCTTACCGGAAAAAAAGCACAAGAAACATTGGATAAAGCGCATATTACACTCAATAAAAATGCAGTGCCTTTTGATGATAAATCACCTTTTGTTACTTCGGGTATTCGTGTAGGTGTGCCTGCCGTAACCACTCGGGGAATGCTGGAAGCTCACATGGAAACTGTTGTTGGCTTTATCGACAAGGTTTTATTGAATGCCGATGATGAAAAAATAATTTCAGAAACAAAATTGGCCGTAAAAGAATTTATGGCGCAGTTTCCACTTTATCCTGAACTGAACTAACCCGATTAATTAAAAAATATGATACAAAGAAAACAAACGCTTTGGTTGTTATTTGCCCTTACCAGTGCCATACTCACTTTTTTTTTCCCTTTTTACAGTGGCGATAAATATGTAAGAGAGCATATTGTTCCCAATGGAGAATTTGTGGCTGATGTATCATTCCCTGTTTTTGTATTGACGCTGCTTACAATTTTGTGTACGACTACAGCAATCGGACTTTACAAAAACAGAAAAATACAATTTAGAATCGGATTGCTGGCACTCTTGTTTTCAATATTAGTCATTGTCTTCTATTTCAAAGATATAAAAGTACATTTTTCAAAAGGTCATCTTTTGCTATCCAGCATTTTTGCATTTGTGGTACCGGTTTTTATTTTTCTTGCACTTCGCGGAATAAGACGTGATGAGAAATTAGTAAAAAGCCTGAACAAATTAAGATAGTTAAAGATACTTTGCCGTAATACTGGCTTTACACTTTTTTATGTCGGCAGGTTTGCCTGCAAAAATCAAATCACCACCATCATCGCCTGCATTTGGCCCCAAATCAATAATCCAGTCGGCACTGCGTAGTACATCAGTATTATGTTCAATTACAATAATGGAATGTCCCTGCTCTATCAATGCGTTAAAAGAATTCAGTAATTTTTTTATATCATTGAAATGAAGACCGGTTGTAGGCTCGTCAAAAATGAAAAGAATTTTTTGCGATGCTCTTCCCCTTCCTAAAAAAGAAGCAAGTTTTACTCTTTGTGCTTCGCCGCCCGATAAAGTGTCGGATGACTGACCCAGTTTTACATAGCCAAGCCCCACATCGCTCAATGGCTGAATGGCCTTGGCTATATTTTTTTCTTCATAGAAAAAAGTGATGGCTTCATCCACACTCATTTCCAATACATCAAAAATATTTTTATCTCTATATTTTACTTCCAATACTTCTTTTTTAAATCTTTTGCCGCCACAGGATTCACAAACCAGATGTACATCAGCCAAAAACTGCATTTCCACTACCTGCTCGCCTTCACCTTTGCACGTATCGCAACGGCCACCATCTACATTAAATGAAAAATGTTTGGGCTGAAAGCCTCTCATTTTACTCAATGGCTGACGGGCAAATAAATCTCTGATTTCGTCATAAGCTTTAATATATGTAACCGGATTGCTACGGCTTGATTTTCCTATTGGATTTTGATCCACCATTTCAATCTGGCCTATCATATCTACATCGCCTGAAATTTGTTTATGATGTCCCACTTTTTCGCCATACAAGCCTTTCATCTTCAAGAGTGCAGGATATAATATTTGTTTTACCAATGTAGTTTTACCACTGCCACTTACACCACTTACAACACACAGTACATTTAATGGAAACTCAACAGTAATGTTCTTCAGATTGTTTTGTCTGGCTCTCTCCACTTTTATCGCCTGATTCCATTTTCTTACCTGCCTAGGTGGCTCTATTGTCATTTCACCTTTCAGATATTTTCCGGTCAAGCTTTCCGCATTTGTAATAATTTCATCATAATCTCCTTCAGCAACTACTTCGCCACCAAGATGTGAGGCTAAAGGGCCCATGTCGATTATATGATCGGCTTCCCGCATCATCATTTCATCGTGCTCTACTACTACAACAGTATTTCCCAAATCCCGAAGCTCTTTCAACACGGCTATAAGATTTGCCGTATCTCTGGGATGTAGTCCAATGGAAGGTTCATCTAAAATGTAAATTGAATTCGTAAGATTGCTGCCCAGGCTTCTGGTCAATTGTATTCTTTGGCTTTCGCCACCGCTTAGCGTATTGGCCAACCGGCTCAATGTAAGATAACCCAAACCGACTTTGATTAATGTGGATAGCCGATGATGCAATTCCAATAAAATCCTTTTTGCTATTTCCTGATCATGTGCCGTAAGTTCCAATGGTTCAAACGACTTCAATAAATCTTTTACTGGCATAGCACTTAGTTCACCAATATGCTTGCCTCCTACTTTTACATACAATGCTTCTTTTCTTAAACGAAAACCATTACACTCAGGGCAATCGGTACGGCCACGATATCGACTGAGTAAAACACGGTATTGCACTTTATATAATTGAGATTCTACATCTTTAAAAAAATCATTAATACCAATGCCTTCCACACCCTCCCACAATTGTTTGTATTGCTTCTCGTTAAGGTCAGCAATTGGTTTGTGTACAGGAAAGTTTACATGCTTTGCTTTCTTAATAAAATTTTGTCGCCACCAATCAAGCTTCTCACCTTTCCAGGGAGCTACTGCGCCTTCATACACACTTAAACTTGTGTCGGGTATTACCAAATCGGGATCGATTCCCAATACCTGTGAGAATCCTTCGCAAACGGGACAAGCACCAAAAGGATTGTTGAATGAAAAAAGATTAGGCTGTGGCTCTTCAAATAAAATGCCATCCAGTTCAAACCGATTATTGAAATTTAGAATCTTTGGCTTTGCACTTATACTTCTAGGTTGAATAAATAAGAACACGTCTCCTTCTCCTTCATAAAAAGCAGTGCCAATAGAATCTGTCAGCCGGTGTTTGTCATCATCATCAAAGTCAGCTTGTTGTTTTACAACAATTCTGTCCACCAGTATATGACTGATTTTTTTGGATTTCAAATCTGTATCCGTCAATGTCAGCAATTCTTCTATTCGCAGAGGTTCTATTGTATCTTTTGTAGCGTGGTTTATTGATATCACCCTTACAAATCCTTTTTGAGCCAGAATATTTAATTCTTCTCTTATGTTTCTGTTTTTATGTTGCTTGAAAGTGGCCAGCATAAAAACCCTGTCTCCTTCCTTTAAATTAAGTATCGCATGCAGCACGTCGTCCACATCATCTTTTTTTACTTCATTGCCCGAAACCGGTGAAATAGTTTTCCCGATTCTTGCAAACAATAAACGCAGGTAATCATAAATTTCAGTAAGGCTGCCTACGGTACTGCGAGGTGTGCGGGTTATCACTTTTTGTTCAATGGCAATAGCGGGACAAAGCCCTTTGATATCATCCACATCAGGTTTATTCATTCTGTTTAAAAACTGTCTTGCATAGGCACTCAGGCTTTCTGCATAGCGACGTTGCCCTTCGGCATACAGCGTATCTATCGTTAATGAAGATTTACCCGAGCCTGAAACGCCGGTAACTACAGTCAATTTTTTTCTGGGAAATGCAACAGATACATTTTTTAGGTTATGTACCCTTGCACCTTTGATTAAAATATTATCTGCAGAAATTACGGTCTTTGATTTTGCGGATTTTTCCCCTTTAATTACATTTTCCATTATTACTTGCACAAATGTAAACCTATATTATGCTTTGATTTTCAAACCAAGTCTTAACATTTTATTTACATTGCGGTATACAAATATTTTTACAAATCTTTGGGAATTCGAACAAAAGACCTATTTTTAATTTCCAATAATCCGGAAAATATGAAAAACCAAAAACTTACCCAGCCTATAGCATAATATCTACACATTTTTATTTACTGAATTTACTGCCAATATCCATTTAAACTGCATAGCCAAAGCTGATGCGGGAAACCTAAACTGTTGTAGATATGAAAGCATTGACTAAGAAAACTGATCATGAACTCATCCGCCTTTTTACAGGTGGACAGGCTGAGGCATTAGAAGCACTGGTGCTACGCCATAAGGATAAGCTTTATACTTCAATCCTTTTTTTGGTAAAAGACAAATACCTTGCCGAAGATATTTTTCAGGAAGTTTTCATACGTGTGATAGACACGATTCGGGGTGGCCGATATACCGAAGAAGGTAAATTTTTGCCATGGGCAATGCGTATT
>ERZ724514.996-NODE-996-length-12675-cov-5.557052_pt1 | contig 12675 bp, 6 predicted proteins | sample MGYA00376047_ERZ724514 | MGnify/ENA primary metagenome ERZ724514 (study PRJEB28724, sample SAMN07190883) | activated sludge metagenome | isolation source: activated sludge of sewage treatment plant in Hong Hong | place: Hong Kong | collected 2016-03-17 ...
AATTACCCAGGTACAAGGGATGTCTTACCGTGCTATAAATCCCGGTAGTATTTAAACTGTCTGCCACCTGCATAGCTGTATTTCTGCCGGAGGTGTTGGCGGGCGTAAAACCTACTGTAAGCATGCGAATAATAAATCCAATTAAACACAGCACAACAGCTACCATTTCAGGGAAATTGATGCCGGCATGCCCAAACCAGCTTGGAAATTTTGATATACTGGAAGCAGTGGCTATAAAGGCAAATGGAAGCAAGAGCAGGGGAATGTAACTTCTGTTTTTAAAAAATACATTTCCCTGAGAAAGTAATTGATCAGCAATTTTCATTTAAATAGATTTTGCAGTTTGGGTGGCTACTTTTCTCCAGGAGATATAACCTGCCCAGGCCATTAGTAAAAATACAACATACATAAGCGTAAAAAGCATAAATCCTTTAAAAAAATTGAGGGGGATGGCAACCATATTGGAAACGATCCAGGCCAGCCAGTTTTCTACTTTGCGCAAGGCCATCCACCACATGGCAGTTGCCGCAGTGGCGGAAACCAGCGAATCCAGAATAGGCGTATTGCTGTTGGTATAAAAGTGCAACAGCGCCCAAATGGCGGCCCACGAAACGGCAAACAACAACAAGCCATTGGTCAGTTCTTTTTTGGAACACCATGCAATTGGAAAAAGGAGAGCCTCTTCTTTTTTTCGTGTCCATTGGTACCAGCCAAAAATACTCATGGCTAAGTAGTATAAATTCAATACACCATCTGCATACAGAGGGGGTTGCGCCAAAAAGAAATAAATCCAGGCTGCTAAGACCACCCCCACAATGCCGGTTGGATAGACCCAAATGTTGTTTTTTCTGGCGTACCATACACTGGCGAGTTGTGTCAGGGTTGATACCCACTCCTGCCATCTGGTAGCCAAAAGGTCATTTAGAAATTTTTGTATTGCCTCGTTGATACTCATAATGCTGATAATCAGTCAATTATTTAATTTTTTATCGATGAAAGAGCAATTTTTGTCGAAAATAACAACTAATTCAGTCAAAAAAGTAAACATTTGCACGGAAACTGTCGTTACTGAAATAGTTTCCACAGTTTAACTAACAAAATTTAATTTGGACGTCAAAAACAGAATATTACAATGTGCGGAGGACCTGTCACGGAAGATAGGTTTCAGGGCGGTTACCATGGATCAACTATCCTCTCAAATGGGCATTTCCAAAAAAACCATTTATCAGTTTTTTACGGATAAAGACGAATTGGTAGATGCCATTATGGAGACCGAAATCAGCAAACGACAACAGGATTGCGCCGTCCTGCATGAGGAAGCGGAAAATGCCATTCATGAAATTTTTATGACCATGGAAATGCTGACTGAAGATTTTCAGGACATCAACCCCATTGTCATCCATGACCTGAGAAAATTTCACCCTGCAACGTTTGATAAATTTGAGCGGCACAAAAATGAATTTCTGTATCAGGTAATCAGCAAAAATCTTTTGAGAGGAAAAGAAGAAGGTTTGTACAGGGCAGAAATAGATGTGGACGTACTCACTCGATTGAGGTTGGAAACGGCTATGATGGTTTTTGATCAGGATATCTTCCCCTCAGAAAAATACGATATTTTGAGAGTGACCAATGCCATTATGGATCACTTCCTTCATGGTGTTGTCACCCAAAAAGGACTGCAAATCATTGAAAAATATAAAAAAGAAACAATCAACAAATATGGGTAAAACTATTAAACTTACATTGCTGATCTCGTTCTTCGCCCAGCTTGCATTTGCTCAGCAAATCAGGAACCTGTCGGTCGAAGAGGCTGTGACCACTGCGTTGGCCAATGTGGAGGAGATCAAAAACTTAAAACTGGATGAGGAAATCCAGGTGCAGAAAAACAAAGAAGTCATTGGTTTAACAATGCCGCAGGTTGCCTTTTCTGCCCAGGGTAGTTATTACCTCTACACACCCCAGGTTCAGTTTCCTTCATCGGATCTTTCGATCTATGAAGTATTGTCGAGAGAAGGTGTAAAAGACGGAAACGGCAATCCCATTTCAACGCAGAATTCAACCTTCAGTCTGCAGGCACTGAGCTTTTTTGCCCCCCTCAATGTCAATGCAGGGGTATCGGTGAATCAACTTTTATTTCAGCCCGATGTATTCATCGCTTTTCAGGCGCGCCAGGGTGTTTTGGAACTGGCAAGGGGTAATGTAGCCGTTGCCGAAGACAAAGTAAAAGAGCAGGTACACAAAGCTTATTACTCGGTTTTGATCGCAGAGAAACAAAAGAAAGTTCTGGTAGAGACCCTTCAACGATTGGTAAAACTTCAATCGGATATGGGAGAAATGTTCAACAAAGGCTTTGCAGAAAAACTGGACATCGAAAAGATTCAGGTGACCGTCAACAATACGCAGACAGCCCTCAACCAGTTGAACAATGGCCTGGGCATCAGTTATGGTTTTTTGAAATCTACCATCGGCGTACCACAAAAGGATTCTTTGGTCCTGGCTACAGAATTGGATGACAAAGAACTTCAAATGCTGGCCATCGCTCAGAATGATAATTTCGATTACAACCAGCGCAATGAAGTAGCCTTGTTGAATACAGCACACAAATTGCAGGCTCTCGATCTTAAGCGTTATAAAATGGCGTATATCCCCACCGCTGCTGCCTTTTTTCAGTACCAGCGCAACGGACAGAGAAACGCCAAACTCAGTCCTGAAGACCCCTGGTTTTTTTATTCCACCAGTTTGGTGGGCATCAGTATCAATGCCTCTCTTTTTGATGGATTCCAGCGCAAACGCAAAGTGGAGCAGGCCAAGCTTGGTCTGAGCAAAGTTGATAACAACCTGAGCATGGTCAAGCGCATGATTGATCTCGAGCAGGATGTTGCCAAAAAATCGCTCAACAACGCTTTGTTGAATCTCGATGTACAGCAACGCAATATGGCATTGGCAAAATCTGTCTTTGATGCAACGAAGAAAAAATACGAGGCAGGCTTGGGTTCAAGCTTTGAATTATTACAAGCTGACACCGAATTGCAGCGTTCACAGGGTAATTATTTTCAAGCTCTTTACGACGGCTATGTTGCCAAAACGGCATTCTTAAAATCAATTGGTAAACTTTAAAAAAGACAATCACAACATCATGAGAACAATATTATTTCTCCTGGGCTTTGCAGCCCTTCTTTCCTGCGGCAGCAATGAGGCAACCACAGCAGGCGCCGGCATTGAGGCCAAAGTAAAGGAACTGGCAGACCTCAAGAACCAACAAAAAGAAATTGCCGCTAAGGTTGCTGCGGTAGAGGCAGAACTGATCAAACTGGATCCTTCCAGGGCCATCAAAGCCAAACTCGTTTCTACTGCTGAATTGACACCTCAGGGCTTTGAACACTACATCAATTTGCAGGGTAGTGTACAGTCTGAAAATGTTTCTTACGTGGCACCCCGCAATGGTATGGGTAGTTATGTAAAAAATATCTATATCAAAGAGGGGCAGTCGGTTAAAAAAGGACAGCTCATTCTAAAACTAGATGATCAGGTTTTAAAACAAAGCATCGAAGCCACCAAAACGCAATTGGCATTTGCCAAAAATGTTTACGAGCGAACAAAAGCACTTTGGGATCAGAAAATTGGTACCGAAGTTCAATTGCTTTCTGCAAAAAACAATGTGGAGGCACTGGAGAGCCAAATAGCCGTTCAGGAAGAGCAACTGAAAACTTTCAATGTTTATGCCGATCAAAATGGCATTGCAGATGTGGTTAATATCAAGGTAGGAGAACTATTCACAGGCATGTCGGTTACAGGCCCCCAAATTCAGATCGTCAACAACAGCGAACTAAAAGTAAAAGTTGATATCCCGGAAAACTATGCTGCAGAAGTAAGGCAGGGTGCCAAAGTGGTAATCGATATCCCGGCCCTGGGCAAAACCTTCAACTCTACAATTTCCAGAATCAGCCAGTCTGTCAATAATAGTTCCAGAGGGTTTACTGCTGAATGCAGAATTCCGGCTTCTGCCAATGCTAAACCCAATATGGGAGCATCGGTAAAAATTCTCAATCACAGCAACAGCAAAGCCATTGTGGTACCTGTCAACATCGTACAGAGCGATGAAAAAGGTAAATATGTATACGTTATGGTAGCCGGAAAAAATGGTAAGATGACCACCCATAAAAAGACCGTTACGGTTGGAGAATTGTATGGGGATGAAGTTGAAATTCTTTCCGGTTTAACCGTTGGCGATAAACTTATCATTCAGGGATATCAAAACCTGTATGAAGGTCAGACCGTGGCAGAAAAAAACTAAGACCGCATCCTTTCTAAAACCTTAAAACTTTAAAAAAGTGTCGAATCCATTAAAATATGTAGCACATAAGGTGAAAGAGTTTTGGCCTACCAGTTGGGCGGTCGACAATCGTACTGCGATTTACATCATCACCATGATTATTACCGCGTACGGACTTTATACCTTCAATGCACTGCCCAAGGAGCAGTTTCCCGATATCGTAGTGCCTACCATATCCGTAACAACGGTTTATGTAGGTAACTCACCCAAAGACATTGAAAACCTTGTCACGCGACCCATTGAAAAACAAATTAAAGGTATATCCGGTGCTAAGGTCAATAAAGTCAGTTCCATTTCTCAGACCGATTTCAGCCTTATCATCGTTGAGTTTGATACCGACATCACACCGGAAATAGCCAAACAAAAGGTAAAGGATGCAGTAGATAAGGCCAAAACCGATCTGCCCGCCGATCTTACCCAGCTGCCCAACGTGCAGGAGTTCGCTTTCAGTGATATGCCCATCATGTATGTCAACCTAAGTGGTGACTACGATGGAATCAAACTCAAAGAGTATGCTGAAAAACTGCAGGATCGTTTCGAGTCTTTATCTGAAGTTACCCGTGCAGAAATCGTGGGCGCTCCGGAAAGAGAAATTCAGATCAATGTGGACCCTTTAAAAATGGAAAGGGCCATGCTCAGCTTTGACGATATTGCCAATGCCGTAGCCTATGAGAATATGGACATCAGCGGTGGCCAGATCGAAGTAGGGGAGATGAACCGATCCCTGCGATTGAAAGGGCAATTTCACAACGCACTGGCGCTCAATCAGCTCATCGTTAAAACACCCAATGCGGGTTCTGTAAGACTTTCTGATGTAGCCACCATCATTGATACGGTGAAACAAAAGGAAAGTTATGCCAGACTGGACGGTAAAAACGTAATCACGCTTAATATCGTAAAACGGGCCGGTGAAAACCTCATTGAGTGTGCGGCTAAGGTGAAAGACATTGTTGAGGAAATGAAAGGCCATGAATTGCCCAATGACCTCAACATTGTTATTACCGGGGATCAATCCAAGCAGGCCGCTACATCATTTCACGAACTGGTCAACACCATTGTCATTGGCTTTATTCTCGTTTTGGTCATCCTCATGTTTTTTATGGGCGTTGTCAATGCGTTTTTCGTAGCCTTGAGTGTTCCTTTGAGTGTCTTCGTGGCCTTCCTGTTTTTGCCTGCTGCCGATTTCATTGTGGGTACAGATGTAACCCTCAATTTTATCGTTTTATTTGCCCTTTTGTTTGGCTTGGGTATCATTGTGGACGATGCCATCGTGGTCATCGAAAATACACACCGGATCTATGACAATGGAAAAGTACCCATCGTAAAGGCTGCCAAAGCCGCTGCCGGAGAGGTATTTATTCCGGTATTGGCGGGTACGGCTACTACCATTGCTCCTTTCTTTCCGTTGTTGTTCTGGAAAGGCATCATAGGTAAATTTATGATATACCTGCCTACGATGTTGATCTTTACCTTATTTGCTTCCTTAATCGTGGCATTTATCATCAACCCTGTATTTGCAGTCAGTTCGATGAAGCCGGAGGGAAGAGAGTACGAACCCCCCAAAAATGAAATATTCAAAAAATGGTGGTTCTATGCTTTCTTTGTGTTGGGTATTTTAGCCCATGTGGCAGGGGCTCCGGGCTTTGGCAATTTTCTCATTTTGTTGCCGGTATTGGGTATTGTAAATTCTTATTTTTTACAGGATGTCATCTACTATTTCCAGGAACGAATTTTACCGCGTTTGATGGATAGTTATGAAAAACTGTTGCACTGGTTGTTGAAAGGCTGGAGACCTGTATACATGTTTATTGCCGTATTTTTCTTGTTTATATTTTCATTGTTTGCGCTGATTGCCAGAAAGCCGGATTTTCCGTTCTTCCCCAGCGGGCAGCCCAATTTTATCTATGTTTACCTGAAGATGCCGGTAGGTACCAAAGCTGAGGAGACAGACCGTGTTTTAAGACAGCTGGAGACCAAAGTTTACCAATCATTGGCTTCTCTTAAACCGGGTGAGCCGGGATCCATTGTGGAAAGTATCATTTCCAACGTGGCTCTGAATGCCAATAACCCTATGGACAACAATCGTAGTGTACAGTCTAACCTGGGTCGTATTCAGGTTTCTTTTGTAGAATTTGCCAAAAGACCCTATCAGCCTACGCTTCCCTACCTGGATAGCGTGCGTATGATGGTAAAAGACATACCGGGAGCACAGGTAACGGTTGAGCAGGAAGGAGGTGGACCTCCAACCGATCCTCCGGTCAACATCGAAGTTTATGGAGATGACTTTGATGCCAATGCCAAGGTAGCTACCGATCTGTACAATTTCCTCGACACCAACCGCGTGGAAGGTATTGAAAACCTGGCCATGGATACCGACCTCAACAATCCGGAAGTTTCCATCACAGTGAATAAAGAAAGGGCTGCCATCGAAGGAGTAAGTACAGCTCAGGTAGGTATGGCCATCAGGACTGCTCTTTTTGGTAGAGAAGTGAGCAAACTTAAATCGGGCGAAGATGAATACAAAATACAACTTCGTTATGATCAGGTTAAGCGCAATGATATTCAAAACCTTATCAATATGCGCATTACTTTCCGCGATTTCAATACGGGTAGAATAAAGCAGGTGCCCATAAGTGCTGTAGCCAAGTTCGACTTTACCAGCAGTACGGGTGGTATCAAGCGTAAAAATAATAAGCGTACCATCCAATTGCAGTCCAATGTGACCGACCTTACGGCTGTGGCTTCCATCAACCAGGAATTGAAAGAAAAGATCAACCAGTTCCAAAGTACGTATTCCATGCCGGATGGGGTATCCATTCGCCAGACGGGTGAAAGCGAACAACAGCAGGAAACCAATGCATTTTTGGGTAAAGCGTTTATCATTTCTTTGGGAATGATCTTCCTGATCTTAGTTTTGCAATTCAACTCAGTGAGCAAGCCATTTATCGTATTGACCGAAATCTTTTTCTCCGTCATTGGGGTGTTCCTGGGCTTTGCCATTACCGGTATGACTATGCCAACCATCATGGTATTGGTAGGTGTCATTGGTTTGGCGGGTATTGTAATCAAAAATGGTATTTTGCTTTTGGAATTTACGGACGAACTTCGTTCCAGAGGCTTTAAAACCCGTGAGGCGGCGATCCAGGCCGGTAAAATCAGGATTATTCCGGTATTGCTAACGGCTGTAGCCACTATTTTGGGCTTGTTTCCGTTGGCCATTGGCTTCAATATTGATTTTGGTTCATTGTTTACCCATCTGGATCCCAAAATATTTATTGGCGGTGACAGTGTTGTATTCTGGGGCCCATTGGCGTGGACCATCATCTTCGGACTTATCTTCTCTTTCTTTCTTACATTGCTCATGATACCAAGCATGTATATCATTTCTGAACGACTGAGAAGACCTATGGTAAAATTCTATGGCACAAAATTCATTGCCTTACTGGGCTTCCTCGGACCTCTGTTTTTCATTTTTGCAGGTATCATGTACCTTGTAAGATGGTTGACGGGTAAAAAGGTTTGGAACGGCACCTATAGGAGCTGGGTTTAAGATTGTTTATGCATTAGATAAAAAGAGACCTGTGATCTTCACAGGTCTCTTTTTTTTATATCTTTTTGTCAGCAGTTGGCGAAAAAAAATTACCATCAGATTATTGTAAAACAGTGTTAAAATCTTCTTATCGTATGGCTTTATCTCTATAAAATCGGGTTTTTGTATTATCATTGTACTTCTCTGAGGGTTACATCAAATGCTCAAATCTGTCCCCCATTGGACGCAATCCGAAAAGATTTGCACCAGAGATAAAACAGCGGTGATTCAATTTCATCCTGAAGATTTTAGAAATAACAAACAGTAGAAGATGGAGAATGTGATGACTATTGCTTTTTGGTGGCTTACCGCAGCTTTTATATTGGGTCTGATTGCAAGGTTATTCAAACTGCCTGCATTGATAGGTTTTCTGGTAGCCGGCATGTTGGTTGAAGCGCTTAATATTGATCATTCCAACATGGATGAGCTCATTGAAGTAATAGCCGATCTCGGTGTTATGTTGTTGTTGTTTACCATTGGATTAAAAATTAAATTGAACAACATCCTGCGGAAGGAGATTCTTTTTACTTCCGGTCTCAATATGCTGGTAGTAACTATTGTCACAGCTTCGATTGTATTTTTACTCTCATTTTCTTCGCTTCGTCTTTTTGCCGGCTTAAGTTTACAGTCATGTCTCTTGATAGGCTTTTCACTGAGTTTTTCGAGCACAGTATTCGTGGTTAAAATTTTGGAAGAACGGGGAGAACTTTCCTCTTTTCATGGTAAAAATGCCATCTCAATTTTGGTGATTCAGGATATTTTTGCCGTTGTTTTTATGACCCTTGTTTCAGATAAAACCCCTTCCATTTGGGCACTATTGATTCCTGCCTATCTCTGGGTGGTAAGATATCCCCTTTATTTTTTGCTTTCGAGATCCGGACACGGCGAATTGCTGACGGTTTTTGGTTTTTTTGCCACCTTCATTACAGGTGCCTATGCCTTTGAGCTGGTAGGGCTTAAACCTGATCTCGGTGCCTTGTTGGCAGGTATGTTGCTGGTTAAACACCGCAAAGCCGATGAATTGTATGACCGTATGATGGGGTACAAAGATTTTTTCCTGATCGCCTTTTTTATTTATGTGGGCCTTACCGGCAAACTCAACTGGAATGTCGTACTGGCAACCCTGGTTTTATTCCCGCTTATGTTTTTCAAAGGTGCCATTTTTATGTCTTTGTTTTCCAGATTCAAAATCAGGGCGCGTACAGCTTACCTTACATCGCTCAGCCTTAGTAATTTCAGTGAGTTTGCATTGATAACAGGTTTGATAGGCTATAAGGCCGGGTGGGTGCCACTCGATTGGATCACGGTTTTTGCCCTTTTGATGACGCTTTCTTTTTTAGTATCATCTCCTTTCAATGCCAAAGCCCATGAAATATTTGACAAATACAGAAACAAACTTTTGGCTCTCAACACCGGGGGCATGTATATTGATGAAGAACCCAAATCCATTGGCGACGCCCAATATATGGTGGTTGGGTATGGTAGCATCGGCAGACCGGCATACCATTATCTAAAGGATGAGCTTGGACTCAACACCATTGCCATTGACTATAACCACGAAGTGGTGAAAAAACACAAGACGAGCGGGATCAACATCAATTGGGGGGATAGCAGCAATAGTATTTTTTGGGACACGCTTGACTTATCCCATCTCAAGCTGGTTTTTCTTGCGGTCAGTTCACACGAGAGCAATGTGAGCATCCTTCATGAAATTATGAAAATCCCCAATCGCAATTTTAAGTTGGCAGCTTTCTGTAACTATCCGGATGAAGCCAAAAAACTCAAGGAGATGAAGGTGGATTATGTCTATGATTTTAAAATTTATCAGGGCGAGGATTTTGCGGAGCAGGCAATTTTAAAATTCAATAAAGAAGTCAGAATTTAAAGACCATCCAGCGTATTGTGATACCAAAATCTGATAACAATTGTGATTTGTATTGAGCATCTGCATTGAGAAACAATTCATGGGTTTAACAAAAAAGGGAGACCTTAACTAAGGCCTCCCACATATTTTTCAGAAGGAATAAATTGGAAATGTCCAAATTTATAGATGGTTATTGTTTGGTAAACTTAGTGGCATATCGATACCTGGAACCGTAAATGTAAACAATGTACATGCCTGCGTTAAAATTAGCAACTGAAATTCTAGCTATACCATTTGGTGCATTTTCTCTAAGTACCAATTTGCCTGAGATGTCATACACCTCGAGGTTTGAAGCTGCCAGGTCTGAAGCATTGCCTTCAATACTTATATCAAGAAAATCTTTGGTGGGGTTGGGGAAGGTGGTAATGTGCAGTTTTCCTCCGCCATTAACATCCACCACGGCTGTAAGCGGATACTCATCACGCGTGCTGCCTTTGAGGTAGACAGCCGAAATTCCGGGAACGGCCAGAGTTTTTACGGGCGCTTGTGAACCTTCAATCAAGGGCGTTTCAAATGCCAGAAATTTATTTCCGGCTCGCTCAGCAATGTATACATAATTGTTTTTAGTATCTAGTGCCACATCTACGGGATTGCCCAACAGTGTACCAGCTCCCTTCACGACTGTCTGTTCACTTCTTGTGATCACATTGTCATTGCTTTTGGCTGTAAAGTCTTCAATCCAAATGATACCTCCATCTGAAGCAGAAGCAGCATCGCCTATATCGGTAAGTACCATGATATCGTTTTCGTGATCGTAGTACAAGCCATGGGTGCGCACCAAATCATCTACCCTGATTCTTTGATCCGGTGCAATAGCTCCTCCCTGCCTGGTAAAGAAATTCCGGAACACAGCCAATTCATTTGAATTGTCAACTACTGCATATAGGGTGTTTACATCAGCCTGAATACCCCATACATTGAAATCAACCAGATGGGTCCTTAATAATTTAATACCGGTGCCATCATATTTATACACCAGCAATTTGTTTTGATTGTTGTTGGCAGCGCTTGCATCTTCTGCTATAACCAAAAGATCTCCTGCAACCGTAATTTCGCGTCCATTGACAAAATCAGATGTTGAACTGGCCGCTAAAACAGGGGCTATTCCATCTCGTACATTGTCCAATACACCGCTGAATTGGTCGAGTCGGTTGTTGGTCCTGTTGAGTTGGATGAGCAAATCCTGTTGCTCGTTGTAATAAATACCATCCGCATCTTTGGCTTTGTTGACGAAGCCGGTTTGGGAAAACGACTTATCGCTATTGATTCCGATGATATCCACTCTTTTGGTTGTATTTGAAGATGCAAAAACGGTTGCCACCTGTGATGTGGGGTTGCTGCCATCTACATAGATACGACCGCTGCAATCACCAGTTCCGCTTGATGGTTGAGCCAGGTAAGGGAAGCTTGCTGTAAACGGTTTGTCATTTTTTTCTACGCCTGTGGTATAACCAAGTACATTTAACAGTTGTGGTGTAACCGGACTGGCAGTAGTGCCAGGAATATAGTCATCATACCACAATCCTACTGCTGCCAAAACAGCACCACCTACCGCTTGCAGTTCTATACGGGTAACATCGTCTTCCAACCTTCTGCCGTTCGGAAAACCATCCATATTGGGTATAAATTCTATATTGGTATTGGTGTTGTAGGGTGCTGCCGTAAGACCGAGCACCGCTGCCTGAATCAAACCCATCGAACTAAAATTGGGGTCATTTCTCGGTGTTGGGGGCACAGCCATATTCAGTCGCAGCATATCACCTCCATTTGGCAGAAAGTTGTTGACGAACGGCTTGCCTGCGGCCAGGGGATTTCCATTTTTACCGGTGGCCAGCTGATAAGGAATTACATTGGGTACACCCGTATGAAAGGCTGGCCACAAATCTATTGACCTTGGCATGCCGGGTGCGGGCAGCAGCAGGGTTCCAAACACGGCGTCATCCAGGGCAGTACCAGCCAAAGCGGCATTGCCTTTTAAACCATACAGGCCATCCGCACCGTTGGTAAAGTCAAAGGCGCCCAATGATTTTTTCTGAATGCGCAATGGTTCAAGCGATGGCACAGCACTGCCAAACAAATCGTCATCCATGTACAGGGCTAATTCCGGATTGAAAAAATACTCGTCCAATGTGGTTTCTGCAAATTCTTCGTAAGGGGTCAGACTATTCCAATAATCTTTTTTCCCTACAGGGATTACCGCTTCATTGGTGAGCGGCATGCCCAATCTGGAAACCTGAATCCACTCGCCCTCATAGCTGGGATCAGCAGTGGCAGACAAGGTGGTAATGGCCTTTCTGCTGGCAGATGCCCATACGCCAATTACATAGTCACCATCCAATATATTAGCCGGCTGTGGGGCAGCACCTTTTTTTAATAGTGTACCAATATTTACCTTGATTGCAATCGCGCTTACATTCATACACGCAAGTCCATCCACTGCATTGCCGGCCTGCCTTGGCGCATTGCCGAGGTCAAAAATGCCTCCAAGGTCTACAAAAAATGGATCATCGGTAGGTCCCGCAAAAACAGTTTCTCCTGTTGTGGCATTGGTAATGGCATTTTTAAATAAAGCATCATAACTGGAGTTCAACCCTACACCACTTTCAATGGATCTCGGGCCAATATTGTTGGGTGGTACCACACCATTGGCTATGATGGTCTGCCATGTGCTTCCATTGTCCATACTCCTTTCCAGTGTATAGCTAGTCTTTAAGTTTTGTTTACCCAGTCTTATGTTAAAAAATGTAGTTGGGTCTTCATTGATTTTATGAAATGTAAATCGATATGTGATTTCATCACCCGGAATAGAGGCATCATTGTCAATGTGAA